>Ga0316227_1003895_pt1 | contig 11661 bp, 6 predicted proteins | sample TBH18019metaG_FD_206012 | JGI IMG/M metagenome (GOLD analysis project Ga0316227, IMG submission 206012) | Freshwater microbial communities from Trout Bog Lake, Wisconsin, USA - TBH18019 | ecosystem: Environmental > Aquatic > Freshwater > Lake > Hypolimnion/Profundal zone | place: USA: Wisconsin... | reverse complement strand
GTTCAACTGGCGAATCTTGAAACCGCGTTGACGACAGCCTTCCACGCCGATGCAAAGCACGTCAAATTCGTCGGGCGACCGGCCAATCCGCTGCTTCATGTCAATCTTCGACTCGACTTCGAGCTTGCCGCCCTCGACGACCATGTAATAGCGCAGGCAGCCTTCATCAATCACGCTCTGGGTCAACCCGCGCATTTGGCCGCACTCAATGACGTAGCGCGATGAGAACCACAACTCCGAGATGCGTTTTTTGTAATGCTCGTCGCACCGCTTGAGCCGTTGCGTTCCGCGCTCGGTCACAAATAAATCGTGGCGAACCGGCCTGTCCGAAGGCTTGCCGCCGGATTCGACCGGCACCGGGGGATTCAGGCCAAAAACCTTGGCGAAAGCAAACCCCACCGTCCCCTTGCCAAACGCATCGTAGAAAATGTTCTCGCTTGGTATCCCCAAATTCTGCGTGTCGAGGTAAACGAACTTGGCGATTTGCTCCTCCGGGCTTTCCGGCAAATTGACATTGATTGGTATAACCTTGGGCGCGTGAGTCAAAATCGTCTGGACGCCCTCGGATGAAACCCCGAATTCCAAGTGAATAGCCGTGCATCGGTCGCCGCCGCCGTAGGCTGGGTCAATCGCATAAATCTGCGTCCGCTCGCTACCATCCCAAATCACGCCGTCCATCGCCCGGTTGTTTTTGCACAGATCGCGGGTGATAACGCGATTGCCGTCAAAGCCCGGCTTCATCACGCCGACGCATTGAGAGTAATACTGCACCGAGTTCTTGCCCCACGTCGCAGCCACGGCGTCAATCTTGACCCAAGAAATCAATTCAGGGTAACGTGGCGGTTGATTCCGGTCGTAGTCGAAGTTGGGCGAGTCGGTGCCAACGAGATTAACCACCAAGGCGTCGTAGAACTTGCTGCGCCACGTCGTCGTCTTGGTCGGCTCCGGGTGAGAGTCCCACCCGTTTTTCGGTTCGGCGGCTTTCCCGAGCGGGTCAAGGATGTCGATGAAGTTACCCGACATTACCGCTCTAAAATTTGGTTTTCCGACCCAGTTTGAAAAAACATCCAAGTAAGTATCCCTCATCGCGGAAAGTTCGTCTGCTAATACAAGCATTCTTCCATCATTTTTACCGGGTGAATTTGGCGGCTTAACCCCAATAAATTTGCCGATGCCTAAATTGTTACTGCCCTGCACACAAGGAACGCAGATAATGCCTTTGTTTACCGTTCTAGCGCGACTTCCGCTTTCATCCACGTCGTCAGGCGTGATGCACTTCATGTAATCAATCACGTTCCCCGGAAGGTCATCCCGCACGTCCTTGGCGCGGTTGAAAAGCTCCTTCATTTTGCCCCAGATGCGAAGCTCCAACCCGCGTGAGTCGGTCGAGGAGACAATTATCAAGGTGTTGTTAGGGGCGGCGAAGAAGTCCACCAGCCCGAACTTCGACATCTGGTAGGTCTTGCCGGAGTCCGACGACCCCGCCAGTACGGTGACTTGATTCTCGACGATGCTTTTGAGAATGGTGTCCGACCAACGGTGATAGTGGTCTTCCGGCCACAAAATCACCTGCGCGGCTTTGTAGTGGTCAAACAAACTCGTGCCATTTTTGGCGCACCACGCAGCTCCTTTACGGATACAGTGAAATTCGATGTCTAAAGGCTCGTACTCGTCGGCCCAAGTCAGGCCATACTTGTGTATTGACATAATTCGATTAGAGCCTACTGTAAAAGCAAGACTTTGTAAAATTATGTCTCAATTTTCAACATGGCCGTGTACGGATAACGCCTGCTGCTCAGTCCCCGGCAGTCCGGCAGCGCAACCCCCGTCGAATCCGCAGCTATCCTATAACAGCGCGACCCAGACGAATCCGACCGCCGCGAACATTGTCCCGCCATATCTCAACCTCCCGGCCACCTGCTACGACATCCTCGGCATTGGCTCAACCTACACTTGGAATTACGCTTCCCAAAAATGGGTCTGACATGAAAAAACTCATCCTCATCCTCGCCCTCTTGTTGCCCGTATTCGCCCGTGCGGCAAACCCGTCATTTTACGACCTCACGAACGTTATTTCCTCGTTTGGTTTTGGCACCAACTACCCGAAAGTCGTCGCCTCGACCAACATCCTTTTCAATGTCACCAACTACTACACGACCAACATTGTCGGCTCGGTGACGAATATCTCGACCAACTCGGTGATGTTTATTTCCTCCGCGGCATCCGGCGGCGGCAGCTACTACCCAACCGGGATTGTCGCCAATGCTTTTACAAACCCACTGGGCGGAAATCTGCCCCTCAACTCGACCAATATCCCCGGCCTGACCAACAATAACATCTGGGGGGGTTATGGTGGTCAAACTTTCATTGGCGAAATCAATCTCCAAAACCAAGGCTCGCTCGCGGGTGCCGACAGTGGCGGCAGCGGCGTCACCGCAAACAACACTCACCGCTACCTATTCCAAGCGTTCCCTTACGCCTCCTCCGGCCCGTCTTTGAACTACGCTATTTGGGACTACCTCACAACCGGCTCGCAACAACTATTCCTCGACCTCGGCGGCTACGCTGGCAATACCGGCGGTGCATCCGATGTGTATATCGTTGGCGCAACCAATAGCTCCGGTACGGCAACTCGCTGGTGGCATTTTGACCAGTTTGGCAGCATGTCCCCCGCGCAGGCAAACGGCTATCAGTCAATCGGTCTGGCGACTGACCGGGTGCCAACGGTGTACACGCTGACGAACAATGATTCCGTTTCAATCTCCACGAATCTCTCAACTGTTACCGCTACCGCAGTATCCATCACGACGACCAACCTTAGCACCCTCTCCATCACCAACGGTAACATGATTATTTGGAGCACGACGAACGCCCTGCCGCCGGTTAATACGAATTACACCTACATTGCCACGGCGACCAACGCGCCGGGGTTTTTGTTCGTGAGCAGTAACGGCGTTTGGGTGCGAAAATGATATGGCGATAGGGAAACCATTATATTCAATGATTCGAGCCTTTCCGAAAGGGATAAACTCGAATACCGACCCGCTGCTTCTGCCGATTGACCAGCTTTCCTACGCAGTCAATGTTTCCGTTCGTGGCGATTTCGCGTTGCAGCGACCCTGTTTTAACAATGTGAGCATTTCTCCGATTGACGGGGACGGCTACACTGCCGCCAATGTTGCAGCCAATTTTCAAACGGGTATTTTTCAGGGATGCTGCTATTACCGGAAGGGGAGCGATGGCTATATTATGGCCGCGATTGGCGGAAATTTGTTTAAAATTTATCCGAATAGCGATGCCGCCGACGGAAGCGGCAACAGTGCGACGGCCTCTGTTTCACAAATTGCCCCGCCGAGCGTTTTGCTGATTGGCAACTATTCCGCGACCGGGATATACACTTTAAATTTAGCCTCCGGGGTTGCTTACAAAATCACTTCCGGCGCAAATGATTCACAGTGGGCGGTGACAGCCTTCAACGCCGACGCGCCGGGTATTTACAATAATTTTCCGGCGATCATACCGGCATCGGCCAGCGGTCAGGTGCTGTATCTGAAAGGGGCTGCCAACGCGATTGTGACGGTTGCGATTGTTGAAACCACCGGCAACTCGCAAACCGAGCCGCAGAACTGGCTTTGGCAAGCGGAACAGTTTGTGTTATGGAACGACGGGGTAAATCTTCCCGTGTTTTGGGATGGGTCTGCCTCTCGTCGCTCGATTGGGCCTAATCCGATATACCTCGGCACCACGAACACAAATTTCGTTGCTCCGGCAGTGGGTCAGTTTGTAAGTACGAACTCCACCACCGGAAGCCCCACCCAAGTCTCCTTGCTGGCGGCATGGCCCACCGCATTTGGTCGAGGAACGGTTCTCGTCGGATCGGCGCAGTACAACGTGGCGAGCTACACGTCTGGAACGGCTGGCGGGCTGGCCACGGTGGTGGTATCGCAACTGACCGGCAACAGCAGCGACACCATAGGTGACTCGGTAATTGCGCCCACCCCCGCGCTGAAAACCAGCACCCAATACTGTGGCGCGATTCTGTCGGCGGCGAATGTGAGCGTGGCGTCGGCGAACTGGACGGGAACCGCTTGGCCTCCGGCTCCCAGCGGCGGAACTTCCGGCCTTACTCAAATCGCCATCAAAATCTTGCAGCCCGCCTCGGTGCAGGCCTCGACCATCACCCCCAACGAAACTTTCCTGACCGGATTTTTCCAATACTGCGGCGTGATTCAATCGGCCACGGCGAACGGGGCGGTAACAACGGTCGTTCCGCCGCTGCCGGTTGCGGCATCCTACGCCTCCGGGGTTTCGCTTACAATCCCGCCGCACACCGCAACAAATGTACATGGGCAATACTACGGCTCGACATCTCTGGCCTATATTAACGTCGGAAGCCTGCTTTCTTGCGGTGGGGCGGTTCTCACCGTCACAAGCGTAACATTCACCGCGTACCAAGGCGTAACTGCGTGTGTTTGTAACGTCACATCGGCATCGGGAAGCTCCAACATCTATTGCGGCACTGTGACCATACCATCAACCGGAGGTGATTCGTCCGCCACGTTTTCGGGAAACAACCAGCTTCTTTATTCTCCGTCGGTTGCCAACCAGATTGTATTGACGCTTTCCGACACGTCTCCGGTAATTTCCGATGGAAATCAACTCGTCCTTTTAAATTCGTCAAACGCGACGATTGCGACTTTGTCGGTGGTTGCGGGCGGAGTTGCCTCCGGTGGAGTAATCACTTGCCAAACCGTTTCAGGTGCTGGCTCCACCATTCCAACGAACTGCCTTGTTCAAAACAGCCAAGGCACCGGCAGCACAACCTACGGCACCGTAACCGCACAAACGCCTAACGTAAACGTATCTGACGGGATGGCCATAGTGCTGACCAGCGACGTTAGTTTGCCGGTCGGTAAAATAGTTCAATTTTTCTCAACTCCGACCGGCGGCGGGACTCAAAACATCATTGCCGTTGTCACCAGTTCCACCAACGGAACGTACGGGGCGCAGGCCAATCAATTCACCCTGACGCTTTCGCAGGCCAACAGCTTTGTGGCTGGTGATACGCTGCAAGTCGGCCAGAACGATTCGACGCACATCCCGGCACAGCTTTACGTCGTCAACGCAGTCAGCGCGTACGTCGTGAAGTGTTACATGCTAAACACGCCGACGGTTTCATCCATACCAATTACAACAAATCCGACGCTGAACAGCATCGTTCAAAAAACTTCGGGAACGGCGTCAACGGCATCGGTCGGGAATTATCCTCCGGCGTCGTATCAGGGCCAAACTTTCACCGCGATTCCGGTAAGCACCGCCACCAGCGCGACCGGCGGGATTCCGGTTCAAAACAACACGGCGGCGGTTGGCGACGTGATTCAGATTCAGGTTAAAAGCTCGGTTACAAGCCTGATTGCCACCGACCTGTTTTACGTTGTGTCCGTGTCGGGCGGCTCCGGTTCAACCGGGACATCCCCCTCTATCACTCTCCAAAACATCAACGACACCGCCGGGAACGACGTGGCGGCAGGAACTCCTATTTACGCATTGCCGGAGCTTCCGCAGGGTCGCATGGGCTGCTACGGAATGGGTCGTAACTGGATGGCGGTTACGGATGGGACGAACTGCAATTCATTTGTTGCCAGCGATATTGTCGGCTCATCCGGCGGGTCGGATGAATACGGTTTTTCGGACGCGGTTTTAAAAGTGTCTCAAAATTACGCCTTAGCCAACGGCACCACTTTCAAAATCAGCGGGGCGGGCGAGCAAATCCGGGCGATGCAATTCTGCGCCCAGCTATCCGTCTCGCTCGGTCAGGGGCCGTTGCAAATTTTCACCGATGACACCGTGTTTTCGTGTCAGGCACCATCCGACGCGACGACTTGGGCGACCCTTTCCAGCCCGATTGTGACGGACGGCCTGATTGGCTCCGGCGGCATCAGTCAGGACGCGGTGCTCCAATCGAACAGCGACTTGATTTTCCGCCTGTCCGACGGCGGCGTCCAGTCCATGCTTATGGCCACGCTGGATTTCAACCGCTGGGGCAACACTCCGATCAGCAACGAAATCAACCGGCTTATCCAAAACGATGACCCGACCCTGCTCCCCTATTGCAGCTTGGTGAATTATCAAAACCGGGCTTTGATGACCTGCAACCCAACCCAGCAGCCTCGCGGGGTGGTTCACGCATCCATTGCCTCGCTGAATTACGACCCAATCAGTTCAATGGCCGGTAAAACCCCCTCAGTCTGGGAAGGCCAGTGGTCGGGGCCGGCGGTCACCAATTTGGCCGACGGAACCGAATCCATCCAGAACCTTTCATGGCAGGGGTTGAACATTTTGAAGCTCATAACCGGTTGGTTCAACGGCTCCCGCAAATGCTTTGCCTTGTGCCTGTCACCGGGCGGACAAATTCAGATTTCTCAAATCCTGCCCGATAAATACGAGCGGAACGACAACACGAACATCCCGGTTTCATGGGCGATAACCTCGGCGTTTATTTTCAATGCGGAGCAGCACCATATTTACAATCGATTGGATGATGGTGAAATTTATCTCAAAAACATCGGCTCCGGCGGGGTCGCTTACTGGGTTTTTTACAAGGCCGACCAAAACACCACATGGACTTTGTGGTACAACAGCACGATAGCCTACCAGCCGAACGATTCCGGTTTCCGCCCTCGTGTAGGATTGGGCCAGCCAGACGGCAACGCTTTTGACATAACCAACAATCAGCCGTTGCGCGAAGGGTACAATTTCCAGCTTTTGATTGTATTTACCGGGAACTGTACTTTTTTGGGTGGAAGGTTTTCCGCCGTTGAAATTCCGCAACCCCAATTCGCCACTCCTCAATGAGCGCACGACGTTACATATTCCTTCCGGCTGGGGCAACCAATCCCGGCGCTATTTCCAGCGGCTCACGACCGATTCAGGTGTTTCTCGATTCGATTGACTCGCTGTTTTGGGACGGGCTTGCCGACGGCACCGGCAAAGTGAACATCGGGCTTGGCGGAACGCCCGATGCGATTCAGATTGCGGTTACGGACGCCACTGATGCCACCGTCATGCTGGCGCAAATAAATTCCGCGATTGCCTCCACCGGAAACGGCGTCATCATAACCGGCGACCCTTCCGCGCCGACTGCAACCACCGCTTTGGACGCGACCGCAGGCGCGGGACAAGTCGCGTTGACGTGGACGAACACCGACACGCGCAATCAGGTTCAAGTTTGGCGTTCAACTACGACCGGCGCGGAAACGCTCTACCAAACCCTTGCGGTTGGCTCTGCGTCCTACACTGACATTAACGTCACCGTTGGCACCGAGTATTTTTACACGGTTTACACCGTCAACGCTCGCGGCTCGACCGAAAACACGACCGGAGAAGTGAGCGCGACACCGACCCAGACACCCCCGCCGGATACGCTGGTTGCCACTGCCACTGGTTACTACCAAATCAGCCTGACGTGGAACCCGGTTGCGAGCGCGATGTCCTACAAAATCTATCGCGGCCCTGTGGGCGGGCCTTATTTGGCCGTTGGCGTCTCCGGCACGGCAAGCTACCTCGACCCCAGCGTCCCGGCGACACTGACCGAGTACGTCGTCACGGCGGTCATCAACAACTCGGAAAGCGTTTACTCTGCTCCGGCAGACGCCACCCCGACCGCCCTCGCGCAGCCGGTACTGACCCTGACCTCCGCGCCTTACGCCCTCAACCTGACTTGGCCTGCCGTGTCTGGTGCGACTTCGTACAACATCTATCGCGGCACCGTTTCTGGCGGCGAGACGCTTATCAATCAGGCTTTCACGAACAGCTACAACGATACCCCGTTGCCGTACACGCAAGGGTATTTCTATTACGTCACGGCGGTAGCCAACGGCATCGAAGGGCCGCAATCCGCCGAACAATCCGGCACGGCTACGACAGCGACATTTACCGGCGTTTCGCCCCAACCTGCCGCCGTGACGGGCGGCATCCTGACATTCACCGGATCCGGCTTCGACCCCTCGCAGGCTGGAAACATGGTCTATGGAGTCGCAGAGCAGACGGTTTTGCCCGTAACCTATGTGGATTCCGGCACGATGCAACTTTACTATCCGGGCGGTCTGACTCCGGGCGACGTTCAATTTTACTATCAAGTTGCCGGAAGCCTTTACGCCTTGCCGTTTCTGGTTGCTTTCGCGTGAAAAAGAACGATTATTGAAATATGCTGACGCTGGCCTATTTACAAAACTCGACCACGATTCCAAACGTGGCCGGTGTTGCCCCCACGTCGTCGCAGTTCATTGCCTACGTCAACGACGCCTGCCGCATCCTCCTCGACCTCGGCGGTCAAAACGATTGGGGTTGGTGGGGAACAGTCCAAGCGATTGACGGCATGGCCTACGATAATTGTTTCGTCTGGCCCTCGAACGTGTCCGCCGTCCTCGGGATGCACGATTGCCGGGGCGGGATGCCTGTCCGCAACGGCTGGTTTGAATACACCGAGCCGCGTCACGAGCATTACGACTACGCGCAAAGCTGGTGGCATTGCAATGGGCGCGACTCCGTGATGGAGTTCAAGGGAACGACATGCCTGTTTTATTCCATCCAGTCCAACCCGACGCAAATAATGGTCGCGGGTAGCTCGGTGGATACCGGAACCCAAATCACGATTTACGGCAAAGACTACTCCGGCCAAGAAGTGACCTCGGCTCAAAACGGCGTGAACCAGCGCGGTGTTGTCCTGACCATCAATCCGACCGGCAGTCAAATCAACGTCACACCCGTACCGATGTCCTCGGTGGAAGCGGTGAGCAAGCCGGTTACGAACGGCACCGTCCAGCTTTTCGCCTACGCCAACAGCACCCCCGGCGCGTTGCTGGCACTCTACAATCCCGGCGACGTGAACCCAGCGTTCCTGTATTCCAAGCTCGCCCGGATGGACGGCAGCACGAATGCGAACAACCTTGGCAAAGTCCCGCGCAAGATTTCCGCCCTCGTTCGCCTCGCTTTTACGCCGGTCGCCAATCCTGCCGACATCATCATCATAGACAACCCTGACGCCATTAAGAGCATGATTCAAAGCCTCCGCGCCCGTGAAGGCGGCGACGAAGTTGCGGGCGACAAGTACGAAAAGACCGCCCTACGCCGACTCATCGCTCAGGTCAACAGCCGTTTTCCGATTCAACAATTCTCGGTTAAGTACGCTCCGTCTGGGATGGCCGGTGCGCGTCGGGTAAACCTTGGAATGACTTGAATTTATGGCAGACCTATCATATTTGGGCTACAATGTTTCCCCTGCCCCCACGGGCGGTCAGGGAGCCTATGGCGCAGTTCCGGGCCAGACCGCCGTGCCTCCGAGCACTTACCAGCAAGCCTCCTCGGTGTATTCCGGCCTGCCCGGATTGACCAGCGCAGCCGGGGATGTCATCGGCAGTGAACTTGCCGGTACAATCTCGCCGTCAACGAATCGCAATATCTGGGATGCCGCCGCCGCTCGTGGCGTAAACCTTGGCCAGCCAAACAGCCCGATGTCCAACGAGATTGGCCTGAGCCTGACCGGAACGACCACCCAAGGCTTGCAGGCGACTGGCGAATCCAACTACCTCAACTTCCTTTCCGGCCTATCCAACACCCAGCTTTCGCCCTCCCTGCTCACGGACATCTCGCAGTCCAATGCGACCCTTGCCGCCGCGCCCGACCCGGCAGCCGCCGCCGCCGCGCAACAGGCGCAGTTCGACAAGTATTACAACCAATCACGCTCCCCCGCCGGTTACGGGGCGGGTCAGGGTTACAACATGAGTCCGAGCTATTCCGACTTCCCTGACGCGCAACCTGCCGTCACCGCCGGGAACTACGAGCAGCTTGTGAGTGGAAACACTGGGGGCGGTTATTCCAGCCCGTACACCACATACAGTTTTGAAGGAAGTCAGCCTGTTATTCCTTGGGACGTGTCAGCATTTAATTGATTTATGCAAATTCCTCCTTGGCTTGACGTAACACCCGGCTCGTACACCGCCGCCGCAGAGGCGGGTGTCAACGCCGGTCAACGCGCCCGTTCGCTCGACATGGAGGCGCAGGCCCATCAGCAGGCGTTGCAAGAAGCGCAGGCCCAGAAAGCGCAGATTCAAGCCGCACAAGTCCAATCCGTCCGCGAACACGCCCAGCAGCAAGCCTCCGCCCGTGCCGCCGCCGCCGCGCAGGTTCAGCTTCAAAAGCAGCAAATCATGCAGGACATGCAGAAGCAGAACATCGCGCAGGCTTACAAGCAGATGCAGTTAAGCCAAAAGCAGCAGGAAATTGACCAGAAAGCCCAGCAAGCCGCCGCCGCGCTCGACCTCCGCGCCAAGGCGAATCAGGGCTTGCAAGACTATCGTGGGGCTAAAAACGAAATCGCGCAAAAGACTTTGGAGCTAAGGCAGTATCAGGCTCAAAACGGCGGCAAGTCGGACAGCAACACGCAGCGAATGATTGCGGACATCACGAATCTCCGCGCCAAAGACGTGCTGGCCGACGCTTCGATTGCCGACGCGGACAAAGTTACGGCTATCAATAAATTCCGCCAAGACCTCGCCGCCGCCGTGGGGGCCGCTACGCCTCCGCCCGCCGCTGGGATGCCGGCACCCATGCCTGCCCCCGCCGGTGCGCCTATGGGCCAGCCAGCCTCGGTGATGCCTGCCCCCGCAGTCCCGCCGCCCGGCCCATCGCCAGCCGACGAAAGCATGAACCAAACTTGGAAAGGCTTGCAGGGCTTGGGCATGATTCCCGCAGGCGAGGCCAGCCCCGCGAATCCGGCGGCAGCGTTCAACGCGGCGAATCCGGCACCGACCGCGCCAGCGCAGCCTGCCTCCATTGAAGCTCCGGCTAACTCAAAATATAAAGTGGTCGAATTTAACGGCGAGTCCGCCGATGAAGGTCAGCCCGAACAGACGCCCGCCAAGCCTGTGGATATTCCCGGCATTGCGGCTCCAAAGGCTTGGCAGCAAGACCCAAAAATCTTGCAAGCCCAACAAGCGGAAAGACAACAGAAAAAACAGGTTCAAATTGAACGCCAAAAGGTTTATTTGAAAAATTTAGGGCTTACCGCAGGGCTTAATTCGCCTGCTTATCGTTCCGCCTATCAAGAATTGGTTGACATGGTGGGTCAATGATTCTACAATTTTTGTAGATATGCCAATCTATCAAGCCACCGACCCAGAAACGGGGGATACCTTAAAAGTTGAGGGCGATACACCGCCAACCGACGCAGACCTCGGGCCGCTATTCGCCAAATACAGGAAGAAAAAAGCGTCCGAACCGTCGGCGGCTGGCGCATTTGCACGTTCGGCTGTAATGGGTATTGCTCCGGCGGCAGGGGCTTGGAAGGGGGCGGAGGCCGGGGCTTTGACAGCGGCGGCCATTCCCGGTGTTGGTGAAACCGGCGTGGCCGAACTAATCGGCGGTGGGGTTGGCGCATTGATTGGGTCTGTGATGGCCGACAAGGCGCAGCGAGAAGCCTTAAAGCTCGCTGCACCTGAAATTCACGATACGCTTCAAAGCTACCAACAAGAGGACTTAAAAAAACATCCGTTTGCCACGGCGGCGGGTAGTGTTGCGTCCAGCCTTCCAGTATTTGAGGCGACTCCGTTTAAGACTTTGGACGGAGCGGCGGCATTGGTTAAAATCGCTAGGGGAACAGAA
>Ga0316227_1003891_pt1 | contig 11666 bp, 10 predicted proteins | sample TBH18019metaG_FD_206012 | JGI IMG/M metagenome (GOLD analysis project Ga0316227, IMG submission 206012) | Freshwater microbial communities from Trout Bog Lake, Wisconsin, USA - TBH18019 | ecosystem: Environmental > Aquatic > Freshwater > Lake > Hypolimnion/Profundal zone | place: USA: Wisconsin... | reverse complement strand
TTCCTTTTACTTTTATAAAAGTCAGTGGACCAGGGAGCCGATGGTGCATCTCCTGCCTCACTGGAACTGGAAGGAGGGGCAAATGGTCGATGTGGTTGCCTATACGAATTGCGATGAAGTCAGACTAACGCTCAACGGTCAGCCTCTGGAGACCAAAAACTTTTTAAACACCGACAAATTATCGCTGCGCTGGAAGGTGCCGTTTCAAAAAGGGATCTTAAAAGCCGAGGGATTCAGGAACGGGATGCTGGTTGTAACAGATATTATACAAACCGCAGGTGACGCGGCCAAAATGGAGCTTACAGCCGACCGAACCGCCATCCGCGCAGACGGCAAGGATTTGTCTTATATCACCGTTAAAATTGCGGACGAACATGGTACGTTGGTTCCCGGGGCCGATAACCTGGTCCGGTTTGAGATTGAAGGTGAAGGGAAAATTGCCGGTGTAGGAAACGGCAACCCGATCAGCCTTGAGCCGGCTAAAGGGACAGAGCGACACGCTTTCAGCGGGTTATGCCAGGTGATTATCCAAAGCTCCGGCAGAAAGGGTAATATTACGCTTAAAGCATCTTCCCTGGGTTTACCGGATCAGAAAATCACGATCAACTGCAATTAAATCTATTCCATTTTTTTACCGCAAGGATAAAAACACCAGGTACACTAATAACTTTGTGAACCTTGTGATTAACTTTGTGCTCCTTGTGGTTAAAATCATAAACATTAAAAGAACTGCTGGTAAATTAAAACCTATGAAACTACTATGCCTATCATTAATTTCGCTTATCTTTTACCAATTCGCTTTTGCCCAACCTTCCACGCTGGATAGGAACATTCAAAATGCGGATTCCCTGTGGAAATCAAACCATCTGAATCAGGCGATTGAGCAGTATAAGGTGATTATAAAACAAGATTCTGTTCCGGAGGAATACCAATCGCTGATCTATCTGAGGCTTGCCAAAGCACAATTTCAGGCGAAACAGGTAAAAGAGTGCCGGGCAACACTCCTGCAGGCGAAGACTCTCCCGGTCGTTCCGGATCACCACCGGCTGATCATTGAAGAACTGGAGAAAAGGCTCGATGGGGTTTCTGCCAATGAAAACACTCCGGTTCCTGCAGACCTCATACCGGCTGTTAAACTTTATGTTACATCATCCACACACGCAGTCAGTAAATCTGGCTCCAACAAGATCGTTTATAAAACGTTGAAACAAGCACTCGAAGCAATTCCTACGATCCTAAAGAAAGCCGGCCTCTTAAAGGGTCCGATAGAAATCATCCTTGAAAAAGAGACCTTTGATCTGAATGAAACGATTCAGCTTCATGCAGAAAATTCGGGGACTAAGGATAATCCAGTGGTCATTCGTTCTGCTTCAGAGAGCAAACAGGTCATAATCAACGGCGGAATGGCGTTGAAAATATGGAAACGGGAGACGAACCCACAGGTTCTTGTCCGACTGCCGAAGGGTTCCCGGTCTAAAGTGTGGGTAGCCGATTTTAAAGAGAATAATGTAACGGGAATTGACAGCCTCGTCTTTGGTGGTTTTTCAAGTAAACGGGCAGCCGGAACCAGCGCCACCTTCAATTCTTTCCCTGTCCCGGAATTGTTCAGTAATGGCACTCCGCAGCAGATGGCCCGCTGGCCCAATGACCGTGACACCATCGTTTCGCTGAAGGATTTCAGGTCTGAAAGGGCACTCGGATGGGCAGCTGATCCGGATGTGTGGCTTCATGGATACTGGCTCTATTTATGGGCCGATGCCTACGAGAAGATGGGTGGAATTTCGCCCAGAGATTCAACCATTCAACTTGAGCCACCGACCAACAACTATGGTTTCGGTAAAAGTAAATGGCATGTAGTGAACGCCCTTTCGGAACTCGACAGTCCGGGAGAGTGGTGTATCTCCATTGCCCAGGGAAAAATCTGGTATATCCCATCCGTGAGTGTCAAACCGGAATACATGATTTTAAGTATGAAGGGGCCAGCGCTGACAGCAGAAAATTGCAACTATCTAACAATTAAGGGAATTGATCTTCAGTTTATCCGAGGTGATGGTATGATCTTTACCAATTGCAGCCATCTGACACTTGCGAAGTGCTCGGTTTCAAACACTTCAGGTCTTGGATTTAAAATAGCCGGAGGCAGAAATCACCTGGTCCATTCCTGCACAATAAGGAGTATGGGCCGGGGTGGGATTGATATCGATTCCGGGGATAAACTAAAACTGACCGGCTCGGGAAGCATCATCGAAAACTGCAAAATCAGCAATCTTTCGAGAATTGACCGGACCTACACACCCGCGATTGTACTGGCTGGTGATGGGATTAAGGTCAGGAACTGCCTTTTCGCCAATATTCCAAGTAGTGGCATCCGGCTTGAAGGGAACGACATGCTCGTTGAACTTAATGAATTCACTAAATGCGTGATCGAGTCAGACGACCAGGGAGCAATTGATGTCTGGGGAAATCCGCTCTATCGTGGAAATATTATCCGCTGGAACTTTTTTCATGACATAGGAATACCAAACCTGCACATGGCTGCCGGAGTGAGGCTTGATGATGCTATCAGCGGTTTCTGCATTTTTGAAAATCTCTTTTTGAGATCATCCAATAACCAATTCGGAGGAATCCAGATTCACGGTGGAAAGGACAATTTCATCGAGGGAAATATCTTTACCGATTGCCATGCAGCTATCAGCCAGTCAGCCTGGGGTGACAAGCGTTGGCAGGAATCGATAATAGACAAAGATCATCCGATGTACAAGGCGTTGCAAACCACCGACTGGCAAAGTGAATCCTGGCAAAAACGATATCCGGCATTAAAAACTCTAACAACCAATCCGGACATTAATTATGCCATTGATAATGTGGCTATTAATGTGGAAACCTTTATTTTAAGAAAATCAAAACAGTTTGAGATTTTGAATAACAAGCTTCTGAAATCGGAAAATCATCCGGCAGTGGCGGACGATTATATGCCTTATAAGGTTCCATGGCAGAACATTCCCTTTGAAAAAATAGGGCCTTATAAATGATGAATTGATGGGATTTTGTAAATTTAATATCGTCCCTGACAGATAATGTCATTAAGTTAGGGTTAAGCTGATTTAGAAATTTGAAAACAGGTATCATTAACCTCCCGCTTGATTGTTTAAAATGAAATTTTAAACGTAACCCCGGAGGAAATGTATTTTAAATTTTCGGTGGCCAGACCAGAGACGGGGATTTTCAGGTAAGGCTCGAAATGTAAAAACAGCTTTGGTGACAGCTGTTGTTCTAATCCCAACATGAAATTTAATCGTCCGGCAAAATCAAAAGTGCGGAAAGGGGTGACCAAATTTTGAGTTGTAGATGCAACATTAACAATGTTATACGAGACAATTTCATGGCCTCCAACTAACGAAGAGACGGCAACAAGCTGCTGTGAATAGGAGGTGTTTTGGTAATCCTGCTTCAGATAAGCCAATGAAGAGACTCCTGCGGTTAAATAATAGCATTTTAATTTGCCGGGGTAGAACCTCCAGGTAAGATTCAAAGGCAAATCCAGGTTCATCAGATTGGCCTTTGATTGGTTGGCAGGACCGGAGGTAGAAATCTGGGGACCATTGCTAACAATACTTTGATTCTCAAACTGAAGGCCGGTTGAAAATTGAAAGTTGGAAAAAACGGGAATATCAGCAGTTAAGCCACCGGAGAAGTTAAATGAACTGGCAGACTGAGTCGCATTAATCCCGGGAGAGAAATTGATCCCGAACCTGACTTTGCGTTTTGATCCCGCCGCAACAACCCGATCTTCCTCAATTGGTGAAAAATAGAGCGGCCGGGTGGCTGTTTTTCTATTAGCCGGGTCTGATGCCTTTTTCGAATTGGGTGTGATCGGAACTGAATCTTTTGGAGAATTTGTCGGTTGATATAAGGTGTTTGTAGTACCTGCACTATTATTTCCGGATAAAACCCTTTTATTGGCTGAGGGTTGAAAAGGGTTGGAGGAACTTATCCTCTTCACCGAAATTAAACCTGCTGTTAATTTGGTTATAGTATCTTTCTTCGTTGAGATCGAACCTGGATTTCCCTTAGATACAACCTGTTGGCTATTACTAAATAAATCATTTTTGACTACCGGGTTGTTGGGATTGAAAAGTAAAACCCCAATCATCAGGCAGGCAGCTATTCCGGAGCTAATTAACCATATGATTTTCCTTCTTTTGTCCTTCTTTTTTTGAACAAAGTTCTCCCATGAGCCCTGGATGTAATCTTCCCGATAACCATCCAGGGTTTGCTTAATTAATGCTGTTATCTCGCTATCGGTTACCTTATTTCTCATGATTTGCATTAAAATAAACCGGAAACAATTCACGCAATTGCTTTTTAGCCCGTGTCAGATATACTCTTGATGAACTTTCCGAGATATCAAGCTGTCTGGCAATCTCTACATGGCTGAATCCATCAACCTCATAAAGACAAAATACTTTTTTATGGTCTTTAGGTAAACGGTTCAGTAATTCAATGATTTCCAGGGCTGTAAGATTACTGATGGCATTTGGGGAGTGGTCGTGAATGTGCTGTGTTTCCGCATCCACCATCAGGTTACGTTTCTGATTCCGCCTGAAATAGTCTATAGAGGTATTAATCACAATTTTACGCAACCATCCCTCGAAAGGCTGTGAAGGATTATATTTTCCTATTTCAGAAAATACCTTAACAAAGCTATCATCCACCACTTCAAGTGCATCATTGCGCTGATTGGTATATATCATTGCAACACTCAATGCGTAGCCGAAAAACTTTTTATAAAGCATTTCCTGAGATTTTTCAACCTTCCGCAGGCATCCCCTAATTACATCATCTAAATCATCCAGTTTAGTACCTGCCACAAATGCCGTTTTAGTAGTTGTCCGAAAAGCTTTCCCCAATCTTAGGAATGACTTTCTGACACAATCCAATAATTTAGCTTATTAACCCTCTAAAATAATAAATATTAGGCTCTTTAATGAATCGTCCGGGTAAAAATATTTCCCTACTGTTATTAGGTTAATGTTTCGCGGCTTGCAATTGGCTACCGGCAGTTAGCTTAAAAGCCTGTCCTAATTGAATTTTACTATTAACCTTATTCTGAAAGATACAAATTTCTCCTGTAAAAAATATACCAGGAGCTAGTTGCCAAACACCAGCCGCATCAAACCAATATCTATAATTCCTTATCATACTTTTTAATTCGTTAACAGCGGATTTTCAACCTTTCCGGCAAATAAGATGGCGCCTGTATCCCCTTCAGTAATAAAGAAAAGGAAAGGACGTATTGCATAAAATTCGGTTTCAGGTCCTGCACTTGCAGTCGCGATTCCAACCGATGTCACTGCAGCAGCCTCAGTTCCTTCTTCATCCACCTGTATATATGTTTTGTGTTTTACTTTGGAGATAAAAAGCTGGTCGTTGGGATTGATTTTAGAGAAATTGGCCTGAGTGTCGGAGAATGCCACAGACATACCGAGGGAGGATAAAATATCATTAAGATCGCTCTCCCAGTTAAAGGTAAACCTTGGGAGCCATACATCAACCATTTGGGGAAGGGCAAGTGAAGTTTTAATTTCTGCCCAGACTGAAGGATTCAGTTGCCCGATCAGCTGATCGGGAGTCTTCCCTGCATCAGGAAGGAGTAAAACCATTGAAAATTTTCCGCGTCCATACGGCATTCTTAATGCCTTGTATCCTGATTGTTGCGTGTACCCGAATTGATCCTTCACCTTCATCAGCGGAACATTCGCCGAAGAACCCGATCCCAGAGTGAATGATCCATTGATTGTATTTGCTTTTGCAAACTGAACTTTCCATTTCCCGTTAAAATAGATGGCATTAATCAGAAACATAATTTCATTGTTTGAAATCTTATCCAGTATTGTCGGAATTTTACCATTTGTTTTGGCGTTCACCCAGTTATTGATCGTGAGCAGGGCCGTCTGATCAAAATCGAGTGCTTCAACCCTTGCATCATAATATTTCTGATTGACTGTAATAAATGAATCCAAAACCGGATAAGATTTCTTAATCCATATTGAATTGGCGATATCCATCACCACCTTGGAATCGGCCACTTCGAGTGCAGAGATCAGATCCAGATAGGTCTGGTTAATCTCATCCAGACTCAGACCTGTAAGACCCAACGTATTGATTATCGCATCCTTAGTGCTGCCAGCCGCACCATTTAGGGCCATTGAAAGTGCCAGGGAGATACTCAGCGGAGAGACCATCACGTTATGACCCTGACTATCAGGAATTTTAGAGAACAGATTAAATGTGAAGGAGTTTCCTGCGCTAACCAGGCTTAAGGATTTGGGAGTCATTACAATATCTTTTGGCACAGGCTCTGTACTCATATTGTGATTACATCCGGTGCCTACCAGAATCAGGATTGTCAAAAGGATTGAAATTTTAGTGGACATTTTATTTAATTTGTGTTTTAATAGTTATTTTAATTTTGTATAAGTAATTGGAAAGATATAATGTACTATTTAAAATTCTGGTTTCCTGCTTTTTGACCCCTCTAAATCTCCCAGGGGGAGACTTTTGGCCTGCATTCTGAATAGCTGCGGTTCCTTACGCCCCTCCTTTCCCCTTGGAGGGGTTGGAGAGGTCAGGGGTTGGTGGAGGTCAAAAGAGAAAATAAATAATGTCGACATTATATTGTTCTTATTACTTATGTTTGGCAATTGTTCCTGCTTACGGGTATGTGTTGTATGGGCAGTTAATTTATTGTGCATGGAATGTTTTCAAAGGTCGATTTTCCATTTATTAAATCCAAGAATCCCTGTACACAAGAATTAGATTTATTGACATATTGTGCATATGCACCAATCATCATGTGTCCAGTAAATCTATCAATGTAAATATCATTGAAGCAAAGAGTATTTAAATTTGATGCATATATCAAATTATCCATAGCTGATTTATTTGAATTAAACTTTAATATTTCATCATTTGATAGTAGAAGCATTGATGATGAAAAAGCTGCATTATTTAGTGCAATTCGAATATCATCAATTGATAATAATGTATCTCTTGGCAAAATTAATGAAGGATAAAGATTGTTTCCTTTTTTAATCTTAATAATAAATTGGTCACAATTATATGCAATAGCCCAATCAATTTTAATTTTATAGCAAATATTAAATGAAATTCCATCATCCCATGCTCCCCAAGTTGAAGAACAAAGTATTATATGATCATCAAAGTATTTTTGACTTAAATTATTTTTTTCTAAAAAGAGTTCTTTCCAAATTGCTTGATATATAATGCAAGTATCATTTTTACCTGGCGAATCATTTATCCAATTATATCGTTCATTATAGTCTGAAAATTGAATGCATGTGACACTTTGTCCTGCCTTTTCTGTTTGTTTCGTGCAAGAAATCAAAATTGTCAATAATACTATTTTAAACAATGATGGAATATTTTTCATTTTTTTTAAAATATCAAAATCCTAAAATTCAAATTTTACGACAATAAATTATTCTAATTACTAAGATTAAAATCCGGTGTAGGTTTTCCCGTTAAATTTCACTACTGAATATCCCGGTGAACCGGGAATTCTAAACTCAAAACAGGCACTCAAGGCTAAATCACAATCGGCACCAGCCGGCCTTATTTCTGAGGTATTGATAAGAATTGAATCACTCTTTTCCGTAATCACGGCAATTTGCCTTCCACACCCAAACTCCAGCACTTTCCCGTAGATCCTCAGGGTATCTCCAATATGCTGAAAGAAACAGGTGTCAGTATTAAATTGTAAATTACAGGTATAACTTACCTGGTTTAATGAAATGGTATCATTGTTCAGGACAATATCAGAATTAACTGTGATATCAGCATTTGTTGCATCAGCTGTTTCAGATGCATTGGAAATTACAATCCGGGCATCTTTGGCCAATGCAGCATCACCCAGACATTCAGTCAGATTTAATGACAGAACCTGGCTGGCAGCGCTCCCTAAAGTTCCACAATCACTTGTTGTCCTTTTAAGAATTAATACAATTGTTTCAGGATAAGTTTGCAGGGCAAGCCCGCTCCAGATTACATCAAAGTTGCTTACCGCACAACCCTGCAAATAGGAAACTGTAACTTTAAGTGAATCATTGCTCCTTTCAACTTTTGAAATATCAAAAGGTGCAGAAAAAGCAACAGAACGATTTTGCTCTGCCTGAATAAATAACTGTGCACTTTTCAAAAAGGTGTAGTTCCCTTTTACAATGGTCCGGGGATTACCAGAGGTACTATTATCAGACAAAATCTTCGAACAGGATAGGCCGATAAAAATCAGTACAGATATTGAGAGTGAAAGAATGATATTTTTCATTTTGCTTGTTTCTGTGCTATTGTTTCTTTTCTGTCAATACGCATGTCATTTCATAAACGCTACAAAGACAATTGATTTTCTTATTTTAGTTCCTCATTCCTGGTCTGCCGAAAAGAAGCAATGGTGCGCCAATAGATTTATGATTCGCACCAAATGTCTAAAAACTTTATTAATAAAGAAGACTACAAAATAAGGATGCTAAAGTTTGTGTTAAAATTAAACGGATAATGAATAAAATACCACATGTTTGGTCCTACATTCTATTGTATTATTGCAGTACTAGTCCAGTTCTGACCAAAACAAACAATTATGAAACGATTTGGAATTATTCTGGGGAGTATTCTGGGAATAGTGCTTTTGATTTTCTTCCTGATTACTTCTACCGTTGATAGTACCCCCTACTTTCAGGGAGATTATTATAAAAAAACGGAAGCTCGCCTTGACAGCCTAAAATCAGCAATAATCACTTCCAATGATTCAATTCAGGCAGGGTTTGCCAAAATCAGCATCACTCCCGGATTAAATAATCCTGAGGATTCATATGCAGAGGGTAAATTCAAGGACGCACCCCTTGCCGGCTATGGTGCACGGAACGGAAAACATGCAAAGGGTGTGCATGACAGCATCTTCATCAAGGCGGCAGCACTTAAAGTCAACGGACAAATTGCAGTAATTGTAGGTGCAGACTTGTTAATTATGCCTCCCAATATTATCGATGAAGTTACTCAACTCCTTGCAAAAAAGGGAATTGAGCGGAACCAGGTATTTTACTCGGCATCGCATAGCCATTCAAGTATCGGAGGCTGGGGTCCGGGGTTCATTGGGGAACAGTTCGCCGGGAAGGAGAATAAAAACATTCCCAAATGGCTTGTCCTTCAAATCTCAAAGGCAGTGACCTCGGCAATTGCCGATCTGCGGCCCGCCCGCATCGGATCAGGAAGTTTTGATGCTTCAAAGTATACCCGGAACCGGCTGATCGGAGAATCAGGGACGAAAAACAGTGACTTTAGTTTCATCTCCATCGAACAGAGGAGTGGACGGAAAGCAGTGATTGGCTCATTTGCCGCCCATGCAACAACGCTGGGTTCTGACAACATGGAGTTCAGCGCCGATTATCCCGGATATTGGGAGCGAAAAATGGAGAAGAGTTCGGTGGATATAGCCATTTTTTGTGGAGGATCAGTGGGTAGCCAGAGTCCATCCGGAGAAGGGAAAGGATTCGACAAACCCAAACTGATCGGGGAATCGTTGGCTGACAGTTTGAAAGTGCATCTGCCGGAAACGGTTCTAAAAGATAAAATCACCTTTTCCGCACTCTCTTTAAAAATGGCTTTACCCGAATACCATATCCGGTTAACTACCAAAAGAAGCCTGACCACCTGGATGTCAGAAAAACTGATGCCGATCCCGCAAAACGTATACCTGCAAACACTCAGGATCGGAAACCTGATCTGGATCACAACCCCCTGCGATTTTAGCGGTGAATATGCCCTGCAGCTGAAAAATCTGCTGGCAGTCAAAGGATTTAGTGCGAATGTCACCAGTTTCAACGGAAGTTATGTGGGGTACATCATTCCCGGCCGTTACTTCTACCTCGATGAGTATGAGCCCAAAATAATGGGTTGGTTCGGACCAAATATGGGAGAATATACCGTTCAACTGATCCGGCAGCTTACTCAGATCATCACCGGTCCGCCTATTAATTAAGGTAGCAAGCCCTATCCTTTACCATCCTGTGGTGAGTAACCGGGAATAATTTGACGTCGTAATTTTATCATTATTAATTGGAGATAACCAATTGAGATAGACATTGAACATTACTAATTGACAATTACTTTTTGGTACCTGATATGATAAGTAAGATTTTCAGATTTCTTTTATGGATTTTAGGACTTATCCTTCTCCTGATAGTCATATTATTTTCCCAGGGAATTTGGCACAACTGGGTTACTTATCCAAAATATGAGCGCGAGATAACCGATTTCCAGAAGCTTCGGAAAGAGCCGGCTACTCTTACCCGACTGAATACCTACCGGGGAGTCATGCATGTTCACAGCTATTTGTCCCACGACAGTAAAGGGACTTTGGATGATATTATTCCAGCCGCAAAAACCGATGGTATCGATTTCATATTTCTTACCGACCATCCCCATGGTCATTCAGATACGCTGCCAAAAGGATACCACGGATATTACAACGGGGTTTTGATCGAGCCCGGGACTGAGAATGACGGGTTTGATACCTGGCCGCTTCGTCCATCTGTCATCGACTGGAAATTAAATAAAGACACAGTTGCTAAAAACATTGTTTCGAAAGGGGGAATCATCTTCTATGCGCATACCGAAGAGCCTCACAACTGGTCCAATCCCGATTTTCAGGGTATGGAAATCTACAATTTTCATACCGATACCAAGGATCAGTCACCAATTCCAATTATCCTGGGTAATGCGGGAATTTTTCGATGAACAGACACCCATTCTGGCTCGCTGGGATTCATTGAACAGGATTCGGAAGATCGTCGGGTTTTCTGCCGTTGATGCCCATGAAAATCAAAACTTCAGGGCCAGGTATCTGAAGGACGGACGTGTTCAGTGGATCGGACCAAATGCCAAGCCAGTTGATACGATGGAGGTTAAATTCTGGAACAAATGGCTTTTTGAGAAACCGGATAAGAGCGGTTGGATTTTCAAATGGCTGGTCGACACCTATCAGGCAAGTTTCAACTACATCACCAATTATGTAATTGCCGACACCCTTTCGATCCCATCGCTCGCCGAAAATATGAAGAAAGGGCATCTTTTTACGGCATTCAAGAGTCTTGCTGACGCCAAAGGATTTCTCTACTACACTGTGAATAAAAATGATAGTGTCAATGCCATTCTCGGAGATTCTGTCAAAATTGATCAGGTTAAAACATTGAATGCAATATCCCCTTTCCCCGGACAATTCAGGTTGATCCATGACGGCAAAACGATCAATATTTCCTCAGACGAAAATTACCGGTTTACCTGGTCAGAGCCATTGGAAAAGGGGGCCTACCGGATCGAGATACATCTAAAACTGCAGGGAAAACTTATTCCATGGCTCTATTCAAATCCCATATATATCTATTAATTTAAAATAAATCAATTAGTTATGAAAATGAGAATTTTTACGTTAGCATTCTTTTTTTTATTTGCCTTGTTAGGCGTCAATGCTCAGTCTTTTAAGGCAGGAGCTGCCATGAAGGATATTACACCCGATCATTTAATTCCAATTTCAGGTGGAATGGGAACTCCCGATATGCCAAAAGATTTTAAGGGTAAACTTACTGTCCGTG
>Ga0316227_1003870_pt1 | contig 11704 bp, 11 predicted proteins | sample TBH18019metaG_FD_206012 | JGI IMG/M metagenome (GOLD analysis project Ga0316227, IMG submission 206012) | Freshwater microbial communities from Trout Bog Lake, Wisconsin, USA - TBH18019 | ecosystem: Environmental > Aquatic > Freshwater > Lake > Hypolimnion/Profundal zone | place: USA: Wisconsin... | reverse complement strand
GAGACGTTGGCGCGATACCAACCTCGGGGACCAGCCTTCGCTGAAGCTCCGGCTCGGCAAGCCAACCACTGCTAGATAACTAACTCAATCCCGCTTTGGCGGGCCGATCCGCCTTCGCTCAGAGCTATGGCGGACAGGAAGGAAGCATGAACACACTCATGGAAACGAACGTGCGCCTCTTTGCCTCGGCCAATAGCTGGATCGAAGGCGAAGCAGTTCGCCAGCTCTACGCCGGAGCACGGCTTGCAGGCGTGCGCCTGGCGGCCGGTTTCCCCGACCTGCACCCGGGCAAGAGCAGCCCAGTGGGCGCCGCCTTTGTCACCGAGGGCGTCATTTATCCCCACCTCATCGGCGGCGACATCGGTTGCGGCATGGCCCTGTTCAAGACGAGCCTGTCATCCCGTGATGCGGAACGCTCCCTAACCGCCGGCTCGTCGCGCCGAAGCGCGGAGCGCGTAGCGGGCCTGCCGCGCCGTAGCGCGGAGCGCGAAGCGGGCCTGCCGCGTCGTAGCGCGAAGCGCGAAGCGGGCCTGCCGCGCCGTAGCGCGAAGCGCGTAGCGGGCCTGCCGCGCCGTAGCGCGAAGCGCGTAGCGGGCCTGCCGCGCCGTAGCGCGAAGCGCGAAGCGGGCCTGCCGCGCCGTAGCGCGAAGCGCGTAGGCGGGTGGCCTGACCTTCGCTTTGACCTGGAGCACCCGTGGGAGGGCGACGTAGGCGAGGTTCTCGCCGCAGCGGGGCTTGAACCTACGGAGTTCGACGAGGCGCTGGGGACCATCGGCGGCGGAAACCATTTCGCCGAGCTCCAGAAGATCGAGGAAGTCTTGGACGTATCGGCCTTCCGGCGGTTGGGCCTCGGCAAACAGCAACTGGTGGCTCTGGTCCACAGCGGTTCTCGTGGCTTGGGCGAATCCATCCTGCGCGCTTTTGTGCACGAGCATCAGGCGAAGGGCGCCGACTCCGACTCGTTTGCCGCGGCGGGCTATCTCCGAGATCACGACGCGGCCCTGCGGTGGGCCAAGGCAAATCGGGCGCTCATCGCACGACGATTCGCCGAGGCGTTGGGAGCTGAAGCCGAGTGCCTCTGGGACGCCTGCCACAACAGCATCACCCGTTACGAGAACGAAGGCCAAGCGGTCTGGGTGCATCGCAAGGGCGCCGTGGCCGCCGACGGGGAGCCGGTGATGATCCCCGGTTCGCGTGGATCGCTCAGCTACCTTGTGAAACCAATCGGGGATGGCGCCGACCACGCCTGGTCGCTGGCCCACGGTGCCGGTCGCAAATGGGCGCGGAGCGAAACCCGCCTGCGCATGCGCGAGCGCTTCGCTATTCAGCAGTTGACCGAGACGCCCCTGGGCGGCCGGGTCATCTGCGAGCCGCGCGAGTTGCTCTACGAGGAGGCTCCCGCCGCCTACAAAAACATTGAGGATGTGGTCGCGGACCTGGTGCAGGCCGGGCTTGTCTCGGTCATCGCCACCTTCCGGCCACTCCTCACTTACAAGACGCGTTCGCTTCGGCGTTAGCGCGTCTACCGTCGCCACGGCTCGTCTTCCGTAGCATCGCAGCAACGATAGCGATGCCCAAGCGGTCCTGCTCGGTCTGGTTTCGCCCGTCTTAACGCCAAGGAACTGCGGAGGGTGGAAGGACCGGATTTCACGGGGTTAATGTCTGCCTGCGAGCAGCGACCCCGTGTTTTCCGGGCTTGTAGCGGCGACTTGGTAGAGCGCCGCAGGAATGCCGACCAATGGGGGTGCTTCCGAGACGCCGCTATCTACGAGGATATTCGTTTTCAACAGGCGGGGCGCCAGCAGCGCAGCCGGGCCTCCAAACCCCAGCGAGTTCGGGGCAGCACCGAATCCGCCTGCCATCCGAGCGTAGCCTAGAAGCCAGGCACTTGCCCTGGGAGCAAGATCACCTGGGTGCGACTCCCACCGCTCGGACCAATTTCCATTCCCCAATGGCGAACGTAGCTTAATGAGCAAAGCTCCAGATTGTGAATCTGGCCCATGGCGGTGCAAACCCGCTCGTTCGCCCCATTTTTCGCAGGCGTGGTGCAACCGCAGCACGCGACGTCGCCAACGTCGAGGTCCGAGTGCAATTCTCGGCGCCTGCTCCAGCTCCGGTAGCTCAGATGAGATAGAGCTTCCCCACCAACGGGAAGATGCGGGTTCGATTCCCGCGCGGAAACATCGAGGTCGTCCCTTGTCCGTCCCTTTATTTCAGCCGATTTCGTTTTTTGATGGGCCGAAGTTGTGGGTTATCGTTGGTCGTCGGTTCGAATCCGACCTGCTCCACCAGATGGGGCAGTAGCTCAGTGGCAGAGCAGCCTCCGCAAGGAGTAATCCCACGGCGTCCCTTGCCCACCAATCAAGTGAAAAGTGAAGAGTGCAAAGTGAAGAATGACTATGCGCTACGCACTTTTCACTTTCCATTTAACTGCGGGCCGAATGGCGTGGGTTATCGCATGCAAACGAATCAATCCCACGCTGACCAACTTGTCCGCAGCGCTTAAATGCAAAGTGCATAGTGAAACATGCAAAATGAAGGCCGGGTGGCCCCGGTCTCTTCCACTTTACACTGGGCACTTTCAACTCCTCACTTAAATTATGGCTCTCAACTACGCAAAACTCTTCCACCGCCGGGTCACCCCACAGTCGCAGCCCATCCCGGGCTCGACCCAGGTGGCCAACTCGGCCGGGGGTTACTCCTGGCAGGTCGATGACTGGACCCGGTTTGACCGGTTCCTCGTCCTCGGCGCCGAAGGGGGGACTTACTACATCACCGAGCAGGACCTCGTGAAACAGAACCACGACGCGATTGTCCGCTGCATCCAGGCGGACGGCGTGCGTGCGGTGAACCGTATCGTCGAGGTCAGCGAGGCTGGCCGGGCTCCGAAAAACGACCCGGCCATCTTCGCCCTGGCCCTCGTGGCGGCTCACGGCGGCCCGGAAGCCAAGGCCCTGGCCTTCCAAAACCTGCCCAAGGTCTGCCGCATCGGCACCCACCTGTTCCACTTCGCCGAGTACGTCCATGCCCTGCGCGGTTGGGGCCGTGGCCTGCGCAACGCCGTGGGCCGCTGGTATCTCGACCAGGCAGCCGACAAGCTGGCCTACCAGGTTGTGAAGTACCAGCAGCGCGATCGCTGGTCGCACGGCGACCTGCTCCGCCTGGCCCACCCGAAGGCTCCGTCCCCGCAGCACGAAGCCGTCTTCCGCTGGATTTTGTCCGGCGCGGACGGCCTGGGCGAGCGCACGGTCAAACGCAAGGTCAACGGTGAAGACCGGGTGGCCACCTACGCTCCGGCCGGCAAACTGCCGGAGATCATCGAGGCCTTCGAGCAAGCCAGGAAGGCTTCGAGCAAGGCCGAGATCGTGGACCTGATCCACGATCACGACCTCCCGCGCGAGGCAATCCCGACCCAGTGGCTCAACGAGGTCGAGGTCTGGGATGCCCTCCTGCAACGCATGCCGGTCACCGCCCTGGTGCGTAACCTCGGCAAACTGACCGCCATTGGCCTGGTCAAGCCGCTCAGCGAGGCGGCGGATCTGGTCATCCGCAAGCTGGGTGACCAAGCCCTGCTCAAACGCGCCCGCATCCACCCGCTGGCCTTGTTAATCGCCGAGAAGGTGTATGCCCAAGGCCGCGGTGAGAAAGGCAGCCTCACCTGGCAGCCGGTGCCGAAGATCATCGATGCCCTGGATGCGGCGTTTTACGCCACCTTCCAGAACGTCGAGCCGTGCGGCAAGCCAGTGCTCCTGGCCCTGGACGTCAGCGGTTCGATGGACAGCTCGATGGTCGCCGGTTCGTGCCTCTCGGCCCGTGAGGCCGGCGCCGCCATGGCCCTGGTCACCGCGGCCACCGAGCCTCAATGCGAGATCATCGCGTTCAGCGCGGCGGCCGGCGGTCACGGCGGTCAGTGGGGCGGCGGTGAATCGGGCATTACCCGGGTCGCCCTGTCGCCCCGGATGCGCCTGGACAGCGTCATCGAGAAGGTGCGTGCCATCCCCATGGGTGGCACGGACTGCTCGCTGCCGATGGTCTGGGCTCGCCGGAACAAGCTGCGGGTCTCGGCCTTCGTGACCTACACGGACAGCGAGACTTGGGCGGGCAACCTCCACCCGGCACAGGCCCTGCGGCAGTATCGGGATGAGTTCATCGGCGACGCCAAGGCAATCGTTGTAGGCATGACCTCCAACGGCTTCACCCTGGCCGACCCGAACGACCGTGGGATGCTGGACGTCGTGGGTTTCGACACCAGCGTGCCGGCGGTCATCGCGGACTTTGTGCGGGCGGCGTGTACATCTACCGGATGAACGAATGGATGTCTCTCAGCACAACGGCGGATGACGTCGTTGTAAGCAGCCAGGATTGTCAAACCGTCCCTCCAACTGGGCAGCCCCGCGTGCTGGATGTCACCGACCTCATCCGTAGGATCAAAAATGTTCGCGAGGAATACGTGACAGCCCGCGGGGAAATGGGCGCTGAGCCCTTGGACCATCCCTTCCAGCCGTGCCTCGAAATTAGTAACCCACGGCAACGCTTGGTTCAACGCGGCTCCGTACACCGCTTCTTCTCGCGGAGGAGTGCGCCCGTAATTATGAATGAGGTCGTTCCCTCCGGTTGTCATGACAACCAGGGCAATCTCATTTGAACTAGCTATGGGCAGGCGGGAGATCTGTTGTCTGGCGTGCTCGCCGGAGGTGCTGCCCGACACCGCCAGGTTGGTGACCCGGAGATGTGGCAAAACCGCATGCAGGCACCTTCCGGTCATGTCCTGAAATTCATCGGGTGGATTCGTGACCAATCGGTCGAGATACGCGTAACCCTGACGAGCGCCAAAACCCGCCGTTACGCTATCACCGAGCCCAATGAGCAAGAACGTCTTTTGCGACCACGTTCGAGAAAACTGGGCCATGGGCACTGCGGGCCCGGCTGGGCCGGTGCCTACCGGGCGGCTTCTCCAGAAATGGTCATACGCGGCTCCTGCTGCAATCAACAGAACGCCAATGCACAAGAGCACAACGACTCGCCTGATCTTCATGAGCAATCTTTGCGGCCTGGGCGGCGCTCAGTTTGCGCGCCTCTGCCCGGATTCCCGGCACTTGGATAACACGAGCGCGTCCCTCTGTCCAGAGGCGCCTTGTCGTGCCGGCATTTTATGAGTCTTGATGGAGTCACGCGGGTGTGGTTCAAGAGCAGAACACGGCTTTGCCAAGGCTGAGATGACGGACTGCCTCGCCGTAGGGCGGAGTGCGAAGCCAGGTGCGACTCCGGCTACCCGCTCCATTTATCGGGGATGTAGCTTGCCAGCAGAGCGCTCGTTTGACAGAGGGCGCTATGGCGACCGTACGCGGTAGTAGCGCTGGGGATCGTTGGTTGGGGCGGGGGCGGTGAACTGGAACCGGCCAGAACCGTTGTTCGAGGGCGTCCCCACCACGGCCCAGTTCGTCAACGGCAACCCCGGGTTGGTAGTGGACAGGACGGTGAACGACGCGCCCTGGTTGTTGGTGAAGACGAAACTGGGTCCGCCGTTGGCTGTCTTCTGCCATCCGCTGAGAACCGGAGGCGTCACGGCCATAGCTGCCTGGGTGACGGCAATGCTTTGGCCGAGCAAAGTGATATGGGCCGTACGGCTGGAGGATGAGTTGTTGGCGGTGAAGGAAAAACTCACCACGCCGTTCACCACAGCGCCCAGCGTCAACCATGCCGCATCACTGGTGGGGGCGAAGGGGCCGCTCAGATTCTCTGCAAGGGGTAGCACGGCCGGCAAGACGTCGCTGCCCGCGCTGGCTGGTTCGGTCTTGGTCGTCGCATCCACAAACGCCCGAGGCAGTTCCTTGATCGCGTTGTTGCCGCTGTCGGCGATATAGACATTGCCGGCGCCGTCCACCGCGAGGCCATAGGGTTGGGCCAACCCCGAGGAGACCAGAGTGGTGAGAACTCCGCTGGCCGCCGTCCACTTCTTGATCGCGTTGTGCGCACTGTCAGCGATATAGACGTTGCCCCCGCCGTCCACCGCCACGCCATCGGGCTGGGCCAGTCCTGAGGAGACCAGCGTGGTGAGTGCTTTAGTGGCGTTGTTGGCGGCGATCAACTCTTTGATCGCGTTGTCCCCGGTGTCGGCGATATAGACATTGCCCGGGCCGTCGACCGCCACAGCAGACGGAACCTTCACCTGGTAGGCAGGGTTCAGGTAGGGGGCGACCAGGGTCGAAACCGAGCCATAGAGCTGCACCAAAACCTCCTTGATGGCGTTGTCTCCGGTGTCGGCGATGTAAACATTGGTCACACTGTCCAATGCCACGCCGCACGGGCCAGCAACCTGGGGCGTTTGGACCAGCGTGCTGATAGCGCTGGACGCCGCCCGTTTCTTGATCACATTGTTGCCGGTGTCCGCGATATAGACGTTGCCCGCGCCGTCCACCGCTACGCCGTTCGGCCGCAATAGTCCTGAGGAGACCAGCGTGGAGACCGGGCCGTTGGCCACTGTCCACTTTTTGATCGCGTTGTTTCCAGTGTCCGCGATATAAACATTCCCAGCGCCGTCCAGCGCCACGGCCGAAGGAGCGTTCAGGCCCGAGGCGAGCAGGGCGGTCAACGGGTTGGCGGCGCTGTACGTGGCGCCGGCCTGGGTGACAGTCAGGGTCTGGCCGGCGATCAGGAGCGTGCTGGTGCGCGTCGCACCATGGTTGGCCGTGAAGTTGAAAATTAGATTCCTGTTGCCGGTGCCACTGTAATTCGTGGTGGGCAAATAGAGCCAGCTACCGCCCGCCTGGGCAACCCAGGAATTCGTCGCCATGAGGACTACGCTATCGCTGCCGGCCGCCGGACCTTCCGTTAACTGGTAGGTGCCCAACCCGGTTTGCGCCCACACCGCCGGAGCGAGCAGCAGGGCGAGGCCTAGGAGGGAGCGCGGAAGCGACCGCATCGCGTTGGACGCGAACGGGCTGGGAGCGAGGCCTTGCCGAACTCGGCCGGGGCCGACCGGTTCACGCAACGAAGCCCACCACGCCAGGAAGAGGTGAACGTTTAATTGGTTCATTTTCATGGTCGCATTGCCCACCGCCACAACGGCTTGATCGCCTGTTTCCACGGTGCGAGGCCCACACCCAATGAGCCTGAGATAGCCGAGGGCACTATTCCAAACCTACCGAATTCGTCAATAGTTTTGTGCCGGTTTTCGCTCGGTCTCCTCCCGTTGATGATCCGCCACCATCGCGCAATCGAGCCAGCACTCAAGCAGGTTTCATAGGCCAGCTCCGCCCAGGGCAACACCGGGGATTGCGAGCAGCCTTCGCATAAAGCTACGGCTTGCCAAGCCCGCCTTCCCCACACCCGCGGGTTGCCAGACCATTTCGCCTCCTTGCGGCAGCCCGCATGCTTGTCTTGTAAGCAAGCCCGGCCGGAGCGACACTGGCGGGAGGCCCCAGACCTTTCTGCTCGCGTAGTCCAACAGAAGAGACTCGACGTCGAGGGCGTCGCCAGTGCGGGTGCGAGTCCTGCCGCGAGCACCATTTTGGCCTACAAGTATTAAAGTGATGCAACCGACTTTGAATCGGGTTTGTTGAGGTTGCAACTACCTCCGGCTCCGCCAGCGGCTTCGGCGCGATCGCCAATCGCAAATGGCACATAGCCAAGGCGGACCGGCTGGCTTCCCTCGGCCATCGACAATGTGCCATTGACTATTCGCGCTGGCGCGGTGCCGGGTCGTCTAATTAGTAGGACACCGCTCCCGCAGGCGCGGGACGGTCATATTGGCCTGTCCCGCCGTAGCTCCGAGCGAAGGCGGATGCAAGTCCGTTCCGGACAGCCATTTTGAATGCCAGATCCGAGGTTCAAGAACGGTCGTTTTTGGGCAGCAACGCACGCAGCCGGCCCGTGGTCGTCTCGCGGTCGAGTTGGCTGGCGGCAACCGCCAGGACCAGATCTCCCCATTCAGGTCCGTCGGCCAGGGGTTCGACTCCGTTGAGGCGAAGGAACACGAGGCAGGCGCCCAGTGCCGCGCGCTTTTTGCCGTCGATGAACGGGTGGTTCCGGCAAAGATAATACAAGTACGCCGCCGCCACTTCTGCCAGGTCGGAATAGGGTGATTGGCCACGAAAACTGGCTTGGGGCGCGGCGACGGCGGATTCCAACAATGCGAGGTCGCGAACTCCCTCGGAGCCGCCAAATCGCATGATCGCCTCACGGTGGATTTCCCTTACGATCTCCACGGTGAGGTGAAAGCAGGTGTCAGGCGATGGCTTCACGCCAGCTTCTTCATCGTCCGGGCGTAATCCTTCATCGTGGACCGAATCACCTTGGAAACCTCCTCCGCCGCCGGCCGCGGCCGGAGGGGCGTCAGGGTAATGGTACCCCCCTCATGGACCTCGACATTGATTTCATCGCCGGGCCTGAGGTGCGCTAACTCCAGGAGGGCGGCATCAAAAATGACCCCATGCGAGTTGCCCACTTTGCTAATGGTTTTGACCATACGTAATACTATGTATTACATAGGCGGAGAGGTCAAGTAATTCGCCGAGTTTCGTAGCGGCGTTTATGAAAACGCCGCCGATCTTCTCCTCCCCGGCCGCCCCCGGAGGATTCTCCGCGGGACCATACCGCGGGCTCCCGACCCTCGGCTCAAGAAGTCATGTGCGTAGCTTGATCTCGGTCACAAGAAGAATAATCCGGCGCTCTGCCGAGTCGCCGCTACGCCGCCCAACAAAGAACAAACACCTGAATTCCGCCCTTCCTGGCTTCGTTGAAGAGACCAGGGAGCGGGCTGAGCAGTTTCCAGTTTTTATATGAGCAGTACATTGACCAAAGCGACCGTCTTAGTCCTGAACCGCAACTGGCAGGCCATCAACGTGCGCACGCCCCAAGAGGCGTTCTGCATGATGGCCACCAACGTGGCCACCGCCCTAGAGATCGAAGGCCAGGACCACATCCGCCCGGTTACGTGGACGGAGTGGATCACCCTGCCGATCCGCGAACAGGATGAGACGGTGCAAACCGTCCGCGGCCCAATCCGCGTGCCGACGGTGATCGTGGCGCTCAATTACGCCAAGGTGCCGAAGAAGCGCCCGAAGCTCTGCGCGCGTGCCATCCGAGAGCGCGACGGCAACCGCTGCCAGTACACCGGTCGGGTCCTGCGTCCGGAGGAGGGCAGCCTCGATCACGTCGTGCCCCGCTCGCGCGGCGGCAAGGACGCCTGGGAGAACCTGGTCTGGTCGGCCAAGGAAGTGAACCAGCGCAAGGCCGACCGCCTGCCGCACGAGGCCGGCCTGAAGCTCCTGTCCATCCCCCGCGCGCCGCGGGAGTTGCCCGCTTCGGCCGCCATCCGCAATGCCCACGGCATTGGGGACTGGAAGCTGTTCGTGGAGGGCTGAGTGTATGGTAGGGCCTTGCCCAAGACGGCCCTGCCTTCAAAACCAAAATGCTGCTCGCACAACCGGTTCAGCCTTGTCACATTCCCGCACGACGGGCTGGTCAGAGAGCGCTACATCGCGGAGTACTTTATGAACACCAAAGATTTTATCCGTCTCGGAGTTCCCCTGGGTGAGGCCACCCGGCGGGCCACCGATTTCATCACCAAATTCATCCTCGCCGGCGGCGACAAGACCCGCCTGGAGGAGGAAGTGAAAGCCGTCATCGCCAATCCCTCAGGCTTTACCGATGACAAGCTGCGCGGGGAGTTCGCCAAAGCGCTGCTGAAGGCCCCGCCGCCGCCGCGGAGCGAGCCCATCAAATACCGCCAATGGGGAGATGGGATTGAACACGAGGCGGTTATGCAGATGGAGCGCGCCTGCCTGCTGCCGGTGGCGGTGGCGGGCGCCCTCATGCCCGACGCCCACGTCGGTTACGGTCTGCCCATTGGGGGCGTGCTGGCCACGGAGAACGCGGTCATCCCCTACGCGGTGGGCGTGGACATCGCCTGCCGGATGAAGATGACGGTGCTCGACCTCCCGCCACTGGACCTGGAACGGCACCAGGACCGGCTCACCCGGGCGATTGAGGCCGAGACCCGCTTTGGCGTCGGCGCCAACTTCCGGGACCGCCGTCACCACGAGGTGATGGATGCCGATTGGACCGCCAGTCCCATCACCCGGCAGAACAAGGACCGGGCCTGGTCGCAACTGGGCACCAGCGGCAGCGGCAACCACTTTGTCGAGTTCGGCACCTTTACGGCGCAGGGACCGATCCACGGTCTCGAGCCGGGGACCTACGTGGCGTTGCTCTCCCACAGCGGGAGCCGGGGCACGGGTGCGGCGGTGTGCGATCATTACAGCAAACTCGCCTTCAGCCAATTCCCGGATTTGCCGAGCGAGTTGAAGCGCCTGGCCTGGTTGTCTCTGGATTCGCAGGAAGGCCAGGAATACTGGGCGGCCATGGAACTGATGGGCCGTTACGCCGCCGCCAACCACGCCCTGATCCACCAACACATGGCCGCCAACCTCGGCGCCGAGGTGCTCCTGGACCTGGAGAACCACCACAACTTCGCCTGGAAAGAGCGACACCTCATCAACGGTGTCGAGCGCGAAGTCATTGTGCATCGCAAGGGCGCTACCCCGGCGGGCGAGGGGGTGATGGGGATCATCCCCGGGTCCATGGCCACCCCGGGCTTTGTCGTCGCCGGCAAGGGCAACGCCGAATCGCTCAACTCGGCCTCGCACGGGGCGGGTCGCGTGATGAGCCGCAAGGCCGCGAACGACAAGTTCAACTGGAAGGACGCCAACCGCTTCCTGCGCGAGCAGGGAGTAACCCTCATCTCCGCCGGATTGGACGAGGTGCCGATGGTCTATAAGAACATTCACTAGGTGATGGCTGCCCAGAGCGATCTGGTCACCATCCTGGGCCAGTTTGATCCCAAGCTGGTCAAGATGGCGCCGGCCGGCGAGCGGCCGGAAGACTGATCGGAATGCCATGATCACCCTTGATGGCTCAGAAGGCGAGGGCGGCGGCCAGATCCTGCGCACGTCATTGGCGTTGGCGCTGGTGACCCGCCAACCCTTTCACATGGTCCCGCTCCGATGACCTTGTGTTGGTGGTGCTGATAGCCTGCATTTACCTTGCCGGTGGCCCAGCCAGGGCAATTTTAAGACGGTCATCGAACTGGCGCCGCCACCCGAAGCCAGCGCGCTCCTCCCCGGCGACTTTGTCGAGGCCGAAGTGGAAATGGTCATTTTTCCCGCGGATGCCAAAGCCTACTATGGCCCCAACGAGCCGTTCCGGGAGGCGCTGGCCGCCGGCGCCGACACCTGGCGCTTGGTTCAGCGCGAGGCGGCGGGGAATGCCTTGCGGGTGGAGACCCGGCGCGGCACGGTGCCGTGCCTTTTCCCCTTGGTCGTGGGGGTGGATACCAACCAAGGTGCCCAGCTTGCAGTGCAGGGGGGCCTGGGATGGCTGCCCGTGACTTTCACCGGTCTGGCCAGCCATCGTGGCTATGAGCTGCGAGTCAACGACCGCCCCTTCAGCCAAGCCATCCATGGCAACGACTTCTGGCAGACGGACTATGATTCTACCACCCGGTCCTGGAGTCACACCTTTAACCTCCCACGAACCGGCGGCCAATCGGTCCAGCTTGCCTTGCGCCCCGCCACAACCGATAAACCCCGATAATGACCAATACGAAGTTCCGCCTCGCCGCCCCCGCTGCGGCTATCCTCGGTCCGTATCTTATCTGAAGATGGCGTCGCGAACCGCGCTTGCCTATGCTGCCAGCATGACG
>Ga0316227_1003861_pt1 | contig 11728 bp, 10 predicted proteins | sample TBH18019metaG_FD_206012 | JGI IMG/M metagenome (GOLD analysis project Ga0316227, IMG submission 206012) | Freshwater microbial communities from Trout Bog Lake, Wisconsin, USA - TBH18019 | ecosystem: Environmental > Aquatic > Freshwater > Lake > Hypolimnion/Profundal zone | place: USA: Wisconsin... | reverse complement strand
GGGTGAGGTTGAAAAGATTTTTCCTTCGATCCCTGAAATTGAGACCTATTCGAGGAGAACCGGTGCTCAAATGGGCTTTTTTATTACTGAACCCAACTATGGTGATTATCTGATTCAACTTAAGAAAGATAGGAACCGAACAACAGATGAAGTGATTGATGAAATTCGCAAAAAAGTCGAATCCTCTCAACCTGCGCTTAAAATCGATTTTGGGCAAGTGATAAGTGATATGTTAGGTGATCTAATGAGTTCAACTCAACCGATAGAGATTAAAATCTACGGAGATAATGTCAATATTTTACAGGGTCTTGCCAGGCAGGTTGCTAAAATCACCTCCAATGTCGAAGGAACAGCTGACGTTTTTAACGGAATTACAATTGCCGGACCTTCGATTAATTTTGAGCCTGATAATAAGAAGCTTGCACTTTTAGGTGTTACCCCTGCAGATTTCCAAAATCAGTTACAAACACAACTTGAAGGGGTAATTGTTGGAAATATTTATGAAAAAGAGCAACTTACGGCCGTTAGAATGCTCTATCCAGACGCAATAAACACGTCTTTTGAGAAAATTAAACAGGGATCGATCTTCATCCCTGAAGGGAAACTTCATCCTCTTGCACAATTATCTCATATTTCAATTGATCCGGGAAGTGCAGAAATCGACCGGGAAAATTTGCAGTCTATGATTCCTGTTACTGCACGACTCAATAACCGGGACTTGGGAAGTGTAATGAAAGATTTGCAGCAGAAAATCCAGTCTCAGGTAAATCTTCCTCAGGGCTATCATATAACCTATGGGGGAGCTTATGAGGAGCAGCAGAAATCGTTCAGTGAGCTGATGATGATCCTAATAACTGCTGTTTTACTGGTCTTTGCCACGATGCTTTTTCTCTTTAAAGAGTTTCATGTTGCTTTTTTAATCATTTTAATTGCTGTATTAGGGACTTCAGGGAGCATGATTGCCTTATATCTGACAAATACGCCACTGAATGTAGGAAGTTATACCGGAATAATCATGATAATAGGAATAATCGGAGAAAATGCCATTTTTACTTTTCTGCAGTTTGAACAAACCCTGAAAGTAGATACGGCTCATGGGGCTGTTGTTTATGCCATTTCCACACGCCTTCGCCCTAAACTAATGACTGCTTTAGGTGCCATTATCGCTCTGTCTCCAATTGCACTCGGAATAGGTACAGGAGCTCAATTGCATCAGCCATTAGCCATTGCAGTAATTGGAGGGTTTATCGTTGCATTACCATTGTTGCTGATTGTTTATCCTTCAATGCTAAGGATCATGTTTAGAAATCATCATAATTAGGTTATCCTGTTGGTCAAACAAAATTTGAAATAAATGGAAACTGAACTCTCATTCTTTATCCTTATTTGTCCATAAACCTTTGGGTGCTTTTAGATATTGCTCCAAGAACCTGCTTCTCTCTTCTTGATTGTCAAAGTTTCTTAATTTTGTTTAGAAAAAACAACAAATCTGCCAGAATAGACCAATCAGTCTCAGGTGTTTCCGATGTCATATTCATCAGGCACATCTCAAAAGCAACCGAGCTAATCGTTTCCGTGTACGAAAACGTTAAAATTTAATTCAATCTTATATAATACTATATATCAGCATATATAATGACTATAATATTTCCGGTAAGGCACACGAAGGATCTAAAATAAACATATGGTTTTGCTTAAAAAAATGTGTCAGGAAAAAAGAGAAAATATATTCTGACACTAACTATCCTTCAATATTCAAAATACAAGATCATATTGAATTTCACAGACTAGTTTGCTATTGAATTAATATTTCTGGCTTAGTCGAATAAAATTAAAAAACCTGAATATCAGTGATATACAGGTTTAAAAGTGACCCCACCGCGATTCGAACGCGGATCAAAGGAACCGGAATCCTCCATTCTATCCATTTAACTATGGGGCCATATCTGAAAGTGGGTACAAAAATAGCAATATTCTTTGAATTGCTCATGATAAACATTGTTTTATAGTCGATCGCTATTAAATCTTTAATGTTAAGTTTTGCGATTCACTATCCAATTTTTTTCAACTTATACATTGTTTCAGTCTAAAATATTAGCTTTGTATTAAACCTAAGGTTTAGAGATATGATACCCCAAGAATTAACTAATTTACTCCGCGATACGTTCAAAACGTTTATAACTTTCTTTAAACAAGAATCTTACAATGAGAATCAAACCCTCGAAAAAACGATTGAACACATCGAAAAAGTGGTTGATAATATCCTGATTTTGGCAGATTCACTTGAGTTGAGTGAGAATGAAAAGATTATCGCAGAGATGGCTGCCAGATTCCATGATATTGGAAGATTGTGGATTTTACTTCCGGAGAATTCTGAATGTAAAATAACAGACCATGCTGAGGCAAGTATTGAATACCTTAAAGTGAATGAGCCCTTTAATCAACTTGAGATATCTATTCAAAATATTATTATTCAGGTTATTAGAAATCACAATAAGCCCGATCTGCCTCAAAAAGAAAATGAAACACTCCTTTTCTATGTTAAGTTATTACGTGACGCCGATAAACTTGATGTTTGGCGCGCAACTTCTGAATATATTGCCAGAAAAGCAGGTAAACCAAATATCGTAAATGAATTGCAATTGTCAGATAAAGGGGTGGTTACAACTTCATTTTGCAAAATAATTATTGAAGGTGGTATTCCTAATAAAAGTGATCTTGTAACTTTCAATGATTTCATTATTTTCCAAATGTCTTGGGTTTTTGATCTCCATTTCAAGAAAAGCTTTCAGATTCTGAATCAGAAACAATATATCCGATATCTGTATGATTCGCTACCCAAAAATGATAGTGTAATAGAAATTTATCGGATGCTCCGAATTTACATTGAAAATAGAATCTAAGGCATGCTGCTATTTGATCATGTATGCTATCATTGATGTTGAAACGACAGGAACAGCAGCTAAATATGGAAAGCTGACAGAGATTGCTATAATTCTTCACGATGGAACAGCTGTTACTGAAACTTATAGTACATTAATCAATCCTGAGTGTAACATCCCGTATAATATTACGAGATTGACCGGTATAACCAACGAAATGGTAGCCGATGCTCCAAAGTTTTATGAGATTGCAAAAAAAATTATAGAATTAACTGCTGGAAAGATATTTGTCGCGCACAATGCAATGTTTGATTATTCGTTTGTAAAAGAAGAGTTTAGTAGATTAGGGTATGATTTTAAACGAAAAACAATTTGTACGGTTAAGCTTGGGCGTAAGCTTCTGCCCGACCATCGCTCCTATTCCCTTGGTAATATTTGCGCCGATCTGAAAATCCAAATAAATGACCGGCATAGGGCGATAGGAGATGCATTGGCTACTGCAAAACTTTTCGAAATATTAATCCAACAAAACAACCTTCTCGAATCATCTCTTTTCGTTGAACAGACCTATCCCCTATCAAAAGAAAGAATGGCTGCGATTCCTGCCAAGACAGGCGTATATTACTTTTACGATGCTCACAACACCATTATTTATATTGGCAAAAGCAAAGATATTCATCAGCGTATAATAACTCATTTCGGTAATTCACAAACGAAAAAGGCAATTGAGATGCGGAGCCGGATCTCAGATATCTCGTGGGAAGAAACCGGTAGTGAACTGGTAGCATTATTGCTGGAATCTTCTGAAATAAAAAAGCACAAACCTCTGTATAACAGAAGTCAAAGAAGGTCTGCATTTAACTTTGGACTATTCTCTTTCGAAGATAGTTCAGGATATCTTCATTTAAAAATCAACAAAATAGAACGAGACGAAATTCCCTTAACTACCTTTCATTTTCAACAGGAAGGCCTGGATTACCTTCATACACTGGCCCAAAGGTACGCCCTTTGCAAAAAATTATGCCATCTCGACAATAATACAGGTGCGTGCTTTAGTACTCAACTTCATGAATGTCAAGGTGCATGCAGAGGTCTAGAATGTGCCGAAAATTATAATTTTCGCGTAAATAAATCAATTCATCCTCTTAAATTCCGCTCACAAAATTTTTTTGTGATTGATCAGGGTCGGACAAAGGACGAAGATGCGGTAATCAAAATTTCGAACGGATGTTTTGTAGGATTTGGTTATATATCAAATGATTACACATTCCTGGATTTAGAGCCTCTTCACGATTGCATTCAAAAGTATCATGACAATCGGGACACACGAATCATAATCAAAGGGTATATCAACAGGAACAAACATCTAAAAATTATCGAATTTTAGATCTCTTTTTTTATTCAGTCTCAAATCCCATCCCTTCTCCATATCTCTTAAGTGCCCTTTCTCGGGCAAAACGGTGATCGATAATGGGTTTGCAATATTCCGGTGTATCAAATTCCGGAACCCATTTTTTAATGTATTCATTATCAGGATCAAACTTCTTAGCTTGCAGTTCCGGATTAAAAATTCTGAAGTAAGGTGCCGCATCACATCCAGATCCAGCTGCCCATTGCCAACCTCCATTATTTGATGCCAAATCATAATCATCCAATTTACCGGCAAAATAGGTTTCTCCCCAACGCCAGTCTATTAGCAGATGCTTGCAGAGAAAGCTGGCAGTTAACATTCTCAAACGGTTATGCATAAATCCGGTCTGATTCAATTCCCGCATTCCCGCATCAACCATCGGATAACCAGTCTTTCCCTTGCACCAGGCATTAAAATGATCTAGATTATTTTCCCATCTAATGTTATCATAAATGGGTTTAAAAGCCCGTGTCACCACATGTGGAAAATACCATAGTATCTGACTGTAAAAGTTGCGCCATATCAGTTCAGATAAGAAGGTATCTGAGTGTAAAACAGCTAATGCAGTAACCTTGCGTATGCTTATTGTCCCAAACCTCAGATGCACGCTAAGTTTGGAGGTACCATTACGGGCAGGAAAATCACGGTTGGCAGCATATTCTTCCAATAATGTTTGTGGTAAAGCCTTGGATGGAAAAACTATATTAAGCGGTTCAAATCCAAGCATTTCTATGCTAATTATCGGCAGAGGCTTAATCCTGATAAAATTATGAAAATATTGAGCAGTATTCAGAGGCCGAACCATTTCCTTATTGAATTTTTCCAGAAACTTATTTTTGTAGGGGGTGAAAACAGTATAAGGTTTTCCGTCCTCTTTCACTAATTCATCTTTTTCAAAAAGGACATGATCTTTGTAGGAATGAAATTCTATCTTGTTGATTTTCAGAAACCTTTCGACATGCAGATCCCGATAAACGGAATAAGGTTCATAGTCACGATTCGTATAAACACTACAAATGTGAAACTCTTCGGCCATTTTTTTGAAAACATCCTGGGGTCTGCCATGAGCGATATATAGACTAGATCCAAGCTTCTCGAGCGATTCCTTTATCCCTGCCAGTGCTTTATAAATAAAATTCACTCTAAAATCAGGTCGTACTTCCAGGCGCTCCAGAATATCCGGATTATATATATAAACCGGCAAAACATTCTCACGCGTTTTCAGTACATGATAGAGCGCAGTATTATCCTCCAATCTTAAATCACGACGCATCCAGAAAATATTTACGACTGGTTTATCTTTTTTTGTCATTCAGAAATGAATTAATTATCAAACGTTACCTAAATCCAATTACGGGTCTGAAATATAATAAAAAGCCAAAAACAAAACATATTTTTACAATAAAAATATTCAGAAGTCCGAAACTATATAATATTAACAATTATGCGACCAAGAGGTTTTGCCAGTGACAACAATTCAGGAATTCATCCTCAAATTTTAAAAGCAATTGAAGCTGCAAATGCTGGGCATTCCATTGGATATGGCGATGATCCATGGACAAAAGAGGCAATAGCTTTATTTAAAAAAGAGTTTGGTGATGAAATTGAAGTGCTGATTGTGCTTACTGGCACAGGAGCTAATATCCTTGGAATTCAATCATGCATGCGATCATTCAATTCTGTATTATGTGCAGAAACAGCACATATTCAAACAGATGAATGTGGAGCACCTGAAAAATTCACAGGAAGTAAATTAATCCCCATTGTGACACAAAATGGAAAATTAACTCCTGAACAAATTGAAAAACACCTTCATGGATTTGGATTTGAGCATCATTCGCAGCCAGGGCTAATCAGTATCACACAGGTTACTGAATTAGGTACAGTTTACTCCGTTGAAGAAATACGGGAGTTAGCTGAACTTGCTCATAATCATGGAATGTTCTTGCACATGGATGGAGCCCGGATTTCGAATGCAGCGATCTCGCTGGATCTGCCATTCAAAACGTTTACTATTGATGCAGGGGTAGATATTCTTTCTTTTGGGGGAACTAAAAATGGCATGATGATTGGCGAGGCAGTTCTTTTTTTCAATCCTGCCCTTTCAAAACAAAGCAAATATTTCCGGAAGCAGGCGGCGCAACTCTACTCAAAGATGCGATTTGTTGGTGCTCAGTTTATTCCATACCTTCGGGATGAGATATGGAAAACGAATGCAATGCACTCCAACAAAATGGCAAAACTTCTTGAAACAGAAATCAGAACAATTAAAGGGGTAGAAATAACTCAATTGGTAGAGGCCAACGGAGTATTTGCCCTTATTCCTAAGACAATAATCCCCAAATTACAGAGAGAATATTTCTTTTATACCTGGAACGAATCCCGTGGCGAGGTAAGATGGATGACTGCTTTTGATACCACAGAAGAAGACATTCTGAATTTTGCCAAATTACTTCGGGAGTTGATGACCGAATAGCCTAAAAATAAAATTATTTCTTCATATATATAAACTTTTGTTCCAAGTTAATTCATACAGATGCCACTACTTTCCCGATACTATCCTGGGAGTTATTCAGATGAACAATTCTTTTTAGAAAAGCGTATTGTAAAACATGCTCTCTTTGTAGCCGGTTCTTTTGTAATCATATTGTGGCTGGTAAAAATTTTCGAGATTGAGTTTAGGTTTGATTTCTCATCATGGGGTATTTTCCCACTTACTGTCAAAGGATTGAGAGGCATCCTTTGCTCCCCGCTCATCCATGCAAACTTCGAACACTTGGCTGCAAATACTTTTCCACTATTCATTTTAACCTTTTCCCTTTTTTTCTTTTACAGAAAATACTCTTATTCTATTTTTATTTTAATATACCTTTTGTCTGGCCTTTTCGTGTGGTTAGCAGGACGTGAAGCCTTACATATCGGTGCAAGCGGTATTATTTATGGGCTGGCAGCCTTTTTATTTATGAGTGGAATAATAAGTTTCAATATCAGATTATTAACAATATCAATGATTGTTGCCCTCCTTTATGGCGGACTATTCTGGGGAATTTTTCCAATTAAACCCGAAATTTCATGGGAATCACATTTATGGGGAGGCATATCCGGACTAGGATTGGCTCTACTTTACTATAAACATGCTCCTTTCAATCAGGTGTACCTGGAGGAGGTAGAGGAGCCTTACGATTCTGATGAGGATGACCTCCAGGAATCGGAACCTAATCAATCAGGAGATTACAATTGAGCAACTCAGATTTTTATTGTACTTTTGCCAACGAATTTTTTTAATTGAAACCAGTTCTGTTTAAATTATGATAAGTCGAAGGATTATCCGCACCAAAGTGCTGCAAATATTATATGCTCACGTTTCATCCCCCGAAAAAACAATAACTCAATCTGAATCTGAACTTCATTTCAGTATCAGAAAAACCTACGATTTGTACCATTTACTGTTTGCTATTCTTGGTGAAATAAGTGATTTTGCCAGCGACCGGATTGAATCAAGGAAAATGAAGAATCTTCCAACGGCGGATGATCTTAATCCAAATCTTCGGTTTATTAACAATAGACTGATTAACCGGTTAAGATCAGATAAGAGCCTAAATGATTATTTAAAAAGCAATAAGCTCAACTGGTCACATTATCCCGATCTTATCCGAGGCATTTATGCCACAATGATAGAGTCAGAACTCTATAAAGAGTATATTAGCTCGCCTATCGATGATTTTCAGAATGATCGTCAGTTTTGTGAGAATTTCTTTGGCAATATATTAGTTAATAGTGACTTAATGCTAAATGAACTCGAAGAACAAAGCATTTACTGGAATGATGACCTTGACTTTACAATTTCGATGGTGATCAAAACTATTAAGAAATTTAAAGGTGCGGACGACCAAAATGCGTATCTGATGTCGCTTTACAAAGATGAAGAAGATCAGCAGTTTACAACAAAATTATTCAGAAAGGCAATCATCAACAATGTGGAGAACAGAAAAATTATTGAAACCTATACAAAAAACTGGGATGTTGACCGGGTCGCCATTATGGATATTTTGATTATGCAACTAGCACTAACAGAGCTGATTGAGTTTCCTTCAATTCCTGTCAAGGTGACATTGAACGAATATATTGAGCTTGCCAAATATTACAGCACAAACAAGAGCAGTACATTTATTAATGGAGTCCTGGACCGGATTACAAAAGATTTCAGGGAAGAAGGTAAAATAGTAAAAGCAGGACGTGGTTTATTGGAAGCATAAAACCTTTACTCCAAAATTCAAAAGATCGTTTTTAAAATAATGGATTTAATTTGGGGATTTAAGTCAAATCTGCAAAAAAATCATTTTCAATAATAAATTAAGTTCTATTCAATTGAATATCAGAATTAAAAGCGTATTTATACTAATTAATTATTTATTGATCATACTGGTATGGAGCTGTCATTGGACCTCAGAAAATAAGAGTATGGTTACTCATAAGTTGACTGAAAAAAAGTGTCCGGGGAAGATTGTTTTTGACCAGAAAATTCATAATTTTGGTACCCTGAAAGATGGGGAGATCATCTCGTATTCATTTATCTTCCGTAACGTAGGGGAATCTCCGTTTAAAATCATTAAAGCGGAAAAATCGTGCGGATGCATTGAACCTCATTTTAGTTCAAATGAGATTCTACCCGGACAATCATCTTCAGTTGAATTAGTGCTAAATACTGCCGGTGAATGGGGGAATTTAATCAGGGAAGTCACCATTGAGACCTCAGAAGGGGAAAGAAAAGAGTTGCAGATTGGGGCCTATATTGAGAATAAACAGTTTGAAAACAATTTAAATACACAAAAATGAGTTCTATTTTATTTATTACTGCAGCAGATGTTGCATCTTCAGCAGGAGCTTCTTCGGTGAATATGCTACTGATGATGGGTTTGATGATCGTCGTGTTCTACTTCTTCATGATCCGTCCACAAATGAAACGTCAGAAAGAGATGACAAAATTCCGTTCCGCACTTCAGAAAGGGGATAAAATTGTTACAACAGGTGGAATTTATGGTAAAATCGATGAAATTAAGGATAATATTATTATTCTTGAAGTTGCTCTAGGGGTAAAACTAAAAGTTGACAAAAGCGTTGTTCTGAAAGATATGTCGGATGCACCGGTTCAAAAATAATTGGCTCCATAGTATTTTATTTAGTTAAGATAAATAGTGAAGAGTTTGTTTTGATGCATCAACTGCTACTTTGGGCATTGTACAGCACTCTAAAGGAAGTACGTAAAAGGAATTCAGAACCAGTTTAAGTTATTCATCAGGGTAAAGGGTTAACAAGCTAGTTGTCAGTAGCCTGCAACTAGCAGTAAATTATAGACCTATTGTATCAATTTCTGAAGGGCTGGGAAACCGGCCTTTTTGCTTACAACAAATAAACCCTCCTTTATGCTTCGACGCATTTTTACCTATATTAAGACTGAGATTAAAGCAATTCGAAACGGAAAAGCATTTGTCTTTATGGCTTGCATTGCCTTAGCTTCTTTCCTATGGTTTCTTAATGCTCTCGAAAAACATTATACCGATCATATCATCATACCGGTGAGGTATGTAAATTTACCCAAAAATAAAGATCTTACCGGAAAATTGCCTGATAAATTAGATCTGACTGTCGACGCGTTCGGATATACCTTACTTCAATATAAACTAAGCCTGGCATTCTCACCGATACTTCTTGATGTGAATGAGTTGACAAACAACTATTTGGAAAATCTTTTTTTATCGAAATATTCAATTTCGACTAATGCATATAAAGGAGAATTAGCCAAGCAAATCAATAGCGAAATTGGAATTATCAGTATAAGACCCGATTCCATTACATTCAAAGTTAGCCGGGTAATCGGAAAACTGGTTAAAGTTCATCCGGTTGTTAATGCTACTTTTGCCAGGGAATATATCCTGCAAAAACCACCTGCGGCCAGACCTGAATCAATTATAGTCAGGGGTCCGGAGGAAATCCTGGATACCCTTACTAAAATTAATACCGCACCTATTGACCTGAGAAATTTGTCCCAGACAATTGTGCGGGAGGCTTATATATTATTTCCGCCGGAATTGAAATCTGAAGTAAGTAAGATCTCTGTACAAATTGCTGTAGAACAATATACTGAAGCAAAATTCGAGATCCCTGTTCTAATTATTAATCAGCCTGAGAATATGCTTATTAAGACCTTCCCGTCAAAAGTGAAAGTCTTGTGTAAGGTCGGAATCAGTCAATATAACAAATTGAATAACAGTAGTTTTAAGGCATTTATCGATTATTCCCATCATTCCGGAGTACTTTCAAAATTGCCTATTACCCTCGGGAAACGGCCTGAAAATATCCTCTCGTTGGATTATTTCCCCAAAGAAGTGGATTACATTATTGAACGGAAAAAGTAGAATAAATGAAGAAAATTGGAATAACCGGGGGGATTGGAAGCGGGAAATCAACTGTTTGCGAAGTTTTCAGGTTATTGGGAGTCCCTGTTTTTCATGCAGACATTGAAGCTAAAAACCTTCAGAACAATGATTTAAATATTAAATATCGGATTAAAGAACTTTTCGGAGAAGACCTTTATACACCGGATGGAGTACTTGACCGCAAAAAAATGGCCGGGATTATTTTCAATGATCAAAAGTTTTTAGAGGCAATAAATGGAATTATACATCCTGGGGTCAGAAAATGTTTTCAGAAATGGTGTGTAAATTATCAAAAGTTACCTTACGTGCTTTATGAAGCTGCCATATTGTTTGAAAGCGGTTTTGCATCAGATTTTGACCGGAATATCCTGGTCATTGCTGACGAGAGGTTGCGGATTGAGCGCGTCATCAAAAGGGATCAGATTACTGAAGAAACTATAAAGGAACGGATTAAAAATCAAATGCCGGATATTGAAAAGCTCAACAAGGCTGATTTCTTTATTGAAAATAACAACCAAAGCTTAATAATTCCGCAAATTTTAAAATTGGATAAATTAATCAGAGAAGATGGCAAAAATTGGTAAATGGATAGGGGGCGGACTAGGATTTACACTAGGAGGTCCATTAGGGGCATTAGCTGGCTTTTTTCTGGGATCTGTTTTCGACGAAGCAGAAAATATTATTCATAAACCTGATGCAGAAACTGTCAGGAAAGTTCAAATTACACAGGGTGACTACATGTTTAGTTTGTTAGTGCTTGTCTCTGCTGTTTTAAAGGCGGATGGTAAAATACTCCGTTCTGAACTCGACTATGTCAAAGAATTTCTTATCCGAAGTTTTGGGATTGAAGGAGCTAAACAGGCACTTGTAATCCTAAAAGACCTGACAAAACAAAATATTCCAGTCACCGATGTGTGTATGCAAATCCGTAAATATGTTGATCATTCATCACGGCTGCAACTAGTTCATTTTCTGTTTGGTATTGCAAACGCTGATGG
>Ga0316227_1003854_pt1 | contig 11751 bp, 3 predicted proteins | sample TBH18019metaG_FD_206012 | JGI IMG/M metagenome (GOLD analysis project Ga0316227, IMG submission 206012) | Freshwater microbial communities from Trout Bog Lake, Wisconsin, USA - TBH18019 | ecosystem: Environmental > Aquatic > Freshwater > Lake > Hypolimnion/Profundal zone | place: USA: Wisconsin... | reverse complement strand
CGTAGTGCCCGTCACGCTAAAGTTGGTCAAACCAGTTAGATCGCCGGTCAGAACCGCGTTGCCGGTCACGCCCAAACCATGGTTGGCGCCGGTCACCGCCGCGAGGGTGACGGTTGGAGCCGTGAAAGTGGCATCGCCAACCAGCGAAAAGGCCGGTAGCGACAGCGCGATATTACTAGTGAAACTTCCACCAAGATTGATAATGCTGCCTGGTGCCGTGAAACTCAAAGAGTATGATCCTAAGGCAGCACCGCCCTTAAGGGTCAAACTATTGGAAGCGGCCGTGACATTTAAGGTCAGGTTGTTGTCAAGCGTAACCAGACCGCGATAAATCTGACTGCCGGTGGTGACGACAGTCTGGGGCACGCCAGAGTTAAAGATAACCGGACCAGTTACGCTGATTGAACCAAGCTCATGCAAGGCGCCGGTATTGCCAACATCGCCCTCGAATGTAGCACCGCCTGTGGTACTGACCGTCAGATTTATGTACTTGCCGGATTTGCTGTCCACAGCGCCGAGAAACTCTACCGTGTCGAAACCGGTATAACTGACATCGCCACCCCACCGGGTATTGGCAGGCACCTGCTTATCGCCGCCGTCGCTCTCAAAATCCACTGTCGAGTTTGTCGTAATTGATCCGAAGTTTTGCGTCGCGCTATGCGTATAGACGAGGCTGACGCCGGAGCCGAAAGTGGCATTCCCGGTGACTGTGATCGCCTGAAGCTTGATGTTGCCACCTACATTGGCATCGAAAACCGCGTCGCCGGTGATGATCGGCGTCCGCAGTGTTCCGATGGCATCGCTGTCCAAAGTGCTGTCAAATGTCGTGGTGGTGGCCGTCAAGGCGACATTGGCAGTGAGGATGACCGGTCCGGCGAATTCCAAGGTGCCGGCGCTCATGTTGGCATTGATGTCTGTGGTGCTGGAGGAGCCGCTTACCAGGAGGCTGGCCAAGGGCGTGGTCCCGCCGACGGCGCCATGGAAGGCTGCATTGCCGGCGATAGTCAGGGCCTGGGCGCCGTTGATGGTGCTGCTGAAAACGGCCGATGCGGTGGTCAGTGTTACGTCTGAACCGAGATTCACCGCCCCGGTGAAGGTTTCGCTGGTGGCGGCATTGATGGCGGTGGTATTGATCGTGCTTGCGCCCCCGACCTGCAGCGTCGTCAAAGGCGTAGTCCCGCCAACAACACCGCCGAAATTTGCGGCTGCGCTGGTGATCAGAGAATGAGCCCCATCAATCGTGCTGGAAAACACGACGCTGGGCGTGGTGAGAGTCAGGTTGGCGCCTAGCGACACGGCGCCTGTGAAGTTTTCGCTGGTCGTGGCCTTGATGGCCGTGGTGTTGATCGTGCTGGTGCCGCCAACCTGCAGAGTGGTCAGGGCCGTAGTCCCGCCCACGATGCCGTCGAAGGTCGCGGCGGCGCTGGTCACCAGAGTGTGGGCGCCATTGATGGTGCTGCCAAACACGGCCGAAGCCGTGGTGAGCGTCACGTCAGAGGCCAAAATCACCGCCCCGGTGAAGGTTTCGCTGGTGGCGGCATTAATGGCCGTGGTGTTGATCGTGCTGGCGCCACCGACCTGCAGGGTGGTCAAGGGCGTCGTCCCGCCGACGGCGGCAGCGAAGCTCGCGGCAGCACTGGTCGTCAGGGCCTGGCCGCCATCTACGGTGCTGGAAAACACGGCGTTGGCGGTCGTGAGCGTCACGTCGGAGGCCAAGGACACCGCCCCGGTGAAGGTTTCGCTGGTGGCGGCATTGATGGCGGTGGTGTTGATCGTGCTTGCGCCACCGACCTGCAGCGTCGTCAAAGGCGTAGTCCCGCCAACAACACCGCCGAAATTTGCGGCTGCGCTGGTGATCAGAGAATGAGCCCCATCAATCGTGCTGGAAAACACGGCGCTGGGCGTGGTGAGAGTCAGGTTGGCGCCCAAGGACACGGCACCGGTAAAGGTTTCGCTGGTGACGGCCTTGATGGCCGTGGTATTGATTGTGCTTGCGCCACCAACTTGAAGCGTGGTCAAAGGCGTCGTCCCGCCCACAATGCCGGCGAACGTCGCGTTGCCGCTAATCGTCAGGGCCTGCGCACCGTTGATCGTGCTGCTGAAAACGGCCGCAGCCGTGGTGAGCGTCAGGTCGGCACTGAGGGTTACGGCCCCGGTGAAGGTTTCGCTGGTGGCGGCATTGATGGCGGTGGTGTTGATCGTGCTTGCGCCACCGACCTGCAGCGTCGTCAAAGGCGTAGTCCCGCCAACAACACCGCCGAAATTTGCGGCCGCGCTGGTAATCAGAGAATGAGCCCCATCCACCGTGCTGGAAAACACGGCGCTGGGCGTGGTGAGAGTCAGGTTGGCGCCCAAGGACACGGCGCCGGTAAAGGTTTCGCTGGTCGTGGCCTTGATGGCCGTGGTGTTGATCGTGCTGGTGCCGCCAACCTGCAGAGTGGTCAGGGCCGTAGTCCCGCCCACAATGCCGCCGAACGTCGCGTTGCCGCTGGTCGTCAGGGCATGGGCGCCATTGATAGTGGAGGAAAAGATTACATTGCCGGTCAGCGAAGCGTCCGAGGTCAGGGTTACGCCCTGAGGAAAATTGATAGTGCCGACTTGGATCGTGACGCCGCCGCCTTGGTGGAAATTGGGAGCATTGAAATCGATGGTCCCGCCGTTCCCAAGATCGTTCAAGTTCGCGCTCACGGTGATAGTGTTGACCGCGGAGAGATTCACCTCGGTGCCAAGTTGCAGGAAACCGTTGACGGCTCCGGCGGTGATAATGCTGGCGACTCCGGGGTACGTAGCAACACTCTGTAATTGAAGAGCACTGGTTAGGTCATTGCCAAGCCCCAGCCCGTCGATATTCGGGCCAGCTCCCTGGATGGTAATACTATCAGGGTCCATAAGCAGGGTTCCGGCGGCGCCATTGGCGGCGGAAAGGTCGGCCTTGCCTTGGAAAATGAGATTTTGTTTGCCGGAAACTTCGGCCATACCGCCGTTGCCTGACTGGGAACCGCCGCGGGCTGTAAGGCTGCCGTAATAGGCTGTGACAAGATCAGCCCAGACAACGATCTTGCCGCCATTGCCGCTGGTAATGGCGTCGGCATTGAGAGTGGAAGCGGCGTCTACCAACGTGTAGAGGGCGTTGGGGACCGAACCTTGTCCGTGCAGATCGCCACCGACGAGGATGGTGCCGCCGCCGGCAACGCCGGCAGCATTAATGGTGGCGTTGCTTACAGTTACATTGCCGCCGAGGATCTCGATCGTGCCGCCGGTACCGCCTGGGGTTGTGTTGGAGGCGTCGATAGTACCTGACACGGATGTGGAACCACCATTACCAGATTGCACTGTCACCTTGGAAGCGGTGACGGAAGAACCGCGATTCAGAGTCACGCCATAGAGATCGCCGGCGCTGAAAGCTACCGCCCCATTGGCAGCGTTGACCGTGCCGGAATTTTGCACCTGACCGGGGGCCGAAGGCGTGGCGGCGCTGGCGATCTTCAGATACAGACCGCCATTCTCTTTGCCAATAAGAACGTCATCGCCGGCGGCGATGGCCACCGTTCCCTCCGGGGCGGAGATCACACCATAATTGGCCACATCATGGCCGATGAGATTGACGGCGTCGGCGGAAATGGAACCGCGGTTAATCAAGGTTCCGGTGCCGGAGAAGCGATCGACGCCATTATTGAAATCATTGATATTCATTGCCCCGGCGATGGCATAAAGGCGCGACACATCAACCGTGGAACTGGAGGTAAAGACAATGCCGTTGGGATTGACGAAGTAGATGACGCCGTTGGCTTCCAACGCACCGGCTATGACGGAGGGAGTATTGGATTCAATGCGGTTCAGGACCCGGCTGGCGCTGGAGGGCTCTACGAACTGAACGACCTGCCCCTTGCCGACGTTGAAACTGTTATAATCAATGACGGTGCCGTTGGAGACGGTGATGGTCATGGTGTTGCCGCGCTGATTGAAGACGGCATTACCCTGGGCCACATCCCTGACCTGTACCTGCCTGCCGGCGTGAACCAGGCTGCACAAGCCACCTAGAGCCACTGACACCGCCAATGCCAAAGACCTGGCAATGGCCAACTTACGCTTCCTGCCGCCAACAACTTTACGGGACTTCATACAGCCTCCGAACATCTTGAATTTCCGGCCCCAAAAACTGACCGGAATAAACTATTTTCTGAACAGTCAAACTCCGTTGTATTTCTTCGCTGCTAGTAAGAGAACGTCGCCACCACGTGAATGCGGTTGTCGCCTGGCCTGGTTTCCTGACCCGAGGTGGAAACCTTGGTAAGAGCAACGCCCCAATCAACGCGGATGGAGAAATTCTGCTTGACCTGCAATTCCATGCCTATTCCTGTTCCCACCAGGGTTTGATCGGATTCCTTCGAGGCGGTAGTACTGCCACTGACGGGCATGGTGGTTCCGGCGTCGAGGAAAGTACGGAAAATCAGATCCCAGTCCGGACGACCGAAGGGCCGTTGCGGAGAAGTTCGGAAATCCCGGTAGAATAAGGCATCCCGCGGCTCCTGAGGGGCGAAAGTGCGCGGAAGATGGAAGCGATATTCCAACGATCCCAGCAACGCCGAATCGCCGGATACCGCCGATTCAGGATAGCCGCGAACCGTATAAAATCCGCCCAGTATTTCTTCTGATTGGGGTATAACGCGCTGGCCAAAGGTGGTCACAGCCCGGCCGGACAGAGCGATCTCGTTGGCCAGAACCGTGCCATTCTTACGGAACTCAGCGGACTGGAGCAGAGGTTCAAGATAAAAGGACTGTGAGGCACTGAGGGCCAAAGTCGTCCAGTTGTCAACAACCTCCAAACGGCCCAGATTCTGAAGGTCTTTGGTTGCCGCATCAGCCCAGTCATAGCTCAGGCGCAGTTCTCCGATGGTGCTGGCGGTTTCTGTGATACGGTCATAGCGCAGACCCACGAACGCGCTGTATATACCGGTATCGCCCTCGGGAGGTAAACCTACAGTCGCCCCGCCGACCTTCTTCCAATCCACCTCGATGTGACCGCCATCAACGCCTCCGAACACATCCACAAAGGCCCGGCCTTCCTGGTAAATGTTCAGGGACAACGAACCATCGATGTGATACTCGGTTCCATTGAACTGGTCGGCGGTGACGCCGACATCGGAGGCCTGATAGTCGGAGTACAGGCCATACACTTTCCAGCGCAACCGGTGGGTGTCGCACAGATCGCCTTCATACCCTATGTTCAGGGAGTTGGCCTCGCTGAAACTGGCGGTGGTGTAGTCCAGGCTCAGGATGTCATCGGTATTCCACATCTGATAGACATTGCCGCCGAAACGTTCCCGCCATTCGCTGGTCTGTTTGGTGCCAGTGTTGGAAATCTGCATGTAGGCGTTCCACCACCTGGTTTCATTGACCAGATAATCGAGCACCACTTCCCCAGGCTCCGCCGCCGCGGAAACCGCCATATCGACCTTGCGGGCTGGGAAGCGGCTCAGCAGCGAGGTGTAGGCGTCGAGGGCCTCCTTGTCGACCACATCAGCACCAGCCTTGGCCCCCGGCCTGGTGGTGGCCGGTTGCACCGGAGAATTCTCGGCTATATTAACCAGCTTGGGATTGTTGATACGTTCCTGGCCCTCCAGACGCTGACCCGAAGCGACGGTGCGCACCTGGGCAACCCGGCCCACCCATACATTGAGCGCCAACGCGGTTCGCGGCTTGACGCGAAGATCCTGCCACTGAGCATCCAAGTCCCGGTTGTCAACTTCAACGACAACCACCGCCAGATGGCGCTCATCGGTCAGGTAGTCGCTGATGCGCGGGATAATAGTCTTGATGGCGGATGGATATAGCTTGGTGTATGGTTCGGCGCCAATCGTGGAGAGTTTGACAATAGCGAAAGGTAGCCCTTGGCGCGGGGCAGCCCAGCCATCGCCGACCTTGCACAACGGCACGCTCAGGGCGAGCAACTCACCCATGCCAGGCAAGCCGTCCGACTTGGGTTTGTACTTCAATTCCAGAGCGCTCACCGGATAAGGGGCGATCCCATTTTCAGGATCGGCCGGCACCGTGGCCGGTATCGCGGCCGAATCATCGGCGCTGGCGCACCTCGGGAAAACCGACCATGTCACAATTACCCCAACAATTAATATGAACGCTTTCCGCACAAAACGCCCAGGTTTGCTCGCAACCATGTCTTGAATTGCCGCCTTCCCTGCCCACTTATAGCACATCGGCGCCAACCGTGTTCCTTCACGGTCGCAGCCAATGCCGGGCAAATGCCTGCCGACTCTGTTACCGAGGATCCGCTCCAACGAATCCGCCCGAACAACTCCATCGCACGCCCAAACTAACTCACATGCGCCAATCAAACTGACTTTAGCAATGTTTCAAACCCGGCGCTGATTTGCAATTTCTAATGTCGGCGCAAACGCTTGTCAAGACAATTATTTGTCTTCAGCGGGATTTAGTTCATTTGTGGTACGAAATATCTTTTTTTTGACATTAACATGCTGCGTGCGAAAAATTTTGATGCCGCGCACCGAAAAAAACGGACAACTATTCCTTCACCGGAACCCTAAATACAAAGGACTTGATGCTTGTCAACGAAATGTCAATTCCACTCGATTCGTACCCGCCTGTTGCATGGCGCGCTACCACTTGGCAAAACATGCGATGGTTAGTACTATAGCATTGCGCAACTCATTCACCGGCCAAAATCTTATGCTGTCATTCAATCTTTCGCAGTTTAGAAATATCGTACCCGATGGTTACGCGACCATCCCGCTGACAGAGACGTTTGTCAACAGCCCACTAAGATTGTGCATCCTCGTTCACAAGACCCCAGTGGCCGCCGGAGGCCCATTCGTCCTGCTCCGCGATACCTTTGACGCCAGAATCTACCTTGGACTTATGGCCGACGCCATCGGACGGCCAGTTCAGTGGCTGGAAATCTGGCTGCAAACGGTGCAGGATTTGAGCGGGTTGAGCGCTTCAGCCGCCGAAACCGTGAATAATATGGTGTTGGCCGAACGCTGGAGCAGGCGGGTAAAGGCCATGGAAGGCATGGATGGAACTATGATCGCCACCGGCTGGGAAACCACCCCCCCGCCGCCGCTACTGGTGGACCTGCCGCGGTTGCAGCCGGTGCATCCGGTCGATGAGGACGCCAAGCAACCTTGGTCGTTGTGCCGCGATGATGCGTTGCTGACCAAGGCCGGTCTTCCCGCTTATTCGACGAGCATCTTCCGATACCTCTATATACCGCAACTTGGCGAAGGCTCGCCGCTTCAGGCCACTTGCGCCGAAGCCCCGCTGGGGGACACGGCCCGGCCATTGGCGGCATTGACTACCGCGCGTCCTGGACTGGTGTGCCTGAACGCCGCGTGCGGACAGATCATGGTCCGCCCCTTCGTGCCGCAAGGCTTCGAGGACTTTGTTAACGAACTGGGCGCGGCCGCCCCCTGCCCGCTTACCCATGGCCGCGAAGTGATTGCCCTGAACAAATCTGACGATGATTCGTCGCCCGGAGCGACCGATGCCTGGCTGCACTTGGGCCGCCACGGGCGCCTGGCCCTGATGCTCGAAGCGTTCCATCTAAAACTCCGCCTCCTGGCCGACGCGGTCGCATCGGTCCACGCCCTGGTCGCCGCCACCCAGCAACCGCTGCTCAATCTGTCGCCCGACAGTTTCCGCGTCCAGACCGGACCGGCCGGGCGCGGTATGCCTTCGCTGTGGTGTTTCCGGGCCATTATGGTCAAACCCGGCGATGCCATCGACGTGGCCGTCGGCAACAGCGATCAACGCTACTACCTCCCCGCCCGGGCCGCAGCATCGAGCATCTACCAGCCCCTGGCCATCAACCACATGGCCTCCGGGCGCTGCACCATCCGCATCCGCAAGGTCAACGAGGCCTCAGGGCAGACAAGCCTCGAAGGCACGCTGGCGACGCAGGAGCGAATCACGGCATCTCCCAACGACTTGGTGCGACTGTGGCTGGGGACCGGCGGCCAGCACGCCTGCGTCTATGCCCGCCTGGAAAGCCAGAACGCCCTGGCGGTCGGAGAATGGCGTTTCAACACGGTGCCGCAGCAACTGGAGACGCCTTTGGTGGCGGCCTTCCACGGGGCTCAGGGCATTGCCCAGGGCGACGTGCGCTTTGAGTTCCTGCCGCTGCTGACGACCGCCGTAGACATGTACTCTCTGGCGGTGCTGGGAGCCCGCGTGCTTCTGGTGCAGCCGCAAACGACCTTGCCGGTGGTCCTGGACGAGCTTTTGTCGCTGGCCGGGCAATTGGCCCAGGAACAGGACCGCTCCCGACCGCTGAGCCAGCGCATCGGGGCCCTGTTCTCTGGCTCTGATCCGCGCTGGATGGCTAGCCTGGGACCGCAGCGGTTGCTGGCCGAAGAGATGGAAGCGACCCAGGTTTTTGCGGCGATTCCGCCGCAACTATGGTGGGACGCGCTGGCTATTCTGGTGAAGATGCTGCCGGGAGCAGGGCCCGATTCCCTCTGCACCGACTACGGCCACGCACCGCCCAAGGCCATGCATAAGATCTTCGATCCGGTACTGGCGGAACTGGATGAGTTGTTGATCGCCACGCGCAGCCTGATCGTGGTGGATTGGCAGTATAATCGTGAAATTCGGGCACTGCTGGACGGATTGGCGACGACGTTTCACGAACCAGTGACGCCGGCTCCGGTGGCATCGGCCCCTGTGGCACCGGCGCGGGTCGCACCAGCCCCGTTCGGGCCAAGGCGAATGCCCCCGCCTGGGCGTCAAATGTAAATGCGGGCAGATGGAAATCTAATCGAGTTGGAGGATCAATATGAGGTTTCATGGCACTTTGAGCGTGTTGGCAATGGTTCTGGCCGCGGGTCTGCTCGGTGGCTGCAAGGGCCAGCCGGTTGTGACCGTGAGTCTGGATCCGAAACTGGGTGGGGCCAGCGGAATTCCCGCCGTCCCAATTGATATTGTCGGCGTCAACGAATCGGAACGCGCCAGGCTGTCCGAGTACAGCATGACCAATTATTGGAAGCCCGGCGATACGCAGCGCGCCAGCGTGTCCAGCAAAACCATCAACCTCAATGCCGACCTGACACCCGGCCAGAAGCAATTCATTCTTGCGGGGCAGGATCCGATCTGGAAAACATGGAAAGAGCGTCAAGCCCAATACTTGTTTATTCTCGTGAACTGGCCTCGGCCCGGCGATGACAAGCCTGGCGAACTCGACGCCCGGCGGGCCATCGTGCCGCTGGACCCGGATCGGTGGGATACCTGGCCCGATAAAATCGATGTGGTGATCACTCCGGGCGGGGTCACTTACAGCCCTTCGCCCAAACCGGCCTCCAAGTAGCCAGCCGCGTCAGGCAGGATTAACAATCGCATGCCCACCTTTGGTCAGTACGAATCGACCGGCCCGCTGACAGCGTTGAACGACGCCGTCCTGAATGCGGTGCGCACCGATGACGCCACCCGCAAAGCCATAGTGAAGGTATTTTCCCCGCACGCGGCCGACGCGCAGGCCGCGGCTCAGGGCATCGACGCCTTCATGACCGCGGTGCAGACGCAGCAGCAGTGCGCATCGGACTTCTGGGCTCCGATTCTCGAATCAGGCCACGACGCATGTCAGGGCTTCTACGCCACCGAGCCCTACGCCGACTCGGTGGAATCGCTGTTGGAGCAAGGCATCCGCTTCAGTCCCCTGGCCATCGAACATATTTTCCGGGCGGTGGTCGAAGGGCTGCTGGTGATCCAGACCCGCTGCCAGCGGCCGCACGGCAACCTCAAAGCTACCAATGTCCTGCTGGGCGCCGGGCAGATCGACAAGGCGCCAGTGGTATTGACCGACCCGGCGACTGCCGAAAAAACAGCGCGGCTGCATGATGGCGATGATCTCTTGGCCCTGGGCCAATTGCTGCGGCTGATGGTCGATGCCGCCACTCGCGGCGGGCGCGGGGCCGGACGCAGCCAGGAATTGAAATTCTGGTCGCATCTGGCCGATCGCCTCACCGATCCGCACCATGCCGAAGGCCGCCTCACTCTCGCCCAACTCAAAGACACCTCCGCTCCCGGCCGGCGCAACCGCTGGATGCTGCCGGTGCTGGGCGCCGCCGCGGCCTTGCTGCTGATCGTGGTGGGTGCCGGGTTTCTGGTCTATCGCCATGCCCAACGCGAAGCCTGGATCGAGCTATGCGCCTACCACGTATATTGGGTAAGGGGCATCGACTCGGTTAGCGACCCCAGCCAGGTGGGCCAGACCGGTGCCGCTCCCTTGGTGGCCCTGCGCAACCATATACCCAAACAAATCCAGACGGAATGTGACCCGGCGGAAATACTCGGCGACCACCTTCTTGATCGTGGCAAACTGCATGGCTCGCTTCCCTGGTCGCCAGGCGCCTTGAGCGTCATCAAAACGCGGCTCAAGGAGCTCTCCGGGGAAGTGCATAAGGTAATCGACACCACCGAGGTTCCGCTGGACGCGAAAGTCAAGGACCTCCAGGCCCGGCTCAATCATGACGCCGACCTCCCCGTGGCCGATTATGTCAGCCAGGTGATCCGCGAGCTCGGCAATATCAGCCCCTGGCCGGCGGCGCCGGACTGGGGAGAAATCGCCAAGCGACTTGCCGACCCCGGAGCTGCTAAGCTGGCTTTTCTGAAAGAATTCTTCCGAACCCGCACCAACGACCGCGCCCCCATGGTAACTGGCAAGGCCTCCAAGGAACGCCGGGATAAAGTCGACGATTTTGACAAACAAACCAGGAAGGCGATCGCCAACGCCGCTAGACTCCTGGAAAAGTTACAGGGCCTTAAGGGCTCGTACGGCGACATTGACAAGTACAGCGTCAACGCCGACGAAAACGGCAAGGACAAAGTTCTCGATGCGTTCATTCATTATGACGACTGGCTTAAGGGCCTCAGCGCCGATGGACCAGAGTTTGCCGTGGCCATGGGCAAACTGGACGAAGCCCTCGCCGTGGCGGCGGACATCGGGAAGTTCGTCGGCGGCGACGAGTGGAACAACAAAATTGATCGCGGACAACTTGAGGAAAGCAGCGGGTTGTATAAGAGTCCTATCACCGAAACAACCTTCCACGCCTGGATCAATGAAGCTCGGCAATACCCTTTGGGCAAGGCGGCGCACTCCGATGACGACATCAAGGCCGCGTACGGCCGCATGGATCACGAATTCCAGGCAGTGGTGGCGGACGAGAGCGACCCTGACACCGATCGTGATCGTTACAGCACCGCCAGGAAAGAATTGCAGATCGCTCTGCAGCGAGCCGCCGACCTCCGCGACAATCTGCAGAAGCAAGGCGGCAACTGGACATGGAGGCGCAGCGCCCAGAAAGAATTCGGACGCGGCTTCGGCGATCTGCAGGCCAAGGCATTGGCTTTCAAGACGCAGGTTGACGAGGCACGCGGCAAGTACCAGCCGCAAATCGACCCCAAGGACTTTACCCAGTTGGCGGCCCAGACTCTGCAGCAGTTTTCCGGACCGAACATGGCCAAGGGCGTGCTCAAGAACTACCTCGACGCCAAGAAAGGCGCCTGGTCTCTGAAGAGGTTTGAGCGGTTCAAGACCCAGACCGTTCCCGACGTCGTCGCCCGACTGCATCAGACTGCGGAATGGTACAAAGTGGACCATGCCGCCACTGAGGCTCCGACCACCGATTGGCTGGAGGAGCCGCGCAACTCCGTGCTCAAAGCGGCCGAGGCGGCCCATCAAAGCAAAATCGACGAATTGATCGGCAACCTTACGTTGGAGTC
>Ga0316227_1003853_pt1 | contig 11752 bp, 11 predicted proteins | sample TBH18019metaG_FD_206012 | JGI IMG/M metagenome (GOLD analysis project Ga0316227, IMG submission 206012) | Freshwater microbial communities from Trout Bog Lake, Wisconsin, USA - TBH18019 | ecosystem: Environmental > Aquatic > Freshwater > Lake > Hypolimnion/Profundal zone | place: USA: Wisconsin... | reverse complement strand
GCACTTCCGATGAGCGGATGAAAGATAATATCCTGCCAGTGAACACTGGATTGTCGATTGTAGACAAATTGAAACCTGTTGAATTTAACTTCAAGGGTCCGAATAAAAATAAACAATCAGGATTTCTTGCTCAGGATGTAAGTTCGGTATTGCCGCATCTTGTAACCACCGCGCCATCATTGCAGAAATCCAAGAATCATGCCGTGGACCCGAATACCCCAACAGACTTGCTCTCATTGGACTCGATTGGGATGATTCCGTATCTCGTAAAAGCACTACAGGAACTTCACGCACAGGTGACGACGCTTCAATCGCAAGTGGTAGCATTGCAATCTCAAATTTCACCACCAGCACAGCACTAATCGGAGTATCATAATCGTTATGAAGACACTTACAGCAGCAGCATTGTTCAGTAGCATCCTTCTTGCCGCCGATCCGACATCCAAGGCAAAGGATGAACCTGAAATCACATCAGCGATGGAGGCTGAGTACTTCCGCGCTGAATCCGTGATGACGAAGATTCAGGCACAGGAAGCGCAGGCACAGGCCGCACTCCAGATCGCGGCTACGCAGAAGCCACAGGCGCAAGCCGATATGCAGACGGCGGTAGCGGCCATCACGAAAGCGTGCGGAGTAAAGACGCCGACACCGCAGGGCAAGCACATCGTTTGCGCTGAAGCTCCGAAAAAATAACCCATGTCAACGTCAGCGGCGGTGCCATACTTTCAACGGGCATGGCAGATCAAGCTAACCCCGCAGACGCAAAGCAACGGCATTATCCTGTCCAGTGACCAGTTTGCCGTCCCGTTGAGGGCGACGTTTGAAATCGCGGCTCACTCTTTGGCGGCGGGGCCGTCCGGTGGGGCGAATTACTGGACCTGCGAAATGACGCTTTACAATATCGCAGAGACGCTACAGGCGCAATTGCAGACTTCGGGTGTGCCGCAGTCTTCATTGGCGGCTGGCCTGCAAAACCAGTTGACATTGCTTCAGCAGAGCGAGGCAATTCAAATGGGCGATCTCTTGCAGATCAGCGCAGGGTACAAAAGTGGCTCCGGTGGACCGTTCACTCCTGAAGCGAATCAAATCTGGAGTGGTCATGTTTTTCAGCCAATCTGGACCCGCGAAAACGTGGTGGATTACAAGATCACGTTGCGCTGTCTTGTCGGGTTGCTTCAGGACCAATTGTCAGCGGTGAATATCAGCGTAGCAGCCGGGAAGACGCCGTATCAGGCGATTCAGCAGATTTGCGATTCCTGCGGAATCCAGATCGACCAAACCGTTACGGGGCAATCTGGCGTTGATTCGCAAACCCTGAGCACCCAAAAGTTCTCGCGTGCTCAGGTGTATTCCGGTAAACCGTTAACGGAAATCGCCAAGATTGCGGCTCCATATAAATTGCAGATGTGGCTTTCCCCGAATGGCTTAAATGTTCGGTCACTGGAGTCTACATCAACGGCGGTGCCGGATTATGTGTATGGCCCTCCGAATCTGCCGGGGGTGTATGCGCCCGCTGGATCGACAACCGGAGTGATTAAAAAGACGCTGCTTGGTGTGCCAGAGCAGACACAGCAGGGCGTGACGTTCAAAGTTTTGATGGACGCTGGCGTTCGGATTGGCGACGTGGTTGGGTTGGCTCCGGGGACGGTCATTAACCAATTTCCGTACACCATACCTGGCTATCCAGCGATTCTGGACAAGGGCGGGGATTACGTGGTCGCCGGAATCCGGCACGTTGGCGACACCAGAGGCGGGAACGCCGATTGGTACACCGAAATCACTGGATTGACAAATCAGTTCTTCCGAAATTTCCTGAACATCACATCGCCGGCGGTGGGATAACAAAATGTCAACTTTCAACTCGCAGCCATTGCCCGTTACGGCTCCGACGCCGGGACCGGCGCAGGATAGCAACTTCGGCGTAAACATTCCGCAGCGAATTGGGCAATCGACCAGTCGATTCCGGCAAATCGCGCAAATCATCAATGAAGGATTACGTGTAGCTGTCCCGGCAATCGTTCAGGAGTTCTTTCCCGGTCCTCCTGCTACGGTAAGCGTGCGCTTTGCGATCAACGAGCGCGTTCAGTACAATCTCAACGGCGTTGATGGCCCGATCAACATTCAGGCGACTTACGTTCCGCCTGGCGGCGGTATGAGCGGTTCTCAACTGACGAATACCGGAGTGATTCAGGACGTTCCTGTGATATTCCCGTCTGCCGGTGGGTGGAATCTGACAATGCCGATTCAGGCCGGGGACGAATGCCTGCTGGTGTTTTCGGATACGGAACTGGATTCATGGTGGCAGAATGGCGGGTTAAATAATAAGCCGATCACGGCGCGGCGGCACAGCCTTTCTGATGCAATTGCAGTATTCGGGCTTCGCAGCACACCGCGCGGATTAAAGAATTACTCCACGGAATCCATGCAGATTCGCAGCGATGACGGGAAAGTGGTCATTGACCTTGCGACGAATGGAATCACGATAACTGCTCCGAATGTCACAGTGAACGCGACGAAGAACATCAGCATACAGGCATCCGGCGCGTTGACCTTACAGGGCCAAACGGTTGCCATCACAAGCCAAAACGGCAACGCAACGGTCGATGGAGTCGTTATCAAGACGCATCGGCACAGCGGTGTTCAGTCGGGTGGATCGCAAACCGGGCCTCCAGCATAATCATGTCACTCCCTGTTTTTACATATCGGCAACTTTCGTCCCCATCGACACTGACCACAACGATTGCGTCTAATGTTGCCAGTGGCGCAAGCAGCTTCACTGTGGCGGCGGCGGTCAGTGGTTCAGCAACGGCCAATTACGCATCGACATACGGAACGGTACTAGCTGGATCGACAACGATGACGGTTTCATCTTCCAGCAATATCGCTGCCGGTCAGTTGGTTACTTCGGTGGTTTCAACCACAGGCACGGCGAGTCTTGGGTCTAGTGTGATTGCCGTTGGTTCCGCTTCAAATTTACTGACAGGTCAAATTGTCTCAGGGCATGGGATTCAATCGACTACTCAGGTAGTATCCATTTCGGGGACGAACGTAACCGTATCGTTGCCAACGACTTCCGCGATCAGTTCGGAAAATCTTACTTTCACGAATCCTGCGATTCAGCCGAATACGCTGGTGGTTTCGGTAGCGGGCGATACGGTCACATTGTCGCAGCCTGTGATTTCCGCAGTTGGCGGCATCTATGTGACGTTCGCAGCGTATACGATGACGATTCCTGCTTCATCGCTTTCCGGCCCGCAAGCCGCGGTATTCGAGGCGGGGACGGCAGTTGTTGGAATGTCGGTCAATGGGGCAGGGATAGCCACTGGAACAATTGCGGCGGCGTTCAGTATTTCCGGCAGTACGATCACCATAACTTTGTCGCAGCCGGTCGCTGAATTGCTCAGTTCCAGTACGGTGACCTTTATCGGGAATGGCCTTACGCAAGGACAAATCGTTTCCGTGCCTGGAATACCGTCCGGTACGCCGGTGGCCTCGGTGAGCGGAACGGTTGTGAGTATTGCGCCTTTTACGACCACGACCACGATCTCCAGCGGTACTTCAGTTACGTTTACATCAGCGGGCGGCGATCCTTTGCGCGGGCAGGGGCTATCGAATTTCCTTTCTGGAATCAATGCAGTAGCACAGGCGATTCAAACGCGGCTATTATTGCTTCAGGGTGAATGGTTCCTTAATCTTCAGACAGGGACGCCGTTGTTCCAAAGTATTCTTGGAGTACCGAATACGAATGATGGGGTCGCGTTGATTCTTCGCCAGCGCATTCTCGGCACGCCATACGTTACAGGCTTGAGCAATCTGGTGGTGACGTATGCAGGCGCAAACCGCAGCTATTCATTTTCCTGTGATGTTCAAACTGTTTACGGAACGATCACGTTGAACCAACCTTTACCTGGAATTCAGGCGACAGTCTAAATCTATGGCGTACACTCCTCCGACGATTACATCCTCTGGCCTTTCACTGTCGCAATACAACGACATTCTGAATTATCTGGTTCAGGCGTATCTGAACATTTACGGGCCGTCCTGTTACCTTGGGGCGGATTCGCCGGATTTTCAGGATATTGCAACGAGAGCACTTCAGGCATACGACTACCAGAACGCGCTCCAGATCGTCATGGGGGCATTAAACCCTCTGACGGCTATCGGTACGTCACTGGATTTGGTTGGCGAACTGATCGGAACGGCGCGGAAGCCAGCAGGATTTTCTTCGGCTCAAGTGACGCTAACCGGGACCAATGGGACGGTTGTAACGAACGGCGTGGTGCAGGATGTTTCAGGCAATCTCTGGTCGCTGCCTTCATCGGTCACGATTGTTACCGGGGGAACGACTGTAACGGCCACAGCGCAGGCACAGGGGGCTATTACAGCCGCCGCTGGCGCGATCTCGACCATTGCCACCCCTACCTCTGGCTGGACGGCTGTAACGAACGCTAATGCTGCTACGGCGGGGTCTGAGGCGGAAGCGGATTCGTCCTACCGGGCGCGGTTGCTGGTGGCGCAGGCTTTGCCTTCACTCTCATTGCTTGGCGGAACCGCCGCTTCGCTCGCGGCTTTAGATTTCGTGATTAGATCTCAGGTTTTTGAAAATTATCAGTCACCGATTGCCACTACGGGAACAACATCCGGCGCTTCCGTGAGCCTCACGGTTGCGTCGATTTTCGGGTTGCGGAGCGGCATGTCGATCACCGGGACGAATATCCCATCGGGGACGTACATTTCCAGTATTAGCGGGCTTACGGTCACAATGTCGCAGGCCAGTACGGGATCGGTCAGCGGGGCGGTAATTTTCGGTTCAACTGATTCAGCGGGCAGGCCCGCTAATTCCCTGACTTGCGTCGTTGAAACAAGTGAAATGCCAGCGGGTACGCCTTCGTCCGCTGAATTGACGACGATTGCACAGGCGATCTACAGCAACAAGGGGATTGGTTGTTACACGGCATGGCCTGTGTTGACGCCGGCGGCGGGGCAGATTTCCGAAACAGTGGCTTCTCCTACCGGAGCGAATGGCGGGCTGACGCAGACTATCAATTTCGGCTTGCTCCAGTACACCCCGATTGTGGTGGTTGTAAAAATCACGCGATTGACCGGATGGAGCACTTCGCTTGGAGTACAGATACAGGCGGCAATTTCCAATTACTTGAATTCCCTGGGCATTGGGCAATCCATTCTGTACAGCGAACTGTATTATGCGGCGGTGAGTGTTCAGCCATTACAGACGGCTCCTGCATTTGCCATCACAGGGATGACACTTTATACCCCGATTGGCTCGGCACCGTTCCTGTATTCGGCAACCGGCACGGGCGGCGCATCGGCCATTACTGTAGCCAGTAACCCGCAGACGACGCGAACAGCATCGGCGGTTGCCGGTTCCTCGGTCCTGACTACGACCACATCGACAACGGGTCTTTCGCTCGGGGATTATGTCTGCGATGGCACATGGCCCGCGAACGTGAATATTGCGCCGCAGACATTCATAACGGGACTTGGGGCGAACACCGTTCAGTTATCTAATCAGATTTACGGGGCGATCAGTAGCGAAACGATCACATTTAGCCCGTTCGGTCCCGGTCAGTTTGTCAGTGACGTTCCGTATCTTCAGCCTCCATTAGCGATTGCCGGGGCGGGGAATGGTTCAGCAGGGCAGTTCACTGGTACGTTCGTTTCTTCCTTGACTGGATCGACAACGCTGAATCTGAATCAACCGCTTCTGACATCGGTGACTCAAGCGGTATTTTATAGCCCGGTGGCTACGAACTTGTCGCTAAGTTTGCCTTATAATTTTGCGGCACTTGGGAACCCATACAATGTGACGCTGGTTCTGGCTTAAATCATGTCCACTTCAATTACGCCATTCTCGAAACCGCTGTCCTACTATGAATCGCTGATTACCAGCGAATATCAGGGTTCAGCGAAGATGCTGGCGTGGCTGGCGGCAAACCTGAAACTGTACCAGGATGCGGCGGCGTGCGCTAAAGCCATGCTGTCGGCATTTGACCTGAATACGGCAATTGGTTCGCAGTTGGATATTCTCGGGTCTATCATCGGCGTACCGCGCCTGTTGCCATTTCAGGTTAACTATTACGTTGGCGCGGAGGCCGGCCCGTCCAGTGGCGGAAGTGGGTATAGTGTTGGCGATTACGTTTTGATCGACCAGTATCAACCTCTTGGCGGCTGGACCGGGATGATTGGACAAGTGACAAGCGTTTCGGGTGGTAGCGTCAATGCTCCGTTGAGTTTCGTGACTCCACCATCTACGGCTGGCTTTGGTTGGTATCCACAATTAAACGTAAGTACAACGGCCCGGTTCCCGGCAACCGGAACGGGATTACTGGTGAACGTGCAATCCGTATTCACCGCTGCTGAAAGTTCATGGCTTGCGGACAACGACTATCGAACGTTGCTGCAATGTAATGTTTTCAGGAATCACTGGAATGGGCAGATTGATTCGATCACACCGTATTCAACCGGGACGCCTCCCAATTCGGGGGGGCTGTCGCAGATTCTTGGCGGTAATGTTCTGATTGTCGATAATGGAGTTGATAATCACTCTGCCGTGATGACTGCAACGGTTGAAATCTACGCTTCTTTGTCGCCTGCAATTCAGTGGGCATTGTTGAATGACATGATCGTGCCGCGTCCACAGGGAGTTCAATACACTTTTCAACTCGCATAAATATATGAAAGTCTTACTTGCCTTATTCATCGTCACCAGTGCTTTTGCCCAGGTCAATACGACCACCATTGTTGGCCCGGTCTATGACCCGTTCGGCAATCCGTATAGTGGGAGTTTCACGGTTCAATCACAGGCCAAGACGAATACCGGATGGGCGATCACCGGGACAAAGCGTACTGTGGTGGTGCAGGGCGGTGTGATTCAGGCGTTCTCGTTAGTGCCAAACGACACCAGCACGCCGAATCTGACTTCGTATTTGGTCACGTTCGCCAATAGCGATACATGGACTTGCCTTGTACCAACTGTGACGCTTCCAGTCACAACGACTGTTACAACGACGATCAGTTCGACTTCGGCAACGGTAGCCAGCGCACTTAGTCTTGCGGTGGGGCAATTGGTATCGGCGGCGGGTGTGCCGTCCAACGCGACGATAGCAGCGGTGAGCGGAACGACGATCACGCTGAGTTTGGCGGCAACGGCGACGGCCTCGGGAGTGGCGGCAACATTCTATACGACGATCCCGTTCACTCAGGCGTGTGCGCCAAATGCGATGCCTCCAAATACCGCTACTCCATTTTCGGTATCGCAGTTGATTCCTTCATCGACTAACGGCTCAGTTCTGGCAACGATAAACGGAACGGCGGCGTGGACTTCTGGTTCTCTTTTGCCTCCCGGTACGTCAGGTCAGGTGCTTACCAGTAACGGGGCAGGCGGATTCGGCACGCCGCTGAATGCCAGTCAGGCGGGCGCGGCGTCATCGCTGGTAGAAACAGACAGCAACGGATATGCAAGTTCTTATGGGCAGTTTTTTTATGACGGATTAGGCAAAGCCTATTCACTTTATCCCAATCCAACGTCCACGAATCAGTTAATCTTTCAGGGCGGCTCATCTAACGCAGGAACGCTAATTGGGTTGCATCCTACAGGCACCGGAAACTTTTCAAACGTCGCAGTTACAAATTCTTCTGACCTGGTGAATTATGGGCAGCTGGTTACACAAGTCAGTGGGACTGCCGCTAACATTTGGGTTGGAGAGAATGGGACAGGGACAGAGCCGACAACACTCAACATCGGAGAACTGGCAGGACAGGGAGCAGGGCTTCAGTCCATCAATTTTGAGTTCAACGGAGTAAATCAAGCCAGTATTTCTACTTCTGGTTTACTCTCAACTATCGGAGGCTTTTCTTACGCTCCAACATCTTCAACGGGATGGACAATTGGCGGATTCGGATTACTCAAATCTTCGCTTGCCTATGAGCCAGTAACAGCAAGCAGTAATGGGATTATTGAGGTTTATCCGAATACAACAGGCGCGACGGCTGGAGGAGGTTATAAAGTATACAACACCACCGCGGCAAACGCCCAGTCCGCTAATTATGGGGTGTTGTATTTGCAAGTGCGCGGAGCGGCGGCAAATCTACTTACTTTAACATCCGGTTCCGGCACTCCGATAACGTCATTGAATTTGGGCGAATCTGGCCTGTCAACTTCGGTTCTTCAGTCAATCAATTTTCAGTTTGAAGGCGTTACCAAGGGCGGTATCAATGTCGGCGGGGTATTCCTGGAAACTCCGTACACGCCTTCCAGTTCATCGGCGTCATGCACCGTAGGACAGTTTGCAGATGACGCGAATTATCATTACGTCTGCACCGGGCCTACTCAATGGAAGCGCGTAGCTCTTTCAACATTTTAATGGAACTCATGAAGATCACAGCATTGTTTTTTCTCAGCGCGATACTTGCGGCGGCACAGACGATGACGTTCGCACCGCAACGGTACACGCAGAATATTGGCGATCCGATAAACCTGAAACTTTCGCCGGATGGCGGAGTCGCGCCCTACACGTACACCTTCGTTTCTGGTCATTTGCCGAATGGCCTGCTTATGTGGCCCGATGGGACTATAGCGGGCGTTATTGACAGCGCGGGGAAGCAGGCTTCCGGTATTCAGGTCGCTGATGCGAAAGGTACGAAGTCGATCAGCACCCTGACATTTACGACAGCCGCGCCGCCTGTATTTTCCCGCGAGAATCTGCATTGGATGTTTAGCGGGCGTAAATGGATATGGATCACGCGGGCGTTAGTTGTTGCCGCTGAATTGGAAGATTGGCAGACAACAGAAAAATGCGTGCGGATTCCGAATGGCGTTTGCAGCGAACAGAATTCTGTTCTGCTTGCGGCTGGCATCAATCCGGCAACGGCACAAGGTTCGCGCAGACTTTTGGCTTTGAAAATCACAGGCCCGATACTGGCGATAGCAGGGCAGGAATTACTTCGGCGATTCAAGCGAGTGGATGATCGGGCTTTGATAACCGACAATCTTATTGTTGCCGCGATTCAGTCGGCAATTGACGCAAACAATCGACGCGAGACACTATTACTGGAAAAGTGACCTCATGAAAAAAGTTTCGTTTTGCCTTATCCTTGCTGCTTGCAGCGTTTTGGCTCAGAAGCCTGCGGCTATTCCGCCGTATTCACAGCCTGTTACGGTTGTGCCTCAGAAGTGGTTTGGCGGCGGGCCTCCGACAGCGGCGATTATTACGCCATCTCCGGTTCAGGGACCGAATTACGCAGTCCAACCGGGGGATGTGTACTACGATACGGTTAATGGCATTAATTACTGGTGCTCGGCTCCGTGGGGGACGCCAGTTCCGGCCTGCGTGACGGTGAGCGCAGGCCAGTGGGTAGCGCAAAATTCGTATTCGTCCATCTACACGCCGAAAATTTACGGCGGGACGGCGGATACTTCATCTGTCTACATCTATCCGTCCAGCACCAGTGGCAGCAGCCTCCACGTCATCAACGATCTTCCGGCCCCGATCTATACGACGATTAGTACGAGTGCGGGATCGACGGCGGTGACGGTCACAGGTTCGGCTGTTGGGCTTGCGCCGCATATGCTTGTCTGTACGTCATCGTTTGTGGCTGGCGGAACGTGTACGCCTCCAGCGGGATTTGCGACGAATACGACTATTCAGAGCATCTCGCAGTCGAACAACGCATCGCTGACGATGAGCGGAAACGCGGCCAGTAACAACGCTTCCATCAGCGTTGCCTTTACTGACGGAACGCAGTACGCTCAGATGTTCGTTCCCGCTGACGCCCAGGTGGACTCGGTTACGAAGTACTTCGACCCGACGTTCAACTGGTCAGCGTACAATCCGAGTGCTCCAAAAACGCCAACGGATAGACGGCAAGCGGAAGCCTTTGAGTTAGGCGTCGAAGGGAACTATCTGGACGCCGGGACGTTCGACCTTGCGCGGTTCTACCTGTTCGATCACGTTGACATGAGGACGATCTTCCACATGGACGTGGGGACGATCCCCGCTGGCTTCCCGAATCCGATTAATAATCTGTTCCAGTTCGATTCCGGCATCGACGTGCGGGCTGACGAGATGATTGGGGGCGGATATACGGCGTTGCAGACTTCGCAGAGTCAGAAGGCGGCGATTTCGGCGACGACGAATGGATCGCAGTTGGGCATTGTGATGGCGGATCATAGCATCGGCGTTGTCCCAACAACTAACCCTGCGAATAATTTAACCACTCAATGCAACTTTCCATGTTATGCTGCAATTTCCGTCAGTGGTTCTCCGGTCATTTCTTCGGTTAGTAGTTCTTCAGGGCAGGTTTATTACGGTATTTGGAATTATCCCGTAATTCAAGGTTCCGCAAATTTTAGTCAAGTGATTGGGAATTACAGCGGTGCTTCTTATGCCGGGACTGGAACACTGAGGGTTGGATTGGTAGGCGCATACTACTTCACTGATTCGCGATCGAATGTGCCGTCCGTCGTCGCAAATTCTCTCGGGAACTACAACTTTAACTACACTAATCCAGTTACAGTTGGAAACTCTTGGGCGTTAAATATCGACTCTTTTAATGATGTGTGTTGTGGTGCAACACAAATCAATGTTTCTGGTTCGATATACGGGATTGAAATTGGAGATCAAAACGCTAGTGGGGCCATTGGCTCAGGAACTTTTGTGGATGGAAGTTACGGTCTAAGTATTGACCAAACTGCGTCCGCTAACTCGTGGGCCTTGTACGCCAGCGGCGGCGCAATCAGTTACTTTAAGGGCAACGTAGGCATCGGCCTGACGACGCCGGGTGCGCCTGCTCCCCTGACTGTCGGCACGACGGGTCAATTTCAGGTGTCGGCAGCGGGGGCGGTCACGGCTCCCACTTATTCGACTTCCGGCAATTGCTCCAGTTCGACCTCGCCCGCAGTCTGCTCTTCATATGCGTCCGGTTCTGTCGCAATGGCGGCAGCGGCAACAACGCTGGTCGTAAACACTACTGCGGTAACGGCAAACAGCCAGATTCTATTGACATTTGATTCAAGTCTTGGAACCAAATTAGGAGTGACTTGCAATACCACAACTCCATCTCTTTATCGCGTAAGCGCACGCACTGCTGCAACCAGTTTCACTATTACGGCAACGGCATCGGTGACGAATCCGGCGTGCTTCTCTTATACAATCATCAACTGAGACACCCATGAAACCCTTACTTCCGATCCTCATTCTTTCCGCTTCAGCGTTCGCGCAGACAGCAGCTCCCACGACACCGCCCGAGCTTCCGGCTGACCTGAAAACGGAGTTTGCGCTTGCGGCTGGCGATCAGCAGAGCGCGGAACTCTCGTTGCGCCTGGCGACGGCGGCACTCGCTGACGTGATGGCAAGAGCTAACGCCGCCTGTGGCACCGGCTACATCGCTCGTCGCATCTCGCAGACGGACGTGGGCTGCGTGCAGGGACAGACGACTCCCGCGCGTCCGACGCCGAAGGCAACGGCGAAACCTGCGACGGCTCCCGCAGCGACTTCCGCGAAATAATCCCTTGCGTCCGTATAGCGATTGCTATACGGTATAGTGGATGGCACAACAATACAGCGATACCCTGCTGCTTGATTTCCTTGAGAGGCGCGAGTGCATCGTAAAACTCAACGCCGGCGGCGAATGGTCCGTTGAATCCGAAGCGTACAACCCATCTTTCGTTGGTGAAGGCGAAACCTTACGTCAGGCGATCATCGAATGTATGACGCAGAATGAGGCGTGCTAA
>Ga0316227_1003849_pt1 | contig 11764 bp, 5 predicted proteins | sample TBH18019metaG_FD_206012 | JGI IMG/M metagenome (GOLD analysis project Ga0316227, IMG submission 206012) | Freshwater microbial communities from Trout Bog Lake, Wisconsin, USA - TBH18019 | ecosystem: Environmental > Aquatic > Freshwater > Lake > Hypolimnion/Profundal zone | place: USA: Wisconsin... | reverse complement strand
GCCGCATTTTCCAGCGCGGGGAATTTTTCCTTGAGGAGGGCGTCCACCTCGCGGAGCAGGACGTCGAAGGCGCGCACTTTGTCCACGATCACGCGAAAGCATTTCGCCAGCTCCGGGCTCCACTCGACCTGGCCCGGTTGAGCGGTCAGGAGAATGCACTCGATCCCCGGCACCAGCTCTTTCGCCTTGCGCGCGAGTTGCACCCCGTCCCCCCCGGGAAGGACAAGATCGAAGATGCCGAGATCCGGCTTGTGGTGTTCGACGGCCAAAATGCCTTCCTGGACGCTGGTGGCGGTGGCGACAACCTCGATGTAGGGGACGGTCTTCAGAGTGACCACGAGAAGCTCGAGGAACATGAGCTGGTCTTCCACAACGAGGCAGCGGAGTTTCATGGGGTCCCGCATATTCTCAGAAGTGCGCATGGCGTGCAATCACGGTTCCGGGAGGGCGAGTTCGACCTCGAGCCCGTGCTCCAGCGGTTTGAACGCGAGGTGGCAGCCGTTGCATTTGATCTGCGCTTTGCAGATCGCGAGGCCGAGCCCGAGGCCCTGCTGTTCGCGCTTGTCGCGGTGGAACTGTTTGAACGGCCCGATCGCGGCGATTTCCTCCTCGGTCATCCCGCAGCCATTGTCGCGGCAGTTCAGGGTGAGTTGCCCTCCGGTCATGGCCATGTTCACATCGACCTTCGAGCCCGGCGGAGAGAATTTAAAGGCGTTGGATATCACTTCGTTCGCTATGCGGTCCAGGCAGTTCCCGCAGCGCGTCGGGGCTTCGATCGTGTGGAGAACGAGGTCGTTTTCCCGCCCGGCCTCCTGGGCCACCCTGGTGGCGAGAGACGTGACCAGCAACCCTGCCTCCAGGGGAGTCTTTGAAAGGAAGGGGTCGTGCCCGGCGCTCAGCGAGAGATACAGAATGTAGTTCAAGGCCGTCCTTTCGAGCCGGTTGGCGGATTCCTCCATGAGGTCCAGAATCTCTTTGACATCGCCCCCGAGTTTTTTTTCATCCAAGCGGAGGATCCCGATCCCGCCGATGATGGCGCTGAGCGGGGTCCGGATCTCATGCGGAAAATACTCCAGCTTCTGGGCCTCGAAACGCTGGAGTTCGATCTCGGCCGCGGCCCGGCGCTTCTCCGAGCGTTCGAGGCGGGACTTGACGGCGGCGAGGAGCCCGTCGCTGGTGAACGGCTTGGTCACGTAGTCGTCGGCCCCGAGGTTCATTCCGGCGCGCACCTGGTCCTTCTCCGCGAGCGCGCTGAGGAAGATGAACGGGACCTCGCTTCCTGACGGCATTTTCCGGACGCGGTCGAGGATGTCGTAGCCGGTCATTCCCGGAAGAATGATGTCGCACAGCACGAGGTCGGGGACGATTTCCCTGAGCTTCTCCAGGGCTGGCGGTCCGGAGTCGAAGCCAGCAACTTCGAAGCCGTTCAGCTCGAGCAGCATTTTGGTGTTTTCCCGCAAGGGGGCGTTGTCTTCGATGAGGAACAGGGTTGGCATGGTGGTCAGGTGGTTGGATTGAAATCGGTGGTCGCGGCGAGCGGGATGGTGACAGAAAAAATGGACCCGTCGGGCTGCGGCGCGTATCGCACCCTCCCCCCGTGGGCCTGTGCACATTTCTGCGTGACGAAGAGGCCGAGGCCGGAACCGGGCTTGTCGCCGACATTCGACGCCCGCGAGAACGCGTCGAAGAGGAATTGCCTCTCCGCCTCCGGAACCCCGATCCCCCGGTCGCGAACCGAGAATGTCAGGAAGTCTGGACCGGCTTCCACGCCGAGCTCGACCATGGTGTCGTCCGGCGAATATTTTATGGCGTTTTGCAGCAGGTTTTTCAGGACGTGGTGGAGCAGACGCTCGTCGGCTGCGGCACCCAGCCCTGCATCGCGGAAGGTGATCTCGATCCGCGAGGGAGATTTTGAGTCGGACTGGACTTCCCGGCAGCACCGTTTCAGGAAGTCGAGAAGGGCAAAATGGGCGGGGGTGAAGGGCAGTTTTCCCTCCTCGAGCTTTCCGGCAAGGAGGAGGTCGTCGAGGGTCTGCACCATGGAGGACACGCCAGTCATCAGATCGGCCAGGATCCCCTGCGAGCGCTGCGCGGGCATGCCGGCCCCGAAATTTTTCAGGAGTTCGCTGGCGAGCATGATATTGGCGAGTGGGGTTCGGAGCTCGTGGCTTGCCATCGAGACGAACCGCGACTTGAGCCGGGTGAGTTCCTCGGCGCGGGCCAGGTTCTGGAGGACGGTGCTTTCCGCGCGCTTGAGCTCGGTGATGTCCCAGTTCGTGCCGATCATGTGAAGGGGCTTGCCGTCGGCATCCCTCTGCACGAGAGCCATCGCGCGGATGTGGTGGGTGCTACCGGACGGCCAGACCACCCGGAACTCTGTGTCGAAATCTTTTTCGCCGCTGATAGCCGCCTGGATTTCCTGGTCGCCCCGCTCGCGGTCATCCGGGTGAAGGCCTGCCGTCCAGGCCGAGTAGGCTCCGCCGAACTGGTCCCGTGTGATTCCGTAGAGGGCAAACATCTGGTCGTCCCAAACCAGTTCGTTGGTGGGGATGGTGTAGTCCCAGATGCCGACCTGCCCCGCCTCCGTGGCCAGCGCCAAACGATCGATGAGCCGCCGCCTCGCCTCTTCCTGCTGCATCCGCCCGGTGATGTCGATGAACGTCACGACCGCCCCCACCGCCACGCCATCAATACGCTGTGGGTAGGACCAATATTCCGCAGAAAAACTGGTGCCGTCTGCCCTCCATAGCACCTCATCATCCACGTGCGAGGGTTCGTTCGCTTGGAACGCGCGAAAAATGCGGCACTCTTCGACCGGAAAACTGGTGCCATCCGCATGCTTCTGGTGGATCTGCCAATGCATGTTCTTCCCGAGCAGCTCGTCTTCACGCTCATATCCCAGCATCCGCAGACAGGCCGAGTTGCAAAATGTGCACTCTCCATGCATGTCGATTCCGTAGATCGCTTCCGCTGTGGAATCCAGCAGGAGCTGGAGCCGAGCCTTGCTCCGGTTCAGCTCCTCGGTGCGGTTTTTCACCCGCTCTTCCAATGCCAAATGGGCCATGAGCAAAGCGTCTTGCGCCCGCTTGCGCTCCGTGATGTCGCGGATCACGCTGAGGAGCATTTCCTGCCCTTCGAAAAAGATGCTCTGGGAATTCACCTCCACGGGCACGGCAGCTCCATTCTTGCAGACATGCGTGGCTTCAAAAAGGAGGCCATTCTTCTGCGCCTGCTGCATCTGGAGGCTCACCGTTTCAGGTGATTCTGGAGCGCGCAAATCCCCGATCCGCAACTGCAACAGCTCTGCGCGGTTGAAGCCGTAGAGTTTTTCGGTGGCATGGTTGCACTCGAGAATCCTGCCATCCAGCGCCACCAGGAGCAGCGGGTCGCGGGCGTGCCGGGCGATCAGTTGGTTCTTGGTCATTTCGGCGACCAGCCTCTCGAGTTCCTCCCGGCGACGGAGGAGCACGCCGACCAGAATGGCAAGCGCCGACGTCAGGATCAGCCCGACCAGAAGGGCAACCAGGCCCGCCTGCCCGGGATGGTGCCCCAGAACCATGGGCTCCCTTTCGGAGAAGGCGGTCGCGGCAAAGACTTTGCCGAAGGCGAAGACGCAGCGCTTGACGGAATGTCTCGCGCTGAGATCTCCGCCGGAATCGCCAGTGGAGGAGAGCAGTTCCGGCGCTCCATCCTTGCGCAGGAGAGAAAGCTGCATGGGCAGCGAGGGAGCAATATCGCCCCCCAAGAGAGTGCCCATCCGCAGCACGGCCACGGCGAAACCAAGCAAGCGTCTGGAATCCCCCGCGCTGAAGACAGGCCGAAATATTAACATCCCCTTCTGGTCGCCCGTCTCCTGCACCAGGGTGATTGGGTCGGTGCCGGTGGTCAGCCCGGTGCGCGCCGCCTCTTCCAGCGCCGCGCGGCGCCGCGGCTCCGAGCCGGCGTCGTAGCCCACGGCGCGCTCGTTGCCTGCCAGGGGAGCTACCTGGAAGACAGGATAATAGAAATCCCGTTCTGCGGCCGGGACCCGTTTCCCTTGCGCGTCCTTCTGCCAGATTTCAAAGCCCTTCCATCCCGCTGCGCGGGCCTCCCCTTCGAAGCGGGGCTTGTCCGCCATCGCAACGGCCGGGATCCATTCCCAGGCTTGGATTGCCGGGTTCTTTGTCAGATAGGACGTGTAGCGCTTGAACTCTTCCGCTGTCGCCGTGGGATTGGTCTCGCAGAAGAGTGCCAGCCCCTCCAATTCGGTATCCCGGAGTTTGCACATCGTTTCCGCAATGGCCGCGGTCCGGCTCATCGCAAGCCGCCTGAACGCCTCGTCGCGGGCGTGGGTTTCACGGTCATGGCACATCCATGCGGCGAACAGGGTCAGGGCGATTCCGACTGCGGCAACCAGCGCCAGCCCGAGGTGCCTGAGCTGCCGGGGCGGTCGCGCGTCGCTCAAGGAACGCCGCTCCAACAGCACCGAGCCCGCCAGAAGAACCAAGGCCAGCACCAGCGTCAGCAGGACGGGCGGCACGCCAGAGAGGGCAAGCATTCGAATCCAATCACGGGCATCAATGTCCATGCCGAACACGGCCAGAACCTGGTCTTTATCCGAGGACGCCTTCGGTTCAAAGATCGGGACCAGCGCCGAAACCCAATTGCCCCACCGGTCGGTGTATGGGCCTTCGGCAATTTCGGTCCGGGAGGTAAAGGCGCGATGGATGCCTGCCGTGGCTTCGCCATAAACTTGCCCGGGGGGGGAGTAGTCCTTCGAGGTGGGCGGCTCGCTATCCACGAAGATAAAGAGTGAGCCGTCGGGCTTGCGGCCAAGGAGATAGATGAACCGGCAGAGCGGGTTGGCTGAACGGACGGTGACGAGTTGTTCCTTGAGCCGCTGGTAAGCGGGGCTGGCCAAGTCCGCCTCCGTGCCGGAAAGAGCCTGGAGGCGCTCGACATCCACCGCTTGCGCGACCATCTGCGTTTTCTCGAGCAAGCTGGCGCGCATCTCGCTGTCAGCCCGCGAAACCATCCACCAAGTCAGGCATGCCCCGACAGCGAGAACGGCCAGGCCGTCCAGGAGGAGCGCCACCACCTTCAGGCGATGTTTGGCGGTGTCGTTGGGTCGGAAGATATGCCGGTTAATCATCCGTCGGGGTTGGCATCCGGGTTCAAATCGGTGGTCGCAGCGAGCGGGATGGTGATAGAGAAAACCGACCCGTCGGGCTGCGACGCGTATCGCAACTGCCCCCCATGGGCTTGCGCGCATTTCTGCGCGACGAAGAGGCCGAGCCCGGAGCCGGGCCTGTCGCCGACGTTCGACGCCCGCGAAAACGCGTCGAAGAGGAATTGCTTTTCCGCTTCCGGAACCCCGATCCCACGGTCGCGAACCGAGAGCGTGAGCGAGTCCGGCCCGGCCTCCACGCGGAGCTCGACCTTGGTGTCGGGCGGCGAGTATTTCAGCGCGTTTTCCAGGAGGTTTTTCAGGATATGGAGGAGGAGTCGCTCGTCGGCCGTGACATTCAGTGCACCATCGCGGAAGGCAATCTCGATCCGGGAGGGAAGCGTCAAGTCCGGCTGGACCTCCAGGCAGCAGCGTCTCAAAAAATCGGGCAGGAGAAAAGAGGTGGGCGTGAAACCCAGTTTCCCCTCCTCGATCTTTCCGGCAAGGAGGAGGTCGTTGATGGTCTGCACCATGGATGCCACGCCGGTCATCAGATCGGCCAAGATCGACCGCGAACGCCGCGCGGGCATGCTGGTCCCGAAGTTTTTCAGGAGCTCGCAGGCGATCATGATGTTGGCGAGCGGGGTGCGGAGCTCGTGGCTTGCCATCGAGACGAACCGCGACTTGAGCCTGGCGAGTTCCTCGGCGCGGGCCACGTTCTGGAGGACGACGGCTTCCGCGCGCTTGCGCTCGGTGATGTCGATGAATGTCACGACCGCCCCCACCGCCACGCCATCAATGCGCTGCGGGTAGGACCAGTATTCCGCAGGAAAACTGGTGCCGTCTGCCCTCCATAGCACCTCATCATCCACGTGCGAGGCTTCGTTCGCTTGGAACGCGCGAAAAATGCGGCACTCCTCGACCGGAAAACGGGTGCCATCCGCATGCTTCTGGTGGATCTGCCAATGCATGTTCTTCCCGAGCAGCTCGTCCTCGCGCTCATATCCCAGCATCCGCAGACAGGCCGGGTTGCAAAAGGTGCAATCTCCATGCGTGTCGATGCCGTAGATGGCTTCTGCCGTGGAATCCAGCAGGAGTTGGAGTTGAGCGTTGCTGCGTTTCAGTTCCTCGGTGCGGTTTTTCACCCGCTCCTCCAACTCCAAATGGGCCTCGCGCAAAGCGTCTTGCGCCACCTTGCGTTCCGTGATGTCCGTATCGCTGCCACGATAGCCGCACAGGGTCCCTTCTGCGTTCATGTTGGGAGAGCCATTCGTGGAGACCCACAGTTGCCGTCCGTCTTTGGTCTGTATGGCGTTGACAAGATCCACAAACGGCTGCTTCCGCGCGAAGGCCGTGAAGGCGGATGCTTTGAACGCCTCGCGCCCGGATTCCGGATGCAGGTCGTAGAAGTGCTTCCGGCCCACCAGTTCACCCGGGCGGTAGCCCCAAACTCTCCCCGCCACCTGGCTGACATAGGTGTAAAGACCCTGCGCGTCCACTTCCCAAGCTACGACGGAACTCTGCTCGGCGAGATGGGCATAGCGGGCTTCGCTAGCTCGAAGGGTTTCTTCCCCCCGCTTGCGCTCGGAAATGTCGCGGACGACACCCACCGAGTGCCATTCGCCTCCGAGCGCGACCGCCGATATGGACAAGGAGACAGCGATCTCTTTGCCGTCCTTGCGGATCGCGGCCATTTCGAGCGTCTTGCCGACGGCGCTCCCCTGGCCGGTGCGCTGGAACTCCGGGTGGGCGGCGCGATAGGCCGAGTGATAGGGTTCGGGGACGAGCAGGCCGTGCAGGTTCCGTCCGAGGGCTTCCTCGCGGCGGTATCCGAAGATGGCCTCGGCGGCGGGATTCCAATAGGAGATCAGCCCGCCGTGGTCCATCATGATGATGGCGTCTTGGGCCGATTCCGTGATCGAACGCATCTGCGCCTCCCTTTCCCGCAGGGCATCCTCCGCCTGCTTGCGCGCGGTGACGTCAATCAGCGCGACATGGCCTACGGGCGCATCTGCTTCGTCCTTTGCGGCAGTGACTTCCAGATGCGCAAAGAATGCCGTGCCGTCATGCCTGGCCATCCGCAGGTCGCACTGCTGCGGTTGGCGCGTATCAAAGAGTTTCTTCCGGCACCAGTAGTAAAGCTCCTGGTCTTCCTTGGAGATGAAGGCGGAGAGCCGCCTTCCGACCAGCGTGTCGCGCTCCCGGCGGAGGAGCGTGGCGGCGGTGAGGTTTGCCTCGAGGATCAGCCCCTTTTCGCTGACCGTGCAGTAGCCGACCGGGGCCAGATCGTAGAGGTCGAAATACCGCGCCCGTGAGGCATCCAGGTCCGTTTGCGCCCGGCGCAGATCTTCGTTCTGCATCTCGAGTTCGATCTGGTGGACGCGCAGTTCGTAGAGGGAGGCGCGCAGGGTTTCCGGCGACAGGGAATCGAGTTTTTCCTGCGACAGATCCTCTCTTTTCCGAAATTGAGCCTCTGCCTTCTGGCGCAGCGAGACCTTTGAGTTGTGTTCGTCCGCAGCTTGCTGGCCGACTGGTTTATCCCTGTTCATTTTTCGTGATGGATGGGGGCATGAGATCGTGATTGCCAGCAGGCAAGCTTCGCAGCGATCTCGTCCTTTTTGAAAGGTTTTGAGAGGTAGTCGTCCATTCCGGCAGCAAGGCACCGCTCCCGCTCACCAATCATCGCCTGTGCGGTAAAGGCAATGATCGGAACATGGCATCCACTCGCCGCTTCGATCTCCCGGATTTTTCCTGTGGCATCCAGACCGTCCATCACTGGCATCGCGACATCCATGAAGATGGCGGAATACTTGCCGGGCGAGAAGGCCTCGATGGCTTCGGCGCCATTGGTCACGAATTCGACGCGATGGCCAAGGTTTTGGAGCATCTTGACGGCAACGACACCGCTGGCCCTGTCGTCGTCAACGACGAGCACCGGGCGTGCGAGCGGCTCTGCGCTTGGGCTGGAGGGCGATGCTCCGTCAGCGCCGATGAATAAATGGGACGGCACGGAGGCCATCCCTCCAGCGGGAACTTCCAGGGGAAGTCTGAGGGTAAAGATACTGCCTTTGCCAAGCGTGGATGTCACGGTGACCGTGCCATTCATGGCCTCGGCCAGCCGCCGCGAGATGGAAAGCCCGAGGCCCGTGCCGCCAAATGAGCGTCCGATCGCTGAGCTGGCCTGTGTGAACGGCTGAAACAGCCTGCCGAGAGCCTCGGCGGATATCCCAAGCCCGGTGTCTTCGACGGAGAAATCCACAGCCGGCTGGTTGCCGGAAGTTGATGCCGCAAAGCGGAGGACAACTGATCCCGCTGATGTGAACTTGACGGCATTTCCAAGCAGATTGATGAGGATCTGGCGGACACGACGTTCATCGCTGGTCATCAGCTCCGGCACTCCCGAACCCGTTTCGCTGTGAAGATCCAGCCCTTTTTCAATGGCGGATTTCCTGACGGAGAGGATGGACGATTCCAGAAGCCCGGCTATGGAAAATGGTGCGCTGTGGAGGTAGAGCCTCCCGTTTTCCATGCTGGAGAAATCGAGGATGTCGTTGATGATGCTGAGAAGATGTTCCCCGCTGGAGCTGATCGTCTGCGCATACTCCCTTTGCTCGTCGTTGAGTGGCGTGTCGGAAAGGAGTTCAGAAAAACCCATCATGCCATTGAGCGGGGTGCGGAGTTCATGGGTCATCATGGCGAGGAATTCGCTTTTCGTGCGGGTGGCTGACTCCGCCGCCGTCTTGGCTGTCTTCAACTCCTTCTCTGCCATCTTGCGATCCGTGACGTCAATCAGCGCGATGCGGCAGACGGGCTCCCCGTTTTCGTCGCTTGCGACGGTGATCTCCAAATGCGCAAAGAATGCCGTGCTGTCCGGCCTGACCATCTGGAGGTCGCACTCCTGCGGTTGGCGCGTATCCAAGAGCTTCTTCCGGCAAAGGTAGTAGAGTTCCTGGTCTCCCTTGGAGATAAAGTTGGCCAAGCCTTTTCCGACCAGCGCATCGCGCTCCCGGTGGAGGAGTGTGGCGGCGGTGAGGTTCGCTTCGAGGATCAGCCCCTTCTCGCTGACCGAGCAATAGCCGACCGGGGCCAGGTCGTAGAGGTCGAAATACCGCGCCCGCGAGGCGTCCAAGTCCGCTTGTGCCCGGCGCAGATCTTCGTTCTGCATCTCCAACTGGATCTGATGCACGCGCAGTTCGTAGAGAATCGTCCGCATGGACTCTGGCGACAGGGCATCGAGGTTCTCCGACGACAGCTCCTCTCGTTCCCGGAAGTGAGCCTCGGCCTTCTGGCGCAGCGAGACCTTTGAGAGGGGTTCTCTCGCATGAGGGAATGGCTTGGTTGAAAATTGGGACAGGCTGTAGAATGGGGCCGCCGCCGGAACCTCCTGTGGTTGTTTCTTCTCAGTGCTCATGGCGAATGTGGCGCTCCCGGGACGCAGAATTTTCCGGGCGGGAAGAGAAAGAGGAATGTCCAATAGCCAACAAGGAATTTCCAATTTCCAAGGACGGAATCGCGGGAGTGGCATCCAATGGCTTCATGTTCGATCCTTCGAGGTTTTGGCCGTCTCGACACTCTTGAACAAGACCGCGATCAACTCGTCGGTTTCTTTGAGAAGCGGGGCGAGATGTTCTGGCGGCTTGATTAGTTCCGCCCGGACGATGACATTCAGCCAAATCTCTGTTTCACGCAGTTCTTTCAGCGCGATCTTGAGCTTGTGAATGAAATCCGCCTTTGATTCCGCGCTCTGTGCCTCGCCGTAGTTTGGCGCCGGGGATGTTCCGCTTCGCAGTAGTTGCAGGCAGATGTGTTTGCCTGGTTTGCTATCCGGCAACGCCTCGGCGAGCTTGATTATCCTCACCGAGAAATCAACCAGCCGATCCTGCAAGTCGAACTTTCTGTCCTTCATCCTTGGATATTCCTTGTTGGACATTGGATATTGAACTCCTTGTTTAGCACTGGATATCGCGTTCTTCTTCCGCCTGACTCACGCCGCTTCCTCCCCTCCGACCGCGCGTTCCGTCGTGGCGATGGCATAGATTTTTCCGGCCTCGTCGAGGAGGGCGGTGGAGATGATCGAGACCTCGACGGTCGCGCCGGATTTGGTGAGGCGGCGGGTGCGGTAGGGCTCGAGGATTTTCGCGTGGCTGAGCTTGGCAAGTGAGTCCAGCGCGCCCTCGCGCAGGTCCTGCGGGATGCGGTCGCGCACGTTCATTGCCAGGGCCTCAGCCTCGCTCCAGCCATACAGCCGCACTGCCCCCGGGTTCCAGGCGATCGTGCGGCCCTCGAGATCCTGCACGGTGATGGCATCGCGGGCATCGCGCACGACCACCGCGAGGCGGAGTTGGTCATTGGCCTTGCGCAGGGCCTCCTCCGCTTGTTTGCGAGCGGTGATGTCCACAAACGTGAGCACCGCGCCTTCGATCACGTTGTCGAGCGTGCGGTAGGGCTGGATGCGCAGTGCATACCAGTTGCCCGCCGTGGTCTGCACGTCCACCACTTTTGGCACCAGGGTATCCAGCACCGCCTGCACGTCCGCCACCAGGCAGTCGTAGCCGACCAGGTTCGAGACGACATGGGCCACGGGCCGCCCGACATCGCTGAGGATCAGGTTGATGATCTCGGTCGCGGCCGGGGTGAAGCGCAGGATGCGCAGTTTGAAGTCCACGAAGACGGTGCCGATGCCGGTGCCGGCGATCAGGTTGTTCATGTCGTTGCTGGCCTGCGACAGATCGGAGACCTTGTTTTGCAGCTCGGCATTGACCGTGGACAGCTCCTCGTTGACCGACTGCATCTCCTCCTTTGCCGTCTCCAGTTCCTCGTTCGTGGATTGGAGTTCCTCGTTCACCGACTGCATTTCCTCGTTCGAGGATTTGAGCTCTTCGCTCGAGCTTTCCAGCTCCTCGCACGTGCTCTGGAGGTATTCCTCCTTGGCGCGCAGTTGCAGCTTGAGCGCGGCGACGCGCGTGTCGGACGTGTCGGACGTGTCGGACGTGTCGGACGACGGTGCGTCCTCGAGGATGACGAGGTAGAGGAGAGGTTCGTGGGTTGCGGTGTCCGTGATCGGGCGGACGGTGAGATTGACGCCGGTGAAGTGGCTGTTGGTTTTCACGCTCAGGCCGAAGACCTGGACGATGTCCTTTGTTTCGACGGCCTTGCGCAGGGCCACCGCCAGCTCCTGGCGCAGCCCCTCGCGGGCCATCTTGAGGATGTTGCTGGTGCCCACCGCGCCCGGGACCGGCTCCAGATACATCCCGCTGCGCCCGTGGAGGTAGAGGATGTCACCGTGGGCCTCGACCAGCGCGGCCGCCGCGACGACCTGCTGCAGGAGCGCGTGCTCGGTCATCTCCCTCATCGGGATTCTCGCAGGAAACGCCGCCTTGGCCGAGAGCGGCTGCCGGAGGGAATCCAACGCCGGTGTCGGCTGCGAAAAGGCGAGAACCTCAGCGCGCTGTTTATCGAAATGCCTCTCCTTCCGCTGGTAGATCTTGTTTTTCCGGTCCTGCGCTTTGAAGAGGGTGTCGGCCTCGCCGATTCCCTCGGATGTGCCGAGGAACAGAAACCCGCCGGGGTTCAGCGCGTAGTGGAAGATCGGGATGAGCCGCTTCTGCAGGTCCCCGC
>Ga0316227_1003846_pt1 | contig 11769 bp, 9 predicted proteins | sample TBH18019metaG_FD_206012 | JGI IMG/M metagenome (GOLD analysis project Ga0316227, IMG submission 206012) | Freshwater microbial communities from Trout Bog Lake, Wisconsin, USA - TBH18019 | ecosystem: Environmental > Aquatic > Freshwater > Lake > Hypolimnion/Profundal zone | place: USA: Wisconsin... | reverse complement strand
TGCCAGCCGCCTACGCGGGCGGAGCTGTTCGGGCAGGCGCAACAACAACAGCAGTAACAGCAACTACCACCGGGGAAATCCATGCAACTTGACGTCAATGGCAAAACCCTGGAGGTGAATGTGGAGCCCGACATGCCGATTCTGTGGCTGTTGCGCGATGTGCTCCACCTCACCGGCACCAAGTTCGGCTGCGGCATAGCGGCCTGCGGTGCCTGCACCGTGCAGCTCGATGGTCAAGCTATTCGCTCGTGCGTGGTGCCCGTGTCCGCTGCCGAGGGCAAGCCCATCACCACCATTGAGGCCCTGGCCAAGGGCGGTGTGCCGCACCCGCTGCAGACGGCCTGGATTGCCGAGCAGGTGCCGCAATGCGGTTACTGCCAGAGCGGCATGCTGATGGCCGCCGCCGCCTTGCTGGAAAATAACCAGCAGCCGAGTGACGCCGACATCGGCACCGCCATGACCAATATCTGCCGTTGCGGCAGCTACCAGCGCGTGCGCGCCGCCATCCACCGCGCAGCACTTGCCATGCATGGGAGCGCCACATGAGGCGCCGCACCTGGATCCTGAGCGCCCTGGGCGCGACCGGCGCTCTGGTGGTGGGCTGGGGCATTCTGCCGCCACGCTCGCGCTTAGGCGCACCCGAGACCATGCTGCCCACCGCGGGCGATGTGGCACTCAACGGCTGGATCAAGATCGCCCAGGACGGCAGTGTGGTTCTGGCCATGCCACGCAGCGAAATGGGGCAGGGCGTGCACACCGGCCTGGCCATGCTGGTGGCCGAACAACTGGATGCGCCCCTCGGCCTGGTGCGTCTGGAGCAGGCCAGGGACGACAAAATTTACGGCAACGTCAGCATGCTCGTGGCCTCGCTGCCCTTTCACCCTTTGGAGTCCGAGGGCGGCGTGAAGCCGGCCAAGGTGCGCCTGGGCGAGTGGATGGTGGGCAAGATCGCGCGCGAGCTGGGCATCAATGCCACCGGTGGCTCGTCGAGCCTGGCCGATGCCTGGGATGTGGTGCCGGTAGCGGCAGCGGCAGCCCGCGCGGCGCTGCTCGGTTCTGCGGCCCAACAGTGGCAGCTGCCGGTGGCGGAACTCACGATCCAAGACGGCAGGGTGCAGCACGCTTCCGGCAAAAGCGCGCATTTTGGCGAGCTGGTGGCGGGTGCTTCGCACAGCCCGGCAAAGGCAGTCTTGAAAGAGCGCAAGGACTGGAGGCTGATCGGCCAAAGCGCCCCGCGCATGGATGTGCCGGCCAAGGTGGACGGCACGGCCCGCTTCGGCATCGACGTGCGCCTGCCGGACATGCTGTTTGCCGCAGTGCGCATGTGCCCCATGCTGGGCGGCACCGTCGCCACGCTGGACGACAAGGCTGCCCTGGCCCTGCCCGGCGTGAAGAAGCGGGTGTCGCTGGATGCCGTGGCCGGTTCCACCGCTGGTTTTGCGGTTGTTGCCCAAACCAGCTGGCATGCCCGTACCGCCGTGCAGGCGGTGCAGGTGCAGTGGCAGCAGCGCAAGGACGGCGCGCTGGATTCGCAGCGCATCCAGCAAACCCTGCTGGAGACTCTCAAGACCGACAAGGGCTTCACCTTTTACGAAAAGGGCGACGCCGCAGCGGCAGAGGCTGGCGCCGCCCGCGTGGTGGAGGCCAGTTACAGCGCGCCCTATCTGGCCCACGCCACCATGGAGCCCATGAACTGCACGGCGCAATTCAAGGACGGCAAGCTTGAGGTCTGGGCGCCTACCCAGGTGCCCGGCTTTGCACGCGCGGTGGCGGCCAAGGTGGCGGGCGTGGATGTGGAGCGGGTCACCCTGCATGTCACCTATCTGGGCGGTGGCTTTGGCCGCAGGCTCGACATTGATTTTGTGGCGCAAGCCGTGCGCGTGGCCATGGCCTGCGACGGCCTGCCGGTGCAATTGCTGTGGTCGCGCGTGGAAGACACCACGCACGACTTTTACCGCCCCTTGCATGTGGCGCAGCTGCGCGCCGCAGTGGACGCCAAGGGCCAGGTCAGCAGCCTGCGCATCCACTCCGCTGGCGACGCCATCACCCCGCGCTGGATGGAACGCGGCCTGCCCGCGCTGGCCGGGCCTATTGACACGCCGGACAAGACCACGGCCGAGGGTCTTTTCGATCTGCCCTACGGCTTTGCCAACCAACACATGGCCCATGTGGCCACGCACTCGGGTGTGCCGGTGGGCTTCTGGCGCTCGGTCGGGCATTCGCACAACGCCTTCTTCTCCGAGAGCTTTGTCGACGAACTGGCCTTTGAGACAAAGCAGGACCCGCTGGCCTTCCGCCAGGCCCTGTTGATAGATGCGCCACGCTATCTGGCGGTGCTCAATCTCGCCGCCGAAAAAGCCGCCTGGGGCAGCGCGTTACCGGCGGGCCATGCCCGCGGCATTGCCCTGCACGAGTCGTTTGGCTCCATCGTCGCCGAAGTGGTCGAGGTCTCGCTACAGGACGGCAAGCCGCGCGTGCACCGGGTGGTCTGCGCCATCGACTGCGGCACGGTGATCAACCCGGGACTGGTCCAGCAGCAGATGGAAGGCGCCGTGGTGTTTGGCCTAACGGCGGCACTGTATGGCCGCATCGACATCGTGGATGGCGTGGTGCAGCAGCGCAATTTCGACAGCTACCCCATGCTCAGCCTGGCACAGGCGCCGCGGGTGGAAACCTGGTTGATACCGAGCCAGCGGCCACCGTCCGGCGTGGGCGAGCCCGGTGTGCCGCCGCTGGCCCCGGCCGTGGCCAATGCGCTGTTCGTGCTGACGGGCAAGCGCCAGCGCGCCTTGCCCTTGCAGGCCTGAGCAGCCTCAGGCCCAGCAGACTCTATCCATGCTGGCGTACCATTCTGGCATGCGATCATGCACCGCCGTCTCTATGCGGTTGCGCCGGATCTTCATGGTGGGGGTGAGCAGCCCGTTCTCTATGGACCAGGGTTCGGGGGCTATCACCAGCATGCGCAACTGCTCATGGTCAGAGAGGGCTGCGTTCACTTGCTGCAGCAGCTGCGTCAGCTCGCGCTCCACCTCGGAGCGGACCTCGGCGGCATTCAGTCGTGGCCGCAGCTCCTCGGACAGCACCACCATGGCATAGGCCGAGGGCTGGCCTACGCCCGAGACCATGCTCAATTCGACCATCGGGTGGGCGTTGAGCAGGTTTTCTATGGGCGCGGGTGCCACATATTTGCCCTTGGAGGTCTTGAACAGTTCCTTGACCCGGCCGGTCAGCCTGAGCAGCCCCCCGGCACTGCGCTCCCCCTTGTCGCCGGTGCGAAAAAAGCCATCGGCGGTGAATGCCTCGGCATCGAGTTCGGGTTGCCGGTAGTAGCCCACCATGGTGCCGGGTGACTTGAGCAGGACTTCGCCTTCCTCGCTGATGCGCACCTCTACGCCGGGCATGGGCACACCCACGCAACCCGGCGCGTTGAAGTGTGGCGTGGACACATGCGAATAGGCAAAGTCCTCGGTCATGGCGTAACCCTCCATCAGATTCAGGCCCAGACGGCGGTACCAGTCGATCAGCTCGGGCGGAATCGGCGCCGAGCCGCTGGCCGCCAGCAGCACCTGGTCCAGCCCCAGGCCCTTGAGCACCTTGCGCCCGACGAGGCGCCCCAGCAGGGGAATGCGCAGCAGCCGGTCCAGCTTTTTGGCCGGTATCTTGTGGAACACCCCATGCTGGAACTTCAGCCACAGGCGCGGTACCGACTGGAACAGATTGGGCCGGGCCCGGTTCAGGTCCTGCAAAAAGGTATCCAGGGATTCAGCGAAATAGACATGGGTGCGTCCATCCACCAGTGCCGTGCACTCGATCCAGGCGCGCTCAAAGATATGCGCCAGCGGCAAATAGGACAGCACCCGCAGTTCCACATCGGTCCCCAGCGTTTGCTGCAGGTAGCGTTGCATGCCGACGCTGGCGGCCGTGGCGGCGGCAAAGCTGTGCATCACGCCCTTAGGGCTCCCGGTGGAGCCGGAGGTATACATCAGGATGGCGATGTCAGACGCCGCGCGCTGCACCCGTCCGGTGAGCGGTGAGGTGCGGTTGGCAATGGCCTCCCAGCTCTGGAAAGGGGTTGCCGGTGCCAGCGGCATGGCGATGCAGGGCAGGCCCGAGGGGATGGCAGAGGCCTGTTGCTCCCAGGTGTCGAGCTTGCCCACAAACAACAGGCTGGCACCGCTGTGCTGCAGCACATAGCGAATGGTCTCGGCGGTCTCGGTCGGAAAGATGGCCACGGTGGTGCCGCCGGCCAGCCAGATGGCCAGCTCGGCAATAAAAAAGTGTGCGCAGTTCTTGGACAGGATGGCAATGCGAGCGCCTGGCTCCAGTCCCAGGGACTTGATGTGCGTGGCCATGCGCCGCGCCTGGTCCATGGTCTGCGCCCAGCTGTAATCCTTGAGCTGGCCGGCGCCCACCGGTTGCGTGAGAAACACCTTGTCGGAACGCGCAAGCTCGTGCGCGTAGACATAGTCCAGAATCAGTTTGCCTTCCTCCATGGGTATCTCCTGGTGTAATTGTTGGTAGGGTTCGCATTTTCCGGATATTTGTACGTTCCGGTTCGGTGCTTTCCCTATGCACGTTAGCCCTAGAGATGGTGCCCCCACGATTGTCGCATCGCGTACTACGCTGCCCACGCTTGTCGCGCTGTGCGCTTGGCATGTTCCAATGCCGGTATGAATCCTGATTCGAAAAAGCTGTGGCCGGCCCCGCAGTGGGCCTTTGCCATTCTGCTGGCCTTGCTGGGCATGCTGGGTCCGTTTTCCATAGACACCTATCTGCCGGCCTTTTCCGGCATCGCCCGCTCATTGGACGCCACACCGGTGCAGATGCAGCAAACCCTTTCGGCCTATCTGTTTGGCTTCGCCTTGATGAGTCTGTTTCACGGCGCTATCTCCGATAGTGTGGGGCGCAGGCCGGTGGTTCTGTGGGGGCTGGCGGTGTTTATTTTCGCCTCCATGGGTTGCGCGCTGTCGCACAGCATCGGCCAACTGATATTTTTTCGCGCTACGCAGGGCTTGTGCACCGGCGCCGGCATCGTGGTGTCGCGCGCCATCGTACGCGACATGTATCCGCCCTCGCAGGCGCAGAAGGTGATGAGCCAGGTCACCATCTTCTTTGGCGCGGCACCGGCCATCGCACCCATGCTGGGCGGCTGGCTCCTGATCCACTCCAGCTGGCACGCCATCTTCTGGTTTCTGAGCGGCGTGGGCGTGGTGTTGTGGGTCGCCAATTACCGCCTGTTGCCGGAAACCCTGCATGTGGCGCAGCGCCAGCCCTTTCATCCGCGCAATCTGCTGGCCGGTTACTGGAAGCTGGGGTCTGATCCGCGTTTCTTTTTGCTGGCGCTGGCCAGCGGCATTCCGTTTAACGGGCTGTTCCTTTATGTGCTGAGTGCGCCGGTGTTTTTGGGGGAGAGCCTGGGCCTGCCGCCCGCGCATTTTTTCTGGTTCTTTATGCTCAGCATAGGCGGCATCATGGCCGGCGCCTGGGTCAGTGGCCGGGCGGCTGGCAAGCTGGCACCCAAGCGCCAGATCCGCAACGGCTTTGCCGTGATGCTGTGCATTGGCCTGCTCAACCTGCTGGCCAATTTGTTGTTTCAGGCCGATGTGCGCTGGTCCTTGTTTCCGATCTGCATCTTTGCCTTTGGTTGGGCCATGATGGTGCCGGTGGTGACCCTGCTGGTGCTGGACCTGCACCCCGAGCGGCGCGGCATGGCGTCGAGTCTGCAGATGTTCATAGGCTCCAGCGCCAACGGTGTGGTGGCGGGTGTGGTGTCGCCGCTGGTGATGCATTCCCCGGTGGCCCTGGCCGCTACCTCGCTGTCCCTGATGTGCCTGGGCCTGTGTTCCTGGCTGTTTATTCGCCGCCGCTGGCCCTTGATCGGGCAGCATATATTGCATGCATGAGTGTGCATGGTCGGGCTTGCGTCGCTAGAATAAACAAAACATCAATCCATCAGCACGAACCCAAAGCAGGTTCGATCTGCCCCGTTCAACCGCTGGCATCTGGAGGCCGGTTGGACAAACCCATCCACACCATGCATTCGCAAGAGGCAGCGTCCGGCTTAACGCCGATGGCGCCAGGGACACAAGTCGAGCGCGGGCTGTGGTTTACACGACATGCGAGACAAACAGAAGGAATATCTGATGAAAGCAATACGTATCCACCATTACGGCCCGGCCAGCGAACTGGCGATGGAAGATGTGGCCCTGCCGCATTACACCGGCTCCGATGTGCTCATTCGCGTCGCCGCCAGCGGCGTCAATCCGATTGACTGGAAGATCCGCTCCGGCTCCATGGCGCAGGCCATGCACTTTCCCATGCCGCTCACCCTGGGTTGGGAATGTGCCGGCACGGTAGACGCGGTAGGTCACCTGGTCACCGCCTTCAAGCCCGGTGACAAGGTGTTTGCCCTTGCAGAGTTTGCCCGTGGCGGCACCTATGCCGAATACGTTGCGGTGGACGCGGCGCAGGTCGCGCTGATGCCGCGCAGCGTGTCCTTTGGCATTGCCGCTTCGCTGCCCATGACGGCGCAGGCTGCCTGGACCGCCATAGAGGCCGCAAATCTGCAAGCCGGCCAGCAGGTGCTGGTCCATGGAGGTGCCGGTGGCGTCGGCTCGTTTGCCATCCAGCTGGCACGGGCCAAGGGTGCGCAGGTCACCACCACGGTCGCCAGCGGCGATGTGGCAAGGGCCAAGGAACTGGGCGCCAAGGTGGTGATCGATTTCAGCCGCAGCAACTTTGCCGACCAGGTGCGCGGCATGGATGCGGTGATAGATACCGTAGGCGGCCCCACGCAAGACGCTTCCTGGGCCACGCTCAAGCCCGGTGGCGTGCTGATCTCACTGGTCCAGCCGCCCTCTTCGGATCGCGCCAAGGCGGCCGGTGTGCGCGCAGCAATGGTCTCGACCGCAGGGCGCGGCGAGGTGCTGAAGCAGATTGCCGACATGGTCGACGCCGGGCGCCTGCAAACCCTGCCCTGTCACGAATTTCCGTTTTCCGAAGTGCGTTCCGTGCACGAGCGCGGCGAGGCCAGAACCTTGGCAGGTCGCACCGTGTTGCGGGTCGCCCACGGCTGAGAACCTGCCCCGCTCACACTGCGGGCTTTGGCAAAGGTGGCTATACTGGTTAAATACCCAGTATTCACACCTTTGCCATGCCTGCCCTAGCGCGTTCCTCCCTTCTGGATGGTCACGACATTCATGCCGATGTCTGGCACGCGCACGCGCTTTCGCATGCGGCGCTGCCGGTGCTGGCCACGGGCGATGCGGTACTGGACGCGGAGTTGCCCGGCGGTGGCTGGCCCATAGGGGCCTTGATAGAAATTTTGCAGCCACCCGGCGTGCACAGCGAGTGGCGTCTGCTGCTGCCTGCGCTGGTGCGGTCGGGTCAGGGTCCCGTGGTGCTGGTGGGTGCGCCGCAGCTGCCGTTTGCGCCTGCACTGGCCGCCCAAGGCCTGGCGCTGCAACGCCTGCTGTGGGTGCGTGCTGTGGCGCCCTCCGCGCGCCTGTGGGCCTGTGAGCAGGCGCTGCGCTGCGCCGAGGTCAATGCCGTGTTGGCCTGGCTGCCGCAGGCCCGCAGCGAGCAGTTGCGGCGTCTGCAAATGGCCGCCGCCGAATACCGCAAGCTGCTGTTCGTGATGCGCCCGGCAGCCGCACGGGACGAGGCCTCACCCGCCGCCCTGCGCCTGCATCTGCAGCCAGTAGAGACCAGCCCGCCCAAGGCCTTATCCGACGCGCTGCAACTGCAGCTGCTCAAGCGCCGCGGCCCGCCGCTGGACCGGCCCTTGCATTTGCAGGCCCGGTCTGCACGCATGAACCTTTTGCTGGCCGCCGCCCATGCACTGGATTGCAGTACAGCCCGCGCCTGATGCGGTGGCCGCCGGTGATGCGTCCGCGCTGGTGGATGTGGATCAGGCGCTGGCCTGGTGGGCCCTGCAGTTCACACCGCTGGTGGCGCGCGTGGATGGCGCGCTGGTGCTGGAAGTCTCCGCTAGCGAACGGCTGTTTGGTGGACGCAGCGTGCTGCTGCAGCGCCTGTTTGCCGCGCCCCCTGTGGCCTTGCGCCATGCCCAGGGTGCCACCTCCTTGCTGGCGCTGGCTCGCCTGTGGGCGCGGGCGCCCGATGCGCCCATCGACTCCCTGCCCCTGCACAGCCTGGCTGCGGCGCGAGCGCATCTGCCGACCTTGATGCGCCTGGGCTGCAGCAACTGGGGTCAGCTGCGCGCCCTGCCGCGCGCTGGCCTGGTGCGGCGCTTTGGTGCCGGTCTGGTGGATGCGCTGGACCGGGCCTATGGCACGCGCCCGGAACTGTATCCCTGGCTCTGCCTGCCCGAGGTATTTGATGCGCCCCTGGAGCTGTCGGCCGCGGTGGATACCGCGCCGGCCTTGCTGTTTGGCGCACGGCGACTGCTATCCCAACTGCTGGTCTGGCTGCGGGCACGCCAGCGCGGCGTGCTGGCGCTGGAGTTGTTGTGGGAACTGGATGCACGCCGCTCCAACGCTCTGCATGTGGATGCCCACCACCTGGGCAGCGGTCAGGGTCGACTGGAGCTGCGCACTGCGCAGGCGACGCAGGACATGCTGCATCTGCAGCGCCTGTTGGGCGAGCAACTGGCACAGGTGCACCTGCCCGCGCCCGTGCTGCATTTGCGCCTGCGCAGCCTGCAAACCCAGGCGCTGTCGGGAGAGTCGCACAGCCTGCTGCCCGAGGACCAGCGCAAGGGTGACAGCCTGCACCAGATGCTGGAGCGTCTGGGTGCAAGGCTGGGCCGTGAACAGATCCTGTGTGTGCAAGCGCAAGCCGACCACCTTCCCGAAGCCATGCAAACCTGGTTGCCCTGGAATCCGGAGCCGGCCGCGCAGCCCAGGGCAGGCCCGCTGTGCGAGCATGCGGCGTTGCTGCCCGGTTGGCTGCTGGAGCTGCCGCAGCCACTGGCGGTGCACGGGCAATGCCCGCAGTACCACGGCCCCCTGACTCTGTTGGCCGGGCCGCAGCGACTGGAAAGCGGCTTGCTTGACACGGTGGTGCTGCGGGATTACTTCATTGCCCGCAGCGCGCAGGCGGGGCTGCTGTGGATTTACCGCGAACGCCTGAGCCAGAGTCCGCGCTGGTATTTACACGGCATTTACGCTTAAGCGCAGGCTTGTGTAAACCGGATTTTTTTCAAGGCGTTATGGGTGAAGGCTTCACAAATCGTTGTGAATTGCCACTCATCCCCTAGAAGGAATTTCGATGAAAACTAAAATTCGTGTGTTGGCAATTGCCTTGGGTCTGTTCTGTGCAGCATCGGGTTTTGCCCAAACAACGGCGGCAGACGCCATGAAATCCGCGACCACGTCGGCCACCAGCGCAGCCACCACGGCCGTGAATAATGCCAAGACCAATGCGGCTGCTGCCGTTGCGGCCAAGGTCAGCCCGCCCGCCCCGGCTGCGGCTCCTGTGGCGGCACCTGCCGCTGCCCCCGCCAAGGCGGCAGTGGCAGGAGGCTCCGGCAAGGTCTGGGTCAACAGCAGTTCCAAGACCTACCATTGCGAAGGTTCCAAGTTCTACGGCAAGACCAAGACCGGCGAATACATGACCGAAGCCGAAGCCAAGGCCAAGGGCAACCACGCCGTCAAGGGCAAGGCCTGCGCCAAGTAAACCGGCCAGTCAGCTAAAAAAGGGGCATAGCGCCCCTTTTTTGTGGGCGAGCGCCTTGGTACGCTACTAGTACGCGCCTGGGGAGTTGCCAAACACCGGAATGCTGGCCATCAGTTGCTGGTCGGCTATTTTTTGCTGCTGCGGATTGAGTACCGCATACAAAGCCTTTGTTTGTTGTTCCATCTCGCGGATGGCAGCCAGCCGCTTCTGCAGCCTGTTCGCCATGCGCTCCACCTGCTGCGGTGCCGCTTCAGCCAGGTACGCGGACGCCGGTGTTTCCGAAAACACCAGGGCGCTATAGGCCTTTACGCTGTCGGCGTAACGGTCCCATTCCGGCAGCTGTGCATCGGTCAACTGCAGGCGCTCATAGAGCTGCTTCAGATCTCCGGCAAAGCGTACGGTCTGTGTCGGCTGTATGGACATGACACGCACGCTGCCCGATGGCGTCTGGGGGCTGGGTGGGACCTGCGCATGGCAAAGGATAGGCAAAAAAAGCAGGGTGCTCCAGAGGGTTGAGCGCATGGGTGGTCCTTTTATTAAAGGCTGTGCGTCACCAGCTTGAAGTCCGGATCCTCGGGGTAGCTCTTGACCTGGTAACCCAGGCCGCGCATCAGCTTGAGCATGCCGCCGTTATTGGCCAGCACCAGGCCCTCGATTTCGGCCAGCCCCTTGTCGCGCGCCACATCCATGATGCTTTCCATCAGGCGCGAGCCCATGCCCTTGCCATTGAAATCGTCGGCCACCACCAGCGCAAATTCACAGCTCGACTGGTCGGGGTTGGTCACGTAGCGCGACACGCCCACAATCCGTTCCGTTTCCGTGATGTCGCCCTCGGGAGAGGCCTTGCGCTCCTTGACCACCGCCACCAGCGCCATTTCACGGTCGTAATCGATCAGGGTAAAGCGCGCCAGCATCGATGGCGGCAGCTCGGCCATGCTGGAGACAAAGCGGAAATAGCGGCTCTCCGGTGAGAGTTCATTGACCAGCTTTTTCAGCATCTGGGCGTCATCCGGGTGGATCGGGCGAATCAGGTATTCGCCGCCGCCGCGCATGGGCAGGGTCTTTTCGTAGCGTGCCGGGTAGGGCAGGATGGACAGGTGGTTGTAGTCGCTGGCGCGGCCATTGGTGGCCTGCGGTGCGCTGTCGATGACGATGCGCGCATCCACGGCCACGGCGCCGGATTCGTCGACGATGATGGGATTGATATCCATCTCGCGCAGGTGCGGCAGCTCGCAGACCATTTCCGACACGCGCAGCAGCACCTGCTCCAGCGCATCCATGTCTACGGCGCTGGCGCCGCGCCATTCGCCCAGGGTTTCGGCCACGCGCGAGCGCTCAATCAGGCGGTGTGCCAGGAATTGGTTGAGCGGGGGCAGCTCCATGGCGCGGTCATTGAGCAGCTCGATCATGGTGCCGCCGGCGCCAAACACAATCACCGGGCCGAACGGGTCATCCGTCACCAGGCCGACATAGATTTCGCGGCCGCGCCTGGCATGTGCCATTTTCTGCACCGTGACGCCGTTGATGCGGGCCGAGGGCATGATGCGTTTGACGCGCTCCACCATGTCGTTGTAATTGTCACGCGCACTGGCCGCATTCATGATGTTGAGCGCCACGCCCTGCACATCCGATTTGTGGCTGATGTCGGGCGAGTCGATCTTGAGCGCCACCGGATAACCGAGCTGCGCCGAAATCATCATCGCCTCGTGCGAATTGCGCGCCAGAATGGTTTGGGTCACCGGAATATGGAAGCACGCCAACAGGGTCTTGGACTCCATCTCCGTCAGCACCTTGCGCCGCTCGGCCAGCACGCTTTCGATGATCAGGCGCGCACCCTCGATGTCGGGCTTGCCCAGGGCCGACAGCGGCGGCGGCGTTTGCTGCAACAGGCGCTGGTTTTGGTAGAAGGTGGCGATGTTGCCAAAGGCGCCGACCGCCGCCTCGGGCGTGCGGAAGGTGGGGATGGACGCCTCATTGAGCAGCACACGCGCCTCGCCCACGGTGGCGTCACCCATCCAGCACGACAGCAGCGGTTTGCCCATGGAGCGTTTGATGTCGGCCAGGGCCTTGGCAATGCCCATGGAATCGCTGCCGGACTTGGGCGAAAAAATCACCAACACGCCGTCGATG
>Ga0316227_1003816_pt1 | contig 11818 bp, 23 predicted proteins | sample TBH18019metaG_FD_206012 | JGI IMG/M metagenome (GOLD analysis project Ga0316227, IMG submission 206012) | Freshwater microbial communities from Trout Bog Lake, Wisconsin, USA - TBH18019 | ecosystem: Environmental > Aquatic > Freshwater > Lake > Hypolimnion/Profundal zone | place: USA: Wisconsin... | reverse complement strand
CCACTGACGGTTCTTGCCATCTGGGGTAGATAAGCGTGTCACCATTGGATCAATCAGCATCTCAGCCAACTCATGCGCGATGACAGAAATTACGCCAGGGGTAAATCGCTCGCCGTGGATCTGGATATTCTTTAACTTAAACGCTGGCGAATAAGTGCCAAAGATAGAGCGAGAGCCGTAAGCATCTGCACGAATATACGCAATAGGTTGTCCGTTCACTACTTCATGGTAGCCAAGTGCAGTCTTTTGCATCTTGGGATTTGGGAAATTATCTACGATGCAAAGGTTCCATTGCCCTGCTAGGCGAACAGGCGAAGCGAGTACGACATCGTTACCCATATCCCACTTACTGTCCACCAAGCCTGCAAATCCTGTAAGGATCCGCGCTGCGGTGCTTAAATCAGACTGTGTAATAACTCGCTTTGATTCGTTAACTAGGTTAATTGTCATCTTGCTCCTTAATGGTCGGTGCTGTAGAAGCCGCCAGTTCGAAACTGGACGGCGGTGGGGTAAAAGACTCGATCCATGAGGCTGTCGCAGCACATGGGGGAAGTAGATTCTTCATGGATGGACCGTTCTAAGATTTGCTCACTACCGCAACTGCGGCACTTATAGTCGTATTGTGGCAATCTTCTCTCCAATCAAACATCCTGGCACACACTCCCATACCAGTTCGTGATAACTTTTACCTTCAATGCGGCGCACTAGCGCCTTACATTCAGGATCGTGGATGTGCTTGGTCATTGTTCGCCTTAAAATAACGATGCGCGGAATCTCTATCTTTTATACTGTTTTTGTTAAGAAGATAACCGATTCTTAAATTGTAATAAAAATTACGGATCCTTTTCCATGGCATGACCGCATGGCGATGCGCCACAACAAGCCATCCTTCACGACCTTCTGGCAACTGCATGCTCATTCCTCGCCCTTTCCAAAGGGATTAGTACCGCCTAATTGATTAACAAGGCGCCTCATAGCGCCTTCTACCTTACGATGTGCTGTTGTATCGCTCACTTCTAACACTTCGGCAATCTCGGCAAAGGTTAGATTCTGCTCATACTTCAATTCTAGCACGTCCCGATCCATCTCATCTATCTTAGATAGCGCGTTGCGGACATCAAATAGTTGGATGACATAGTTGCCACCCTCGGCTGGATTACCAGCCCCAGATACTTTCTCGCCGTCTAGTTTGGTCGTCTCTACGACATCGCCCCAGACGAAGGGTAGCAATTCAGATAGGGTAATAGGGTCGTAGTACTGCTCATCGCGCAATTCATAGCCCAACTTCTGGGCCTTAAGGCGACGGCAATACTTATCGGCTTGGCGCGTGAGCGTCTTGCCTAACTGCCTCACCCCACCCTTGTAATCCTCTGGCTCCTGGTTATGATCTAACCACTGCTTGACTTTATCCTCACGGCGCCAGACCCAGACAAGTAATTCTTGGCGCAGGTCTGATACATCGAAGTAGACGGAATACTTACGGTGTACTACACGCGCAACTTGGCTGGCTACATCCGTAGCCTCTGATAGCCAATCACTCATAGCAAACTCGAAGGGTCATGTAGATCTTCCTGTGGCACCATGTAGGCAGGTATTCTCATCTTCGTGTCCCAGTATTGATCTGCCTGCGCTTCATAGCCCCAGAACCAGCCGTGGATAACGCCAGTGTGGTAGGAAGGAAGCGTGACGAGTAGATACTTGCGCTCTGGGTTATCATCTTTACCTAGCAATAGTTTACCTGTGGCATAGGCGGTAGTGCGTACTTCAAACTCGCCCACGTCGCCCATCTTACGTTCTTCAAATACCGCAAATGGGTATTTGTCCATCCACCTAGCGACGACTAACTCACCTAAGCAACCCGATACTTCACGCGCTAATTGTTCAACCCACGTCGGGGCAGCACCTTTGCTGTTCATAATGCCGATGGCGCGGTTGTGATTAAACCGCGCTACCGCTTCGGTAGTTGCGTAGGCTACGTCGCCAGGAGATAGAGCAATACTTACCATCGCCAGATTTTACCATCCACAATAAAAGATTTGTTAACGATGGGAACAAGTTGTGGGATGACGGTATTTCCTTCTACGCTTAAGATGCCAAAGCCCTGCTGCCATGTGAATAGCCCAGCCTTAATGTACTTAGCATGCTTAAGGTTCATTAGATGGCCAACCTCTAAGCCCCATACAGTCTTAGATTTACCAGCCCACGATTGCGTCCAATGGGTTAAACCCATCCTGTGCGTATGTCCACAGACGACGCTGACACCAGCCCGCTTTGCAAGTCCAAGAGCAGTTGATCCAGCAGTGGGTTGAACATTTCCTTCGTCGCCATGAACAAGTATCCAATTTGGTGCAAGTTCGTATGGTTGGTGGTGATACGTAATTCCAAGTTGATCCAATTTGAGGAACTTTTCAATTTCAAGTTCAGGCAAACCAATAAACCCTGGTGCATTGTTTCTGATTTTATTGTACAGCCTGTCACTGTGATTAGACCTTGAGATATGTCTGATCTTAAGTGATTCAAGTAGCCGTACAGTAATGTCTCGGTGTTGTCCGATGTCATACTTCCATTCTCCTGGCCCGCCTTGCTCCCATCGGGAGATTTGTGGAAAGTCAATCTCGTCACCTACGCTCACCACCTCGTCTGGCTTGTATGCCTTGATAAATTTTGCCAATGTAGCCGTCGCATCAACATCATGGTAAGGCGACTGAAGATCCGACACGACAACTATCTTTTTCATCTACTTGGGCCAAACCTCTCGCTCGACCATCAACGCGATTATCGCATAGTTGGCTAGATCTTTGAACGAATCCTCGATAGATTCGTGGTTAGGCGTTGTTTTGTTTGAGAATAGATTCTTAAGACGCTCGAATTTATCGCCAATACGGACAAGCAGACCGTTAATAGCACCACCGTGAGCATTATTGATATTACCTGGACCATAATCGGCTTGCTTCGTAATGAGTAAGTTACCGATTTCATCGCACACCTTCCACACTTCTGTCGCAAAGTTATTATCGCGTGTCACTCTCGAATCCCAGGGTAGCGGATTACCGCTATTCCCGTTGATATCTCTATCGAGAGGACTTGAAAGCCAAGGCCTTCCAGGAACTGACTCACCAAGATAATTTCTGATTCTCTCACTCATTACGCACCTTCCTGTCCACGATAGAGCCAGTTTTGGCTATCTTCATCCAACTCGTAGTAATACACTATTGTACCACCTGTGTACAATTTCTGCTCCATTTCGATGACGGTCAACGCCCATAAAGGTTCTGGCACTTGCGCGCCATCCTTCGGTCCGCCGATAAACTCAGACATTATGGCTTAATGATTTCGTCGTCATCCTCACGTTCTATTTCGTGAAGTAGGTACACAACTAACTCTGGGTTATCGCGCAAGACATTAAGGAAGTGATAGCCGATAATGTCGCATACTTCTTCTACATCAAAGCGCTTGCGGGTTGAGAAGGGCGTTTCAAAGATGACAGCATGAGTAATCTCATGCACCAGTACGCGCAGTTTTTTATCCTCTGGAATGTCTGGGCGTAGTTGAATCGTGTTTGTGTCAGATGTGGTAAGGCCGTAAGTATCAGGGTCGGCAAGGTCGAATTTGATCTTGTACCGCTGCCCTGATACGTTAATAAACTTAGGTCGTTTCATGCTCCCACCTTATCTGCGAACCAGCCTGAACCTTCTGAAAGATAGACGTCGTTTACATCTTGGTTAGGCGGCAACTGTACCACAGTTGCGGTATTTAAGTCCTCTTTGATCCGCCCTGCAAGTTCTTGGCCAGGATTCCGACCATCTTCCTTCTGGTCGTTATCGGCAAATATAAGTATGCGGTTGTACGACTCAAAGAGTTTAGGGAACCATACTTTCCATTGGGATACTCCCGCCACGCCAACAGCAGGTATGCCAGTGAAAGCCGACACGATAATCGTATCAATCTCGCCCTCGCAAATGGCAATCGTGTCAGAGTATCGGTGCAAATCACCAACATTAAATAGCCCAATCTTTTGACCCGTAGGCCAAAGATACTTAGGTGTACCGTCACCAATGGCACGGAACTTAATACCGACAACCCCAGCAGGAGTGATGTAAGGGATTGACAGACGGCCAACTGCATGCTCATGGCCAGCACTAGGCTCCACGACGCTTCCAAGACGGAAGGTACTTGCCACTTCCTTGGTTATGCCGCGTGCCGCTAGGTAAGACGCTGCCTGTGGCGTTAGATCGTTGTGATATTTGTCTGCTGCTTCCGTTAGCAATCTTCTCTGCTCTGCGTTTAACATCCTTAAACTCCTTAATATCCTCTTTGCGTGCTACTAAATCATACACATCCCCTAGCAAGTTACATACTAGACAGTTAAATACCTGCTTGTCTAGGTTATATGCCGCACTGGCATGAGAATCCTCATGCACCACACACTTACATGCCTGCCATCCGTGACGCTCTACGACATGTACGCCGTAATGCTCTAGCACGGCGCCAAGGTCAGGCTTAGTAATCACAATTTCGGCTCTCACAACTCTTTGCTTCTAGTTTCATAATAAAGCGAAGAATCTCCTGTAATTCCTTTAGGCTTCTTTCGGTTGCCATTAGTTTCTGGCTAAGTTCATCGCGTTGCTTTCGCAACGCTTCATTCTCAATCCTACCGCTTTCAAGGGCCTGCTTCATTAAAGTTTGCCCTTTGACTTCCGTAATGGGATTTTCTGGCTTAACTCGATTTATGTCACTCACTATCCGCTCCGCTCATTCGTAGCCAGGTATTCAAATCGCTAATTACCCAACTCTGGTCAAGTCCTGCCATGCGGCGCTTGACAATGACATAGGCTGGTGGAACTGGTGTGATGCCTCTGGCCTTAGCATAGTTGGCCGCCTCGGTTGTAGCCTCACGCCAGAACTGCGGTAGGTCCATCTTGGCAGTTGCTTTCAGTTCAAAAACATAAGGCTTACCAGCGACAAACGCCACGATATCACCCTCGTCATCTTTACCCGCTAGGCGCAAACGCTCTGCGTTAACCCCTTTAGAGCGTAGCCACTTAAGGATGCCAGTTTCAAATGTGGATCCTTTGCGTTTATTCGCTGCGCTCATTCCATCTCCCTTGAAGTTACACCGACACGCATCTCGCGTATGTCTGAGTATATCGTCATTCTGCTTGCATCGGCCCATAGTGTTAAGTAGTTATCACCAGTGGCGCTGTGCTTAGCAAATCTGTTCTTCACGCATGCCACCCGAAACTCGCCTGAATGTGGCACCAATGCCACGGTAAGGATCATCTCTGGTAGTTGTGCGATCTTACCTTGAATAGATTTACGACTTGGTGGCAGGTCTGGCTTGCCTTCTGCTTCGCTTGTATGGTGCAACAGTACCACTGCCGCCTCAGTCTCACGTGCTATATGGTGCATAGCCTTGGCAATCTCTCTTAGTCCAGACCAGTCATCGCCTGCCATAGATACCACGTTCATAGCGTTATCTACGATAATCATATGCGGATACTCGCCATAGGCTTCGCCGTATGCTCGTATTGCAAGATCAATCTCATCTAGCGTAGGAGAAGGTGCAAAGTCAAACTGTAAGTGCAAAACTGTTTCCAGTTCCGAACCGTAAAAGTCTTGGCCTGCGCCGCTGGAGAAGGCTTCCTCAACGGTATCTGTTCTATGTCCCGTAATCATTGCTGCGGCACGAATAGCCGTAGTGTAGCCGTCTGTATCTGCTGATATGTACAGCGTCGGCACCTTCATCTGTACTGCCATCCATAGGGCGATGAGTGATTTACCAGCGTTAGGTGCGCCAGCAATCATTGTCATCTGTCCCCTGCGAAACCTAATCCCCTCTTGAACGAATGAGGGGAAAAGGTCTGGTAGCAGTGCATAATCGTTTGTGCTTTTCGCTGCCGCTTGGTGTAGTGACAGCATCGCTAATTACTTTGCGAAGTTAGGCTCGCACTGATCTGGCGTACCCTTGGCAGTAGGGCAGAAATAGCCCTTCCATGCCTTTGGTGCGCCTGGTTTAGACTCACGGAAGGTACGTGCGCCATGCTTGCATTGGTCAATGCTGAGAGAGAGTGGTGATACTGGTGCTTGCGCCGCTGGTGCGCTGATAACAGTACCGCCAAGTGATTGCTCGATAACCGATACGGCATGCTTGCCAGTAAGGGCTGCTGATGTATTGGCAATAAGCGCCGCAAGATCGGCTACATCGCCTAGTTGTTGCTCCAACTCTACTGCGTTATCTGCATAGAGGTTAATCAATGTGCCGTCAGCCAACTTGAAGTTGACTTGAAGCGTTGTTGTTTCACTTGCCATTTACTTGCTCCTTTGTGATTGTTGCTAGTGAGTCATATATTGTTGAAAGTTCTCCGCCGACGACGTAACAGTAATCTTTTACGCCACAAGTGCGACACGACATACCGATATTTGGTAAAAAAATTTCTGCCTCTAAGCCACGGGCGAACTGTGCAAACAGTTCGGTAAACAGTTCGATAGTCCAGCGGTGCATACCTTCGGCTTCCTCGAACTTAGCATCACGCGCTGAGTAGAAGTAGCCACGGGTAGGACGTACGCCAAACTGTTGCTCCATCATGCAGGCGTATAAGCCCAACTGCATAGATGAATCTGGTGTGCTAGAGCCAGTCTTAAAGTCTACCACAATTAACTCACCTGTGGGTAATACACCTACAAGGTCTGCAAAACCTTTGATAAGCACGTTACCAAAGTATTGATTAAAGCCCAGTTCGATTCCTGGCTGTCCATCTGGCGTCTGCCAGATCCTGATATGACTCTCGCGCCATGTAGCCACAAAGTCCTGAAACATCTTAAGGCCGTTCTCGTCCCACCAAAGTTTGTTCTCTTTGTCGGGATACTGCTTACTAGCCCTACCGCCACTGCGCCAATCTGTTGGATTGGTGCCAGTGCGTTGTTCGATGTCGGCTATTGCCTCAGTAAATGATTCTTCCCAGATGGCTTCAAGATTCATCTCGCTCCACCTTTCCAAATACAATCTCTTGGGCTTTGCGTAAACCAGCGACATACTCGCCGTCACTTTCTCCAACGCCATCGCCCCAACTAAGCATAAAATCTTGAATCTCTTTCTCAATCAACGCTGCCAAGTTACGGCGCATGATTACTTCACCCTCAACAAACGCCTTCTCGAAGGCTTGCTTGCTGATGATCTTTGCGTGTTGTCTACCCATTAGTCGCAATCCTCACAATACTCGTCATTGTCCCAATCGTACAAGTCTAGCAACTTCTCTGCTGACCATTCGTTAATCCAAAGTATGAAGCGGGTGTATAGACCGATTCTCATTTGTCCACCGTCGTCACGACTGTTGCAAGGCTACTGCATGATACGCAGGTAGCATCGGTGAAGTAGATTCCAATTTCATAGTCATCGTCAAACTTACATTTGACGTTCCACCATTCAGATCCGCATGGACATACTCTAATCGGACCGAGCGAACGATAGTCTGCTTCGCTACCTTCTGTGGGTTTAAGGTTTGTAATATCATCCATTGTCCTTACCAAATTCTGCTAGTAGGAATTTCTCTGCGGCACTGTGGAAAGCACTTCCGCCTGCGAAGTACCAAGCAGGTTCCGATGGTGCCTTCATCTCACGTTCTAGTTGAAATGCTTTGCCACATCGTAGCCATGATGTAAATGCACTAAATGATCTGTGTTGGATAGTTGTTTCGTTCATGTCTGAAAGGTAGCACACCCTTAAGTGTGGCTGTCAAATCGAGCCACGCGGGCGCGGAAAACATTTTTGCCTATGGGTCGAAAATGCCAGAGGCTCGATTTGACAAGAGCCGATGGCTACCGCTACAATCGGAGCGATAGCGACGGCCGTAACCGAGGGAAGCCTATGGGGCTTCCCGTTACCGAGGCGAACGGCTACGGTGATAGTGAGCCTACCGTAAAAAAAACAAAACAAAAAAAACCGCCCCACCGAATTAACGGTGAGGCGGTAATAAGCAGTTACTAGCATGCTTAGGCTGTCTTACCGACGAAACGGTAAGCGATGAACTAGTTAGATGCCAGTGGCACCCGTTGCAGATCCAGGCAGTACTGCTACCTTTGGTTGATTCAGCGTTGCTTTACCAACGGCATATACCGAAGCGTACTTCTTCGCTTGTGCGATAAGTTGTCCGAGTACAGGACCGAATACCGCAGCAGCAGCCGCTTTGGCTACGCCAAGCGGATGATGGTCGCCTGAAAACCAGACGCCAGAGGCGGTTGAAACAAAGGCAATAGCGTAATGTTCAACAACCGTTACAATTTTTGATGGTATCTTCATGCTTCTCCTTATGGTTGAGTGGTTAAGCCCTTGATAAATTCTACCATGGGAAAGTTAACCCCTGGGTCGCTATGCCCGCCAACGATTTTTAATGCCCGAGAGATGTCGGCATGGGTACAGATACCCTTTACCGTATTATCTCCGTTGTGGATAGCCACAATTTGGGCATCGGTGAGGTGTACCGCAGGGATGCCATATGCCCTTAAATCGCCCGAGATTGCCTTCTGAGCCAGTTTTATTACTGCCGACTCATAACTATCCGCCCACTGGGCTGCAGTGTTGCTAGCGTGGCCTACAAGTTCGTAGGACTTAGAGCGTAGATTGAACGGGAAATCATCAACGGCCCAGGCTGTATCTTGATCGCCAACAGAACAGACGATAAACTTATTGTCTACCATCTCCTGTGCTGACGCTTGTGGCGCCGTTTTGCCAGCAAACCATTGGGCTAGATGTTGAGCCTGACCTGGTAGTTCTTGGTCCTCGGCGGAATGTAGAACGATTGCTTGAATCTTGTCGCCTTGTCGTCCTGCGCTGTAATGTAGTGCTGTAGTTACTGCCATATCAACCTCTCCGCTAAATCCCCTGGCGTAGCCAGGAAATCCTGCTTTGCTATTACTAGCCCGCCTTTGCGGTAACACTCTGCGACAAGTTCGGAGCAGATGTATCCATTGTGACGAGCAAGCCTATCCAAGATCTTTTCGCTAAACAACTTTAAGCCGAGAATCCTAAAAGCAATATCGGCAATGGTAATGAAACTATATGGTTGCCCAACAGCCTCACGGGCTGCATTAACAATCATCATCCTTTGGTTGTCATCCAACTCTTCGTGTTGGTTCCAGGCGATATCAGTCCAGTTGGTAATCGAATCTAACTTGACGCCAGATGGGTCGGCAGATACAACCTTGTTGTTGCCAACATAGATAACCGCATGGTTCCAACGGGAAAATGTGCCAAGGCGGATTAGCCAACCAAAGAATCCATGCGTCTTGATGACGCCGTAGTTACCAAGCGTAGGGGTAAATTCACTCACGTTTTAGATGCTCCCAAATCTTCTGGATGGTTTTATGCGATGCGCCATCAAGGTCTAAATCGCGCTGGATAATCTCTCTATCTTTATCGCCTTGGCGATTGGAAGAATTAAGGATAAGGATTGCCAGAACGATTGCCTCTAGCGAAAGGAGCATTGTGAGGAAGTTAAATGGAAACTTCTCTGGCTCAAATACAAACCAAGCCGTCCACCAGATAAGGTGCAAGATAAGAAACTGTGGTGTACCACAGTAGTAGGAAGCCCAGTCAGATAACTTTTGAAACAGATGATTAAGTTTAGCCACGCTCATCCCTATCAAATAGAACCTTAACATCTGCTTTGATTTCGTTTTGATTTTCAATCAATGTATCAACCTTGTTAATCATTCCCGTCTTGCCATCGTTGTATAGCGCGTATTCAATCTTTCTCATTCTTGAATCCATACCGTGAACGTGTTTGATAATCCAACCCAACGCTCCAAGGATCATCAGCGCAATACCCATGTAGTAATAGATAGCGCCTGAAAGGTTTACTTGGTTGGTTAGGGTTGTACTAACATCCTTAAGCATGGTTGCGCCTTTCGGTTATACGGTGCGGAATTGGACGGTAATTATTCCACCATACCCAGCAAATGCTTTGCTAGGTGGGGCGGTGTCAGTAAACTTCATGGATTCAATGACGCCTCGTACCTGCTCGCCACTTCTAAAGTCCTGCAAAACAATGACATCGCCACTGGATTCAGTAGCCTCAAGGGCTTGGATACGCTCCCATGTGCGGCCTTTATAGCCGATGGACATGTTGTAACGGTCCTTCTCCCTGTCAAAGGCAAGCAGTGGTAGCGTGATGATTCGTTCACGCTTTACCGCTGGAAGGGCTTTAAGTTGATAGCCGTTGAAAGAATCTTCTTGGCCAACGAGTTGGCCTGTGCCAGCATAGAGTGTGAACTTAAGGGCGATAGATTCTTTAGGGCTAAGGTCGTATTGATCTAGGCCAGTGATGTCTTGGGTAAAGTCGAAGTTCTGGTCTACCTTAATGATGTCGGCTACTGAGCCGTCGGCATCCACAGATGAGACTTTCAACTTACCTGCCATCGGCAAAGTTTGACGCAACTTGACCAACTCAAAGTGCTTGTCTTCAAGTGTGAAGTAGCGAATCTGGCCAGTCTGCAAATAGCCACTAGCGCATAGCGTTGTGGCTTGTTGATAGATACCGATGCCCTTAACGCCAATAACCAATTGATTCGTTTGGCCCATGACACAGACAGATGTTACCTCTGCGGTAGATGGCACACGAAGGTGTGTAGCCCAACCCATCTGCAGCGCACCAAAGTCACGGCTCAGGTCAATCTTGATTAAGCCAGATGAGTAAGTGCCGTCACCATTATCTATGTAATTAGATACCGTAACGTAGGCGAACCTATCGTTAAAGGTGATTGACCTGGCTGGTAGGCCAGAAAGAATAGTTGCGCTTGCTGGATCGTAGCCGTTGGTAACTACGATGATTGGGCCGTAGGTAATGTAACCATTAGATACAAAGCCAGATGTATCAATGGTGCCGATACGAATACCCTTGTTGGTACCGATGACGATGTACTTGCCAAGGTATGCACCAAGGCAGTAAATCTGCTCACCTGTTGGCATAATAGCCGCTTCAAGTGCGCGAGTGAGAAGTGGCACTTGGCCAGTGGTTGTATCTAGCGCAAGACGGAAGACGGATGAATAGGTGCCAGCGAAGCCTGCAATATAGATGTTGTTCGGCCCTTCGGCGATAGCCGTCCAGATGTAGTTAGGATTTGGATGGGCATAGATGGGAAGGTTGTTATTGCTTGCCAAGGTTACGGTACCAGTGGAAGTTGTCTGGCTAACCGCAGCGTTGTTAATAAATACAACAAATGATGTGCTATTAGGCACAGCGATTACAGACCATGTTCCGTTATATGGGGCACCAGCGGATGCAACCGTAACTAGCGAACCGACAACAAAGTTATGTGCCGATGTAGTTGTAAAGGTAGCGTTGTATGAGCCGTCAATCTTGGTATAGGAAAGGTTGTAAGAAACGATAGGCTGTACTTCAAAAAGGTAATTATTGATACCAGCAATAAGGCGTTGCTTAACCCAACCAAGGGTGACGTTAGTAACCGTACCCACCATTGATGGGTGGGTGAAGATTGATGTTCCGCTGGCGCCACCTGTAAGTGGGCCTTCGTAGATACCTGTGGCGTTAGCGGCATAGTAGTTTGTGCCATCGGATGCTAGGGCTAGGATTGTACCTGAGCCGCCCCATGTCAAGGTTGTGGTTGTACCAGCGGCAGTGGTGCGGTAGAGCGTACCGTCAACTGCTGATAGGTAAACATCTACACCATTGGCATCTGTGCCACCAACCAACTTAGGAGACAAACCACTGCTAACGGTAATGTTCCCATTGGCTGTTACATCTGGCAAGAGTGTTACCTTGCCAATGTTGAATACATCTACGCCAGCAGATTTGTTAAAACG
>Ga0316227_1003809_pt1 | contig 11839 bp, 18 predicted proteins | sample TBH18019metaG_FD_206012 | JGI IMG/M metagenome (GOLD analysis project Ga0316227, IMG submission 206012) | Freshwater microbial communities from Trout Bog Lake, Wisconsin, USA - TBH18019 | ecosystem: Environmental > Aquatic > Freshwater > Lake > Hypolimnion/Profundal zone | place: USA: Wisconsin... | reverse complement strand
AGAGTATAAAAATACTCAGAAACCTCTTGGTCTCCAGTTACGATAGATTTTTTCGCTTTTTACTTTTGGAGTGTTTTTAGAATAGGAGTTGTAAGTTCCCGTTTGTTCACTTTGTTTATAATAATTTGTAAATACCTTTGGTAGTTGATGGATGAAAGTTTTTCGTTGGATGAAGGGATGAACTTACAAACCCTTTATTACCCCCAAGGCGCTTGGTGGTATCCAATAAAAGTGGTGGGAATTGTGTTACAAGGAACCCCACCGAACCCCGACTAAGCTGCTAGAGCGTAGTTATAAAAGTCATCGTTTGCTTTTACTTTATTTATCTTCTTCGACTAGGGTTCGCTACGCAACTCCTGATCCTAACGGCTTCTGATTCTTGCCGATCCTAACCTAACACTATTATACACAATCGAAAGGATTATACACCCCCCCTAAATATACTCATCTGAATATACTTAGGTGGAGGTGACGGTCACCACACCGTGTCTTGTATACCTTCGTGTAGGCTTCAAACAGATTCTATTTTACTACCTTTGTGTTTTTGCCTTTTGCTGACTTCTTGAGAAGTTTAAACCAAAACTTCTTCTCACTCTCTTTGTCGTGATTAAAGCAAGCTTCGTAAAGTTTTTTGATTAGTTTTCTTGTTTTCATAGTACTATTATATATAAAAACTGAAATTTTGTCAAGTGTTATTTAAATGCTGGTCCAGTTGCCCACATTACGGTACTTATTCTTGTACCCGAAGTCACTAAACCTGCTTTATGTAGTATATATGAAGGAAAAATGACAACATCACCTTGATCAACCAGAAGATTATCTGTAATTTTTTCGTTATGTTTTAAAAAAAGACCACCGCCTTCAAATTCATTCGGATCATTTAATTGACATACTACTGTTAATTTTCTCATATTATCATGATTTAAATAAAATGCATGATCACTGTGCCAATCATATAATTCATTTTTTACATACACTGTATATTGAACTACTTCACAATCAGTTATATCATAATTCCAATTAGCAGATTTATTTGCATATCTTATATGATTAAATAAAATCCCTTCAATAAAATGATTTCTTGGTAAAAATATATTTTTACTATTTCTTAGTTTTGGTAAATATCCAGATGCCACCACCGATTTTTCTAATTTCTTTTCTTTGTTTTCATTAATAACAAAGTTGCATATTTCAGAAGGAATTGATTTAGACCATTTCCAATATAACATAATATTAAATATTTTTAAGTATCAACTTTCCATTTGCAAAATAACATTGTTCGGTGTCTAATATTTTCACAACAGAACTTTTACCATAACTATATGCAATCATCTGTGATTCAATATTTGATTGAATTGATTTTGCATTACTTGTTCCAATTGTTGATATTATATCACCATTTGGAACATTGAGCAAGTTATAAACTACATCGTCATTATCTGGTTCATCATCAATATTATTAATTCTTATCCATATATAAACATCATCAGGAGTCACAATTGATTTGTTGATATTGTGTTCCATTATATTGTTTATAAAATATGTTTTGGATGAGGATAATATATCATTAGCATCATCCATTGTCCCAACGATAACATTTGAAATATTTGCATTTAAAAAATCATATGTTTGTTGGTCTTGTGTAACAAATGTAATAGTATTATTAGCAAAATCATTAACTATATAGAATTCTGTCATACTACTGCCCCATATACTCTACTCGTGTTTCCAGAAACCCAGCCAATTGAATGGCCATTACTTACGACAGCAGCACCACCACCAGCACCAGTATATGTAAACCACCCATCATAAGAATTGCCACCTGTAGCACCCCAGCCACCACCACCGCCAGCACCGCCACCTGTGCCACCAGTAGCTGGTGCACCGCCACCATTAGATGATCCACCACCACCACCATTACTGCTATTACCTGGAGTACAACCACCACCACCGCAGCTGCCACCACCACCACCACCTGATCCTGGAAGAATTCTACCACCACCACCTCCACCACCAGCGGCAGAGATTCCGGAACAACCATATGCTACAGTAGCAGAACCGCCTCCTCCACCACCAGCACCACCACCAGCACCACCATATGCGACTACAGAAGCTCCACAAACAGTATAAGATGATGGATTTCCACCTCCGCCAGCACCACCTAAACCACCACCACCACCGCCGCCATTAAAACCAGAACCGCCACCACCACCGCCAGCGCCACCTCCGCCACCGCCGGGGATGTAACAAGCAGCAGCACCACCACCACCACCACCTCCAGCTATAAATGCAGATCCATATGTATTGTTTATTGTGATATTAAACCCCAAATAAAGCGCAGGGCCTCCGCCACCTGCACCACCAGGAGAAACTGAGTAAGGGTTACCGTTATAGACCCCATTAGAACCACCTCCACCACCACACCCAATAATATATCCATTATTAACCAATAATAATGTATCTCCTGTCGTACCACCAGTTAAAGTTAGACCATAATTTCCTGTTGTAGTTGCATAAAGATATATACCAGCATTAACTGTAACAGTGATGTTAGATAGTCCAGCATGATAACCACTAATAGTGGAAACGTTTAGTGATGCATTTGGTACGTGTGTGGTAAATGTGTAACTCACGGTTGCTCTTTGTTGTTTTCCATAAGCAGAACTCATCGATATTGCGCCAGACGCAACACCTAATAATGCTCTGACACTAGAATCGTTTAATGATACTTGTGATGTACTACTTGCCCCAAAAGAATCTTCATATTCTATGGATTGTCCTGCTACAGCACCACCCAAACTTATTGGACCAGTTGAATTTAATGTCATTCTATGCTACCTTCTTTTTGTACCATTTTTTGTCTATTTTTATTTTAGAATTCTTAACACCAGATTTACTAGCTGCTTCCATCAACTTATCATGTGCTTTTTTATCATTTCTTCTGTGTTCAATGATAGTAATCAACAAATCACATAAATATTGTTCAAATTCAATTTTTCCTTTTATATTACTTTTGGATTCATCTGGCATGTCAAAAATTGTGTAATCAAAATTAAATTTATTTCCAGATTCTTCTCCATTTACCCATTGTAATAAACCAGACCCACCGAATTCTAATACCATCCCCTTATAATCACCAGTAAGCAATTTAACTCTGGTATTAAATAAATTCAAATCCGAATATTCGTAAATGTAATCTATATTGTTTTTCATATATTTATCTCTTCATTAATAATTGCAATAGATTTTTCTCTATCTATTATCATAATACCATCACATGCAATATTCCAATCTTCACCAGTTCTTTCTGAATATGATGGAACATTAATTTGAACGTGTTTTAATATATATTCTTTATCATTCTCAAATACTCTCCACACATGATCCAAAGAACCTCTACCTTCTTGTCCTCTTGTCTTATTAAATCTTATCTGATAGTGATTCATTATATAATCTCGGGCGTTTGCATTGCACATTTTGGATCAACAAAATTCACAGAAATATTAAAGTGAATAAATCTGAATGGTTTTTTAGATGGATTTTTTGTGAATTGATGTGGTAACCAAGAATTAGTAAACATCATCATACCAGGTTCTAGATTATAGTTAATCATATTACTAGCATGGGTAGCATTATTTACATTATATTCTATCAAACCAGCATATACTTTTGCAGGTCTTGGATCATGGAAAATCACTCTTGGACCATTTTCTGGACATTCTAGAATATAGAAACCGGAAATCTGAGATCCCATTCCATGTAAATGTTGATCCATACCAGAATGTTGATGATGTTCCTGACACCAGAATTCATTCATTACAGGTTCATAATATGAATTATCATATCCTTGCATACCTAATATATTCCATGCAGTTGCTTTTATGTATTGAACTAAATCGGAAACTCTTTCATCATCAATAAAATTTTCAGACATAAGAACAGGGTATATATTGTCCAGTTTTCTTTTTTTCTTTACTTTATTAATCCCTTCCTTTGCTACTTTTCTAGCAGCATCAAGAAATTCTGGTTTCTTGATTGAATAAATCCCAGAAGCAAAGTAATATTCCTGTGTAAGAATATCTTGTTGCATTCTACATTGATCAATTTCACCAATAATCTCAGCATGATCTATCATTATAATATCCTAATTTTGACTTTTATAAAATTGTATATGTTCTACTAAATTTACTAGATGATCTTCAGTTTTCTCAATAAAAACAAGAGGTTGTTCATCATCAACTGCCATTAGAGTAACCAACTGATTAATAGGTTCTCCAATCAACTCTTCTACCATCAGGGCATATGCAGTTTCTTGAGCAAAGTAATCACCAATCATATCTTTAGTTTTGATTCTACTACTGGTCTTGAAGTCAATAATAGACAACACACCATCCCAATATGCAATCAAGTCAACTCTACCTGCCATCTCTAACTGTAGAGAGTATAATGCCTGTTCTTGATACCATACCTCACCTACATGTTCATCAATAACAGGTTTAATAGTTCTGAACATCTCTAATGCATCAGGGAAAGCACCTCTAGCATACCCATCTACATTTGCTATGTAATCTTCACATAGTTTGTGTACACGGTTACCTCTAGATGAAGCTTTAGCAGAGATTTTGTTGGCAGTTTCCTCACCAACTCTATTTCTCCATTCCATGATAGATTGTTTCTTTTTAGCACCGATAACGGTAGTGACAGAAGGTAAACGGATTCCATCTGGTGTAGTATAGAATCGTTTACCATTGATATTTTGAGATTGTAGATCTTCCAGTATAACTGGTGGATTGAATTTAAACATTATAATTGGATATATACTTTTTACGGATTGCTTCAAAGAATGTTACATCATCTTCTGTTAGATCTACCCCGTTAATATTTTCTCTATAATCAGAGACATAAGATAGTAATTCATTGAAGTCACCTTCATATTTAAAATGTTCAGTGATCTTCTTGGTATCATAAGCATCCATTATAATATGGTATCTATCTTCATTTGAATCATTTCTGATTTGGTGCCACAGATTAACCCATATCATATATGCTGAACCATCTGCTGGCATATGAAGATGTTCACCTTCACAAATATGAACACATTTCTCATTAGTCCATAAGGGAATATGAATTCTTGCCATGTATTCTGAAGTATCAGCATCCTTATGTACTAGACTCTTACAACTTGCTTTAAGGCATGATACTCTGACTCTACAAGGATAAAAACCAGATTCTTTGATTTGGTCTATGGTTTTCTTAATCTCCCCAACATAAGATTGAGTTGGTTTATCATGCTCAAGACCATGAGCAATACCAAAATATTTGTATGCTTTATAGATTAATTCGTTAGTAGGTAGAAAATTCTCTAGGGTGTCCCCTTGTTCTGTTTGAATTGCTTCCCAACCATCATGCCAATCACTATTACGACTTAGTAGACTCCAACCACCAAAACCATGATACTGTGGTGTTTCATAGTCTTTACCTTGAATGACTTGATCACCAAGAGTAAATACACTTTCCCTTACTTCTTGTTTAAGTTTTTCAATATCAAATTGAAAGTTTAACTTTTCATACCACATTATAATGCTCCGGTTTCTTTCAACATTTCATAGATTTCATCATAAGTTCTATTGAATGTTCCTAGTGTAATTGCTTTTCTAAATTTAAAATCACCTAAAGGTTCTACACTATGGACTTTACTGACATCCAGTAACCATATCTCATAAGGTTTAGCAATAAAACTATCTACCTCTTCCAAGTCTTCTTCTTTATATATACACCCATTAGTTTGGTTTTCTATCTTATAGGTATCTGGACTATCAGACTTGATATTATAAAATACAGTCTTGCAATTATCAGTTTCAATGTAAAAATTTATACTACAAATGATATCGCTATCTATGTGTGGTGGTATTCTAGCATTAATTGCCATAATTGTCAAGTGAAAATCACTCCAGTACCTCTTGGGTAAGATACTATAGATTTGGTCTTCCTCTGGACTCCATATCTTTTTATAATCAATACCTTTACCATTAATACCAGTAAATCTTTTTAACCCATCAGTGACAGCATATATTGGTGTCTCAAACATCTTATTGATTTTACGGAACATCATTTCCACTCTTTGATCTTAGACATTCTACCTGCCCAACTCTTTAATATCACAGTATTTGCTGAATTCTTTCCTACAACTTTTCTAATATCAGTTGTTAATGATATACGTAGATCATTGGATTTATTTTCATCAACACCATGTAGAACATATGAAGGGAAAAATATCAATCTACCTTCAACTGGTTTATATCTTCTCTCTCTAATAAAAGGAGACCCACTGAGAGAATTTCTATCCCAATCTATAGCACCACCAGTATCAAATGCTACTAAGTCACCACAACCTTCTTTTGCTTGTATATAATAGGTAGCTGCTATGGCTGATTCGGTGTGTCCATGAACTTCTAAACGTTCACCTGGTTCTCTGACATTAATCCATCCCATAAAATGCTCACACCCAACTAGGTTAAGCATTCTAATTTCTGGAATATTTTGTGTGATAGTCTTTGTAACTATATCAATGATTTCTTGTTTTATAATATCAAGATTTGGTCTGTTATAATCCCAAAGACTATTGTGGGGATCTTTATCTATTCCAGTAGAAATATTTTTACCAATGTCATAAATTTCATCTAATAGTTGTTTATTAAATTCATCATCAAATTTAGTCTGAACTTCCCATATAGGACTTTTCCAGAATAGATTTTGTGAATTTTCATACCAAGGATATCTATCTTTATCACTCATCATAACAAAATAACCAATTAAAGATTGGATTTCCAATTATTAAATGCGTCTAATAATTGTTTTGCGTTATCGTAATTAACATCATGTGGAATAATAGAATCATTTGGATTATTCTGTGATTTTATTTCTGCAACATGAAATGGATTAGCGTGTACATGATTGAAAATTGGGTGGTTTACATCATCCAATATTTTAATAAGAATGTCTGAATAATCCATAATCATATGAAAATACTTATGTTTGTCTTCAGATGATAGATTCAAAATCCTATTATAAACATCATTATCAAAATAATTCAATACGTGATGATGTTGGTAAATATGATCCAATGGATCAACATTTGGATATAAAACTTCGGTTGTTTCTACTACTTCATCCATTATACACTCCTAACAATCAATTTACTTTTTACTTTCTTGAATAAATTCTTGATACCAACATATGATGATGCAATGTAATAACTACCAAAGAACAAGGAACATAATGTCCAAGTACCAGCAACACCCATTTGTTGTTTCGGTGGTAACTTAGAAACCAAACGGCAAATAGGTCTACCAATACCCATGAGAATTCTACCAATCTCATTGTCAGTTTTAATAGCACCCATTAAATATGCCATGTGTTCTGACCAAGGAGTAGCAATCTTATAAGACCAATTGATACTTGCTTGTTTCTCTCTTAGTTTTCTTTGTTCTTTGTCCCTAATCCAAATCATAACCTCTGGTCCATCACCTTCCATCCAATCAACTACGGTTTGGGCCCAACGTACATATCCTTCATACATATTTGGATCTGTCTTTCTTAACAATTCACCAAAGTTCTGGTCTGCCTGGAATATATTACGTGGCATCAATCCAAGTTCATGCAATTTAGCACAAATGATCTTACTACAATTACAATTACAGTTATAACTAGAAATATTCGCATTACAGTTATAGGTACAAGCACAGTTGCAATTAGGTTGTAGTAATGGTGAACCATCACAATTGGCACAATTTATACATTGAGATGCAAAACATTGCTGACATTGAATATTCCCACAATTTCCAGAACAATTACAATTACCATTATTGCAATTTCCTTGTGCATTACTCTGAAAATATGTAAGACCATAGAATGCTGCTAAATTTGGTTGGCCAGGTCTATTATATTTTATCAAACTGTTAAGAAAATTCAAATCAGATGAATATGTAGCAGGACGACCTATTTCACCGTTTATAGTAGCAACAGATATAGTTCCAGATGATGGTAGAGTCATTTTTTAATCTTCGTGAGTTAGATAGTTAATATTTATAATCATTCTATATGTGATTTACCATATACATCAACACCATCAATGGTAGATACTTTTTCACTTACAACCTTGATTGGTATGACTTTTCTCTTTTTCTTTTCCTTATGTTCAAAGATGGTTCCCCATATATCCTGTCTTTCTAATGGAAGATTATCACTCTTGATTAGAGTAGGGATATATCCGTTAGTCATTTGCATGATACCTAATGCAAAATGAACCACATTATCAGAATAAGCATTAGCACAAGAGATATCCCAATACTTCTCCTGTAGGAACATACAGGCACCTTTACACACATGAAGAACAGGACACTCAGAGCACTCTTTACGATTGGACCAGTGTGTTACAGAATGTAATCTAACATTGTCATAATCATCCAGATTACCTCCACTATGTGATTCACCATTCATAGCAGTTTCAGCAGCACTTACATTCTGACAAGTAATAACATTACCTCTCAAGTCTACTGCTATACTATCTTCTGTATCCATACCACATTTTTGTCCTAGATACTTAGAACCTTTATGTGCAAGAACAGCATCAATGAAACCACCAATCTTTTGAATTTGTCCACTGAATCCCATAAACCCATCAGTCGAGATCATATCTGCTAATGCTGTCTGACGGAATTCAAAATGATCCTTCAATGATTGCAATGAATTAGTAGCACCATCTTCATCATAAGCATCTACAATACCACCTTCACCAATTTGCACATTCTCATCACCAGTTAATTCTACAAACCAATCATAAATTGCTTTACGACTCTTGTTCTTAGAATTCAACATAGCATTGAAACTAAATGGTTTCTTTAATCTGGTCATCATTCTATAGAAACCAAGAATACGTTCTTTCTTCTCTGGATCATCAAAAGGGTCTGGACCACGAACAGATTGACCTGGACCATCATGAGAAATAGAAACACCAAAGTCCATCATCATCAACCAATCAATAATCTCATCGGTTAGGATAGATCCATTGGTAATAATAGAGAAGTGTCTGTTTACATTTAATTCTTTGAATTTTTCACTCAATGCTTCTGCAAGTGGTTTCATAGTCTTCCAATAGACTAATGGTTCACCACCCCAGAATTCTACTTTTACATGTTCTCCAAATTCCAATACTTCTAGTTTCTCTAGAAAAGAATCAATATCTTTCTTATTAGTTTCTGGTGCTCTTTCAACAAATTTTTGTGAGCAATAATCACAGGAGTAATTACAACTCAGACCCATTTGAATTTTTAGAACATTGATTTTTCTAGATTTTTTGATAGGATTATCTTTATCAAAAGGAACTATAGGTTCCATATCATAACTTGGAAGGGGGTCATACTGAAAAACTGTACCATCTTCATTAGATAAAGTATTGGATTCGTTATCATAAAAGAATATTCTTTTATCTTCTGCACTTTTTTCAGCATGTATTTCAAATATCATTTTTTTATAATCCTAATTTCTCTTTTTGAATTAAATAATGTTTTACAAAACCAGATCTTACTACGTCATCAGTAGTAAATTTAATATGAGACACATCTTGCATTTTATCAAGAATATTCATTATCTCTAAGAATCCTGTCTTTTCTCTTTTAATACTTAGGTCATTCTGTGCATGGTCACCACAAAGAATAAAACGGCAGTTCTCACCAATACGAGTCAATACTGAATCAATCTCATGGAATGTTGCAGATTGGAACTCATCAAATACAATAATACAATCAGAGAATGTTAACCCTCTAAGGAAACTGGTTGTCTGAAAATCAATAATCTTCTTCTCTACCATGAAATACCAAGAGTCACCACGACCAATCAATTCATTAACAATATTCTTATAAGGTTCTTGATAAATCTTTGATTTTTCTTCTAAAGTACCTGGAACAAAACCAATATCTCTTGATGGAACCGCAGAACGAATGATGATGATCTTTTTATATCTGGATCTTTCTGCCATCAATTCTTTTAATGCAAGATATAATGCCAAGAAACTTTTACCTGATCCTGCTGAACCAGATAATACTAAATGGTTACCTTCATCAAACTCTTCAAATGTTTTCTCTTGGTTATCTGTTAATGGATTTATTTCCCTTAGATTAAAATGTTGCTTTTGAACTTCTTCTGAGGCCGTCTTTGGTACTTTCTTTGGTTTAACTGCCATGTTATCCCTTTGTTGTTGTTATAAGATTAGATCCACTTACTCCCTACGGTTTTATGATTATCCTTTAGAGTGTTACCTGGAACCGTTGCTTTGATTCTATCAATAACATGATGTTCAAAAGCCGAATCACCTTGACTATACTTAGGTATATTCATTCTCATACTATCAGACATTATATGTAAATGTTCTGCCGAATGATATCTTTCCAAATGTGGATTGTCTAATATAAACTGATCATATTCTTTATATGAAAAAGAATGTTCTGTTACTTCACCTGTTTCTTTATTTCTAAAATCATATCGTGGCATTTGACACTCCAAACCATTCTGGGATATTACGACTATTTATTTTACCTTTCCATGAGGCAAGATGTTGTTTTGCATTCTGATAATAATTTCTATAAGAAGCAATACTATCATTTTCTATTATATATGATTTGTCCATAGCAGGAGTAGGTTCAGTAAATTTATATAACGTAGATATATTTTTAGGTAACAATGCTAGATGACCAAGCAAACCTTCACATTTATGATGTTTACCATATCTGTATGTATATTCATCGAGCAATTCACAAAACAATTCAAACAACCAACGATAATTTGATGCAGATTGTCTTACCCAAATAGCGGAAGGGTGGTTTAAATGTGTTGCCTTATATAAAACATCGTTGCGACCATCAGGAAGAATCCATGATGTGGTTTTACGACCAGAATCGGATATTCCCGTCAATAATACACCATCAATAACACGATGTGCTGTTGAAAGTAGTTGACATGTCTCTAGTATCATTTTGATGCAATGTTTGTCATTGTGCATTTGAGCACAAACCTTGGGGTTATTGTCAAGATAGAAAATGTTAATGTTTTTTCTCCATAATAAAATTTAATTTATAAATAATTATAACACATAAGTTAGATAAAGTAAAGGGGTCTTGCGACCCCCTGTTCTTTATGGATTCTTCCTCGGTCTTCCACCCTTATTACGTGGTGGTTCCAAATCTTCATCCAAATCTGATTGAAAGTTTGGAAAAGGTTCAGATGGAGCAGATGCCTTCAAACTAGCAATACGTCTAGCAATATCACTAGAACTTACTGTCTGAACAACAAACTGCTTGAATGTACTATAAACTTCATCATCCTCAACTTCAACATTAGGAATTGCTTGTTTTACAGTAATACTGGTCATAGAACCAGAACCAGATCCATCCTTAAAAAACAAAGCTGCACTACCATCTGGTAATGGAGCAATCTCAATTACTTCATCTAGATTAATAATAACATTGACACCTTTCGGTACCGAAAACACTTCCACAAATAGGCTCATCTCATTCTCCTTGAAAATAAACAATATACATTGTACCACAAATTGCTGTCAAAAGCAAGATATAAATCACTTCTTTCCACATTTGATAATAAAAGTATGTGACTTCATTATATATCATATCTGTTTGTGCGAGTGTCATTGCATCACAATTATCCTCTCCACCCATCATAGTAATAGTGTCCAGAGAAGAACTCAATCTGCGTTTTGCTGAAATATATTTAAATAAACTAATCATATAGACCTTTTACTTTCGGAGTACCACAAGTTACTTTTGAT
>Ga0316227_1003798_pt1 | contig 11859 bp, 18 predicted proteins | sample TBH18019metaG_FD_206012 | JGI IMG/M metagenome (GOLD analysis project Ga0316227, IMG submission 206012) | Freshwater microbial communities from Trout Bog Lake, Wisconsin, USA - TBH18019 | ecosystem: Environmental > Aquatic > Freshwater > Lake > Hypolimnion/Profundal zone | place: USA: Wisconsin... | reverse complement strand
AGTGACTTGGTGTAATCATGCGTGAAGGCAAGTGGGACAAACTCAAATCCCCTGCACAACTTAAGAAGGAGCACGGCAAATGTTGCTGTGTTCCTTTTTGCGGAAAACCTTTAAGTCATGTACTTGGTCCAGGATCTGAAAAGTTTTGCAGAGATCATCAACTGTATCAATCGGAATACGGAGGATATGCTGGCACTGAATTGTACCAAGCATACAGAAAACCTTATTGCGATTGTTGCGGATTTAATCCTAGTGAAGATAAGAATTGGAAACATTACCATTTAAAAGATAGTGATCCAGACTTGTTTAATAGGCTGTGTAGGAATAAATTGGATGTTAACCACAAAGATGGTAATCATGACAATAATCATCCTGACAATTTGGAAACGCTTTGTAAAAATTGTCATTCCGATACAACTATATTAGAAGGTCATTACCTTTCAGGAAGAAACACTATAACTGAAAGTAATGATTAAATATCTTCATGAAGATACTTGTAACAGGCTCTGAAGGATTTATTGCAAGAAACATGATTGGCTGGCTTCAACAAGAAGATGGCTGGCATGTCGAAGGCTACGATTGGCATCCGACCGAAAGGCCGGATGTCAGTTCATTTGATTGGGTAATACATTTAGGTGCTATTGCCGATATGAGTTGCACCGACGTAGAGCAAATTTTAAAACAAAATTTAGAATTTAGCCAGTGGCTATTTAATGAGTGTAACTTGCACGGAGTTAATCTTCAATATGCAAGTTCTAGTTCAGTATACGGTGACACTAAAGATTTTAGTGAACTAGCACCCTGCCATCCACAAACTCCTTATGCATGGAGTAAGTATTTGTTTGACCGTTGGTGGACGCAACAAGATGTAAAGATATACGTACAAGGATTCCGTTACTTCAATGTTTACGGCAAATGGATGCACCTACGCGGTAAACGAAGCAATGCTATTGTTAAATGGCAAGAGCAAGCTCGTAAAGAAGGCAAGATTACTGTTTGGGAAAATGCTAAAAATATCAAACGTGATTGGACTTGGGTAGGCGATGTTTGTCGCTTACACATAGACTTTATTAAGACAGTCAATGGTTCAGGGATTTGGAATTGCGGAGCAGGACTTGCTCATAGTTTCTTAGATATTGCAGAAGAAATAGCAGAACAAGAAGGTGTGGCTATCGAGTTTGTGCCGGTACCTGAAATAGAAAAAACTCGATTTAGACATAGAACTCGAGCAGATTTAACACACCTAAAGGAAACAATAGGCAAACGTAAGTGGTTAAACGTATATGAATGGTTAAAACAAACATGACAAATATTGTATGGTCCGGCGGTGAATATAGAACTAAATGTGTAATTGGTTTAGAACGAGATGGTGTACTAAACGAATGGATAGAACATTGTAGACGTCCAGAAGATTTCAAAGCAATTAAAGGTAGCTTTGAAGCAGTTGCACAGTTACGAAACAAAGGATATAAAATTGCCATTATAACTGATCAACGAGGAGTTGAATCGGGTGTAATGACCAAAGAAGATGTTGAAGCAGTTAATGTTGAACTAATGACACAGCTAGGTAATGCAGGATGTAGCGATATTGATGGAATGTATTATAGTATAGGTATAAACAAACAAGACCCATTCGTTAAACCTAATACAGGTATGTTTAAACGGTGTCAGGAACAATGTAAAGACATTGTGTTTAACAAAGGTTATTATGTAGGGCATACTATCAAGGACTTAAAAGCCGCAATGAATATTGGCGCTCGTCCAGTATTAGTGCGTACAGGCAAAGGTAAAGAAACAGAACAAGAACTTAATAGATGGGCCTACAAGAAAATCAAAGAAAAGACACTGATATTTGACGATTTGGATGCATTTGCAAAGAGTTTAAAGTAACATAAATACTAAACTATGAAAGCAAGCGAATTTATTCCAGAACACGGTAAAGCACCACGTAGTTTATGTGTAAGCGGCAGACCCGATGCCGATCTAGGTGCCAGTCAACTAGCTAGTTGTAAAAGCCAAGGCTACAGAGCTCGCGATGGCGAAAAGAGCCATTTAATAGGACACGGACAATCTAAAGTGCGTGTTACAGTTGGCGGCAAAAAGATCAAAGGAAAGAAATACGGCGGCCCATTACCAGATTATGGAACACGTAAAGGTCAAAAATGAAAGTTTACGAAATCATTAACGAAGCAGTTGATAAAGATGTAATGGCTTTACAACAAGAACTAAAAGCAAAAGGTGCTAATTTAGGAAACTTTGGTCCTAAGAATGATGGTGTAGACGGTCGCTTAGGCACATACACACGTCGTGCCGCAGATCAATTTCCAGACATTGCCGCCAAGTATAAAGATGTGCTATCTCGTCCAGACAGTGTGGATGCACAAAAAATAGATACAACAACTATTCAAGATCCAGATTTTAAAAAGAAACTAGAAAAAGTAGCAAACGCATTAGGTGTTAAGTCTAGTGACTTAATGGCAATTTTTAAACAAGAGTCAGGAGTTAATCCACAAGCTCGCAATCCAAGTGGAGCAACAGGACTTATTCAATTTATGCCTGATACTGCACGTAGACTTGGAACAACTACAGATGACTTGTTTAAAATGGATGGCGTACAACAGTTAGATTATGTCTACAAGTATTTTAAAATGACAGGTGTTGGCAATGGCCAGCTAGGCGATTTATATATGGCAGTGTTTATGCCTAAATATGTTGGCTATGATGACAGCACAGTTCTAGGACAAAGCGGCGCTCCAGGTTTTAGCGGCAAAGTTTATGATCAAAATAAAGGGCTAGATCGAAACAAAGATGGCTCTATCACTATTGCAGACGTAAAACAATCTGTGGCACGATTCGCATAACTAAATACCTACATGAATATTGTAGGTAATTTATTAATCGCTCCTCCTGCTGTTAAAGGAAACTTTTGGTATAAGACTGTTATCATGGTAACAGAACATCACAACCAAGGTACTGTGGGTCTTGTTTTAAACAAACGAACTTCGATGACTATAAACGATTTTGGTTTGCAAGTCGGCATTCCATTAGATGTTCCAGGTTACGTTTATCAAGGCGGTCCGCTCAGTCCACAAAGTCTTAGTTTCTTACACAGCAATGAATGGAAAAGTAAGAACACACTTAGAGTAAATGAAAATTTTAGTTTGAGTAGTGCGGATGATATCATACCCAGATTGAGTATTGGGGATCATCCAAAATATTGGCGAATGTTTTTAGGATTATGCGGTTGGGGTCCTGGGCAATTATCAAACGAAATGAATGGTATAGCTCCTTGGAAACACGAACACAGCTGGTGTACTAGTACTGCCGAATTGGACCTAGTGTTTGAATCGGATCAAAAGGATCAATGGTGCAAAGCCCTTGATCAAAGTGCTCAAGAATTCGCCCAAAACATATTACTGTAATCGAACTTGACTTAAATACAGTATGAGCGTATAATATATACTTCATAGGTTGGGTCTGTAACACAATCAAAAGAGGTAATCAAAATGGCAGATACTCTGCTACTTAACGCTGACGGCAATCCAGTGTCATATATGCCGTTAAGTACCCTAACTTGGGAAGATGCGATCAAATACATGGTCTTAGACAAGGCCGATGTTTTATTCTGGCACGACAATTGGATCGTACACTCTGCTACTTGGGAAACTCCTGTACCTAGTGTTATGATGCTACGCGAATACATGAAACCTAAAGTTACAGTTCGTTTCAGTCGTAGTAATGTTTACCTTAGAGATAATGGACAATGCCAATACTGCGGAGATTATGTTAGCCGTAGCGAATCAACATTAGACCATGTTATGCCTGTTTCAAAGGGCGGTAAGAGTGTATGGGAAAACTGTACTACTGCTTGCGCACCTTGTAACTCAAACAAGAGTGATAAGACTAAAGGATGGAAACCAAGAATCAAACCTTACAAGCCTGACTTTTACGAATTAGTAAATAAGCGTAAGAAGCAGGACTTCAACGTAAGGTATCAAGAATGGTTACAATTCATCAAATAAAGGAATTTCATGGAAATTTTACAAACGCCGGGTAGTATAGATGCTAGAGGTACGATGTACCCTAGCATATTGAATCTATGTCAGGACACGCACTTTGATGCAACTCCGTACAGTACAGTCTTTGGATTTGTATTAGAAGGAACAGTGAATTACAGAAATTATTCGCTGACCAAGCATCAGTGGTTTAGCTGTCAGATTAAAGAATCCGAAAAATTTCAAATTTCTGGCAAAGCCGTTCTAATCTCTAGATTAGGATACTTAGGTCAAGACACTACAGGTGGTCCAATTGAATCTATCGGTCGACTAAGTTATATCGATGGATGTAGTGACAGCCTATTAGTGTATCCTCCACGATTAGGTGATGCAAGCCTTAATGTATTGTATTTTCCTAAAGGTATTGATCAAACAGCACACATCCATCCTAGTATTAGAATGGGTGTGATTGCCAACGGCAGTGGATTCTGTACATTGGGTGATCAAGAAATTCCGTTAACCGAAGGAACTACTTTTTGTTTAGATGCTATGGAAAATCATCGATTTAGGACAGTTGACAGCACTATGACTGTAATTGCCTTTCACCCAGACGGAGATTGGGGTCCAACGGATCATACACATACAATGATTAACAGGACTTACATATCATAATTTAAAATCGTTGTCACTGTTATAGTGATCTTCGAGATTAAGTTTTTCGATAACCTTAAAGTTACTGTCTATGCCTTCGAGTACTGCACGTTGTACAAATACTGTTCGTAGGCTACCTTTTTTAAGTTTTGTTTCAAAGTATTCTTGATTTTTATCAAACTGAAAAATATCCAGTTTAGCTTGATACTTGTAATCACTCCACTTGGTAATATTTCTAGAACTACTGTTATTGATACTCCATAGTTGGAAGTCATCAGTGCAGAAGAAATTATGTTGATAGTTATTAATGAAATCCTCGTCTAAATTACTCCATAAGTTAGGAGCACATACTAGCAAGGATCTAAAGCATACTGCATGCCACTTGAAACAAAAGTTCCACCACCAAAACCAATCAGCATTCTTATCTAAGGTAATACCGTAAGTAGTAGCCGAGTTCACGACCGCATCTACTAATAATGAAGTAACACGCATATTTTGTATGCGTTGATTAACATACTGGATGATGATATCTTTGGAAAACTTAGCTGTAAAGCAACTAGCATTCTCCAACATAAAGTTACGTAGCAGATCGCTACCGAACAGTTGATCGTTTAGTTCCCCAGATACTAAGATGATGCTACGATCAAACATCCAAGGTAATGTATGTACATTGACGATATCTAGCTTGCCTGCAATATATGTTCTAAAGAACTCTTGATTTTCAATCTTAGCATCGTAACTAGTAACGACTTTTATTCTGTCTTTAATCTCAGCTAACGGGAAGTTTTCTAGGAAACTAACTAGCACACGGGTACTATCGATACCACCACTCCACATGATACCCAACGGTTTTTGTAAACGGATACTGAGATCCCATAACTCTTTCGCTCGTTTGTCACAACAGTCCTTATAAGACATATTAGTTGTGCTTAATTGTGGTAATTGATATTTGTGATAAATCTTAGAGTCGACGGGCTGTTTAAACTGATATGTTCTATCGTTTAATCCTACACCCAAGCTGATAAATTTATAGATAGATTTCCAATCATTTACTTCTGCGTAAGAAGTGTTCTTAGTAAGCGGGATGGGATTAAAGTAATATAAACTCATAGTGTGGAGTTACCCCAAAAATCTTGATGCATGCAGTCTCTAACTAAAATTAAATCATCTCGAGTCATTATTTTATTAATCTTGTCTTTATATTTTTCGGCTAAGGCTGTAATCCTAAACTTGATTGCGTTTTCAGTATCAATTTTTAAACTTAGTTCAGCTACTGCCGCGTTAATTTCCATTTCGCGAACTCTCGCATACTCTTGTATTAACGGAGTAAAGATGCCATTACTAATATCACATTTCTCTAACTCAGATTTTGCCACAGCGTTGAATAAAGTCCATTTTGTGCTAGATACTCTTGCAAGAGCATTATGAGTCCATTGTTCCCATAATCCAAACAAATCTTGTCTTAGTCGTATGACATCTCTTTCCGCTAGCCAGGAATCAGTTACCTGACTCTTATCTATTTCAGTTAATGCGGCCTTGCCATCGCTTTTCCAAACTTTATCATAAAAGAAATCCCTGGAGGTAATTTGTTTATGCATTGGACTTTGCGGGAAAATTCCTTGAATGAAACAATCAATGGAGCTACTAGCAAGAGCAGTGGCCGTTACTAAGTTTCGACTTACTGTATGTACACAGAAATTTTCGTAACTTATAACAATATATAGTACATCTTTCATGGAGGTTCCTAGTTAGGAATTATTTATTTACAGGTAAAAATCACAGCTACTAAATAGAAAACAAACAAATAAAGGCACAGAATGATTACAACTCAAAATGTAAAGAAATTTCTTTGGTGCACCTTAGGATTTTTATTACTAGGGCTCGCCTATATCGGATTGGTTACTCCGGGAATCCCCTGGAGCACACCTACAGTAGGCGCCGCCTATTGTTTCGCTAAAGGTTCCGACCGTATGCACAACTGGATCATGAATCATCGTATTTTTGGTCCATTTCTGCGTGGCTGGGCAGAGAAGCGTGTATTTCCTGTTAAAGCACGTTGGTTAATGATTATTACTATGGATAGCAGTTTAATCATTATGTGGTATACTACACACAACTGGAAAGCAGTAGTTGGTACAGGCTTCTTTATGTTGCTGTGCGCAATATGGGCACTACGATATCCTAAGAGTTCAGAAGAACACGACACTCGTATTGCAAAAGGTAAAAAGATAGGATGGTTCAAATAAATAATGGATAATGATAATAATCCAAACAACTACCCAGTATATCCTGAAAAGAAAGAAGGCGATGACAGCGACTATAAAAGAAATCCTTATAGTCCTGTATGATGGGTTAGCTCGTCTTGGCTGCGGGTTAGGAGGCATACCGTATGAAGGTTAACGAAATTATTAATGAGGATTGGAATAAAATCAATCATCACGATAAGACTAACGGACTTAGTCAAAAAGCTGTTAATGCTTATCGTAGAGAACATCCTGGTAGCAAACTTAAAACCGCAGTAACTACTAAACCAAGCAAATTAAAACCAGGTTCTAAGGACGCTAAACGTCGTAAGAGTTTTTGTGCTCGAATGAGCGGTAACAAAGGCCCAATGAAAAAGCCTAATGGCAAGCCTACACCTAAAGCATTAGCACTACGTCGTTGGCATTGTGAAAGCCTTGATGAGCTATTGGTCACAGCCAGAGAACGCATCTATGAAGCAGAAGGTGAAGAGTCCGGACTAAAACATCTTACTCCACACTTGGCCAGAGATATCCTGGATCAAATGGAAAAGGAAGGTGTACACGCTATTGTAAAAAGTATCGAGTGGGGCGACGGTGGCGCTAAAGAACTGATAGCCATGATCAAACGTGACCTTGAGCAAGTGGCCAACAATGTATCAGAGGCGTGGAGCCAAAAGTACAAGAGCAGTATAAACTGTAGTCACCCAAAAGGTTTCAGTCAAAAGGCACATTGTGCTGGCAAGAAGAAGCATAACGAAAGCCATGAAGTAATGGAGATGACTTGTCCAGACTGTGGCATGTGCGAAACACATGGCAACATGAGCCTTAACGAAATTGCCAAAGGACAGAAAGACAGCAACGGATTTACCAAATGCTGGCCAGGGCATCACGCGGCTGGCACTAAGAAAGGCAAGAATGGCGGACAGGTTCGCAACTGTGTGCCAAACGAAAGTACTTTAAACGAGTTTGATTTTAATCGAGATCGTAGAGAAGAAAGTCCTCTAGATAACTATCCTTGCTATGACTGTGGAAGTACTATATTCCATCATCATACAAAACATTGCGAACTAGCTGAACCAAATGCCATTAAAGATTTACCTTCTAAACATGAAAGAACACAACACTGGAACGGACACATTCCGCATGGACTACATCCTATTCCAGGACTAGATGAAAACTTTGCCGATGGAAAGCATCCAGAAGACAAGGGCGACAGCGCAAGACACGGCATACCAAAACATGCCAGCATCAGTACACTACGTAAGATAGCACACCAAGGTGGCCGCAAAGGTCAACTTGCACATTGGCAAGCAAACATGAGATCGGGACACAACAAATGAAAAAACTATTATTAATAGCACTAGTAGCATTGAGTGGATGCAGTATGATTCCAAGTCGCTGGGACGACAATCAAAGTAAGGCAATTATAGATATTCGATTGTCTGCTTCAACGTTTGACTGCACTGGAGATCAAAAAGCACAACTAACTGCATTTGCTAATCAAGTGCAATGGTTTGAATTGTATGCGGAAAGCAAAGGCACACAAGATATGGTTAAGTTAAATGCAACATTATCTGAAACTGTAAAAGAGTATCAAGATAGACTTAAACAAGGACCTGTAAGTCCTATATATTGCGATTTGAAGAAGAAAGTAATACAACAACAAGCAGATATAATTTCACGTTCAGTGATGGGGAGATTTTAAATGAGTGACGCATTAGTAAATGTAATCAATAGCGGACAAAGTTGGGCCGCCGATCGTGCAACATACGCACTACAAGTACATCAAGCAGTTGGTGCTGGACAACTAAGTCCAAGCGAAGCTAAAGAAATTCTTCAAGATTTAATTAGCAGTCAGCAATTGGCAGAACAAGCAACGGATCAACAGTTGATGGCAGCATTGGTATTTGGTGTAACTGAACTAATCAGTATGTACGCTTAAAGACATCTTGAAGACCTGCTACTAAGTCTTCAATCATACCATCATCATGAAACGGAGTAGGTGCAAAACGTAACCGCTCCGTTCCCACATCAACTGTTGGATAATTTATGGCTTGTACATAAATGCTATAGTCAGTCAGTAAAGCATCGCTCATAGCCTTAGCTCGTTTGGCATCACCTACTAATACAGGCACAATATGACTAGTACTACACTCCATTACAGGAATTCCTGCTACTTTTAATCTGTGCTTTAACTTACGAGCACGTTCTTGATGCTTGTCTCTAACTTCCTGATGATCCTTTAACCATTTAATAGCGGCCAAAGCGCCACTACAAGTTACAGGACTCATACTAGTTGTAAAGATGAATCCAGCGGCTACGCTACGAATAGCATCGGCTACAATCTTATCGCAAGCAATGTAACCGCCCTGGACTCCAAAGGCCTTTCCCAAGGTTCCGTTGACTATGTCAATCTTGTCTTCAAGCCCAAGTTCTTCTACTTTGCCACCACCGTGCGGTCCATACAAACCCACAGCATGTACTTCGTCGATGTAAGTGATAGCTCGATATTTGTCTGCTAGTCGGCATATTTCTTCAATATGCCCAACATCACCGTCCATGCTGTAAACACTTTCGAATACTACGCATGGTGTGTTGCCCTGTGCAAAACTAATTTTGAGTTTTTGTTCTAGATCTTCTAAATCGTTATGTTTGAATATAACTTTTTTAGCCTTACTATGGCTAATTCCTACTATGATACTGTTATGATTATTTTCATCACTGATAAATTCTATGTTTGGAATAATCTTAGCTAATGCAATCAATGTCCATTCGTTAGCTACATAAGCTGAACTAAAAAGCACAGCCTTTTCTTTCTTATGCAAGGTAGCAAGTTCGTGTTCTAAGGCCACATGATAATGGCTGGTACCGCCAATATTACGTGTACCACCCGATCCCGATCCTGTATGATCCAATGCGGTATGCATGGCATCTAATACTACTTTGTTTTGACCCATGCCCAAATAATCATTGCTACACCAATTAACAATAGTTTTAATATTGTAAGGGCCATACCAAATAGCATTAGGAAACTTGCCTGTTTCGCGCACAATATCGTTAAACACACGATATTTGCCGTTTTCTTTTAAATCTGCAATTAGTTTTTCAAAGGGTTGTTTATTGATCATAGTCATGTATTTACGATAAATAACACTAAGAATCCACAAATACGGACAAGGACAACACTATGCTAACAGTAAGAAAAGGTGCCTACAATCCAGGCGTAACACAAAGTTTCACAACAACTACATCATGTGCAGTATCGTCAACAGTTGGCGCAACAACTAGCATTATACGTGTAGCAGTTAACCAAGATACTTGGGTGCTAATAGGCACAGGGCTAACAACTAGTAGCTTCACAGTTACCAGCAACGTTGCTAATAACAATGCATTTTTAATTCCAGCGGGCGGTGTTGAGTTCTTCGTAGCAACTCCAAGCCAAACAATGGTAGCATTTGCGGCCAACAGTTCAACTGGCCCAATCACAATTACTGAGCTAGCATAATATGCCAGGATTTGGTTGGCGCACACTAGGTGCTTTGCACGAAAAAGCCGTTACTACTCCGGCTAAAGTAACTGCCACCAACAAATATACAGCAGGCATTTATAGAACAGCCTACAGTGGATGGCCTAGCCAAAATACTGCTAGTCCTACATTCTTTGCAACAGGAACTGTTACTGGACATTCTGTAGTAAATAATTTTGATGTATCATTATCAGATGTTGGTGGTAATCACAATGTAGCATATCAATGGTTAGGCTATATTAAACCCAACTATACAGGAAATTGGATATTCACTGGGGCAGGGGTTGATGATACTATGACATTATGGATTGGGAATAATGCTATCACAGGATTTACAACTGGCAACGCTGTTCTTAACTTATCAAATACAAGCGGTTCTAGTGGTAATGTTAGTTTGACGGCAGGAACATATTATCCGATGCGAGTACAATACGCTAACAATCAAGGCCCGGGTAGTCTTTCAATACTTTACACTAACAGTCATGCAACTAACTCAGATACATGGACTAACTTATTATATTATAACCCAGCGACTAACGGATTTTAAGGAATAACAAAAATGAAAATGTCAGACATACTACGCCACATGGCAGATGAATTAGATAATAAACCAGACGGTGACGAACATTCAGAACTTCCAGGCAATGTAGAAAAGTCTGCTGACAAGTTCCTACACAAAGTTGGCAAAGTAGATCATACTGATGGTAGCAATGGAGACACAATGGTTCCGCCACTACAACAAAAATTAGAACTACTTAAAAAGGCCGCTGGTCAAGATAATGCATTTGATGCTCAAGATGAATTAACTCATGATGACGAACATGACGAGTTAGATGCTATCAAGCGCATTGCAGGATTAACTGTAATGATCGACGGCCCACAAGGCGAGATGGGTGAGTAATGACTAATCATATTGGTAAAATTAGTGCCGCTCGTAGTGTAGCCTACATCAACACATTTGTTGGCGAAGCCGGTATGTTGTTCTACGATACTAGTACAGGTAACTTACGCATCAGCGACGGCTCGACTCCGGGTGGTATTGCTATTAATCTCAGTACTGGTACATTCAACGCTGGCGACTTCAAGTTTGTCAGCAATACTGTATCAATGGCTCTGACTAATGAGAACATGAACTTGGTAACTAACGGCACTGGTACTGTTAATATAGCCGGACCGTTGAATCTTTATAGTACAGCAGGTGTGACCAGTCAAAGTTATTTCTCAGCTACCGCACAAGGCGAGATTAAAATTGTTGACCTATTGCCCAGCAGTTATCAAGCGGCTTTAACAGTTACTGGTAGCAGTGACGGATCATTTGTTACACCGCAGAACTTGGGTGTAATGGTGCAGATATCAGGCGATCCGGGACAACCGAGTCGTATCTATAATGATGGCAACGGCAGCTACGCAGGATTCTTTGGACGTAGATTCAATGGATCAACTG
>Ga0316227_1003763_pt1 | contig 11936 bp, 11 predicted proteins | sample TBH18019metaG_FD_206012 | JGI IMG/M metagenome (GOLD analysis project Ga0316227, IMG submission 206012) | Freshwater microbial communities from Trout Bog Lake, Wisconsin, USA - TBH18019 | ecosystem: Environmental > Aquatic > Freshwater > Lake > Hypolimnion/Profundal zone | place: USA: Wisconsin... | reverse complement strand
TGCCCACCGGCATTTCCATGTTCGATTGCCCGGAAGCCAACCAAACCTCGCCGACCAACACATCGCTAAACGTGATTTCGTTTGTCCCGATGGCGATTTTCATGGTGAGCGGTTCGGCGCTCGTTGCCAGCGGGTCGAGCCGGACCATCCATTTGCCGTAGAGCCCGGCTTGGGTGGTTTTGGTTTGACCTGCGATGCTGACGCTGACTTGGTCGCCTGGAGTTGCGGTTCCCCATACCGGCACCGGGATATCGCGTTGCAAGACCATGTGATCGGAAAAAATCGCCGGCGGCTTCGGCTGGGCTGGCTGTGGCGCAGGCGGCAAATTGGGCTTCTTGGGATCCTGGGCTTGGGACGAGGCGATTGCCAGCAGAAGGCCGGTGATGAGAAGCAAACGAGGGGCATGGAATCGGAGAATTCGGTTCATAAATAAATTTAAATGAGCATCATGGGCGTCAGCGAGCATTCGCCAGCGGTTGGAGCGCTATGGGCAGACGAGAGGAATGGAACTCGTAGTTTCCGCTCTGGACCTCATAAACTGACGCGCCGGGGGCTTTGCGCAGGAATTTTACTCCCGCAGCTTTCTCGGCAGGCAGGCCGCCTTCGGTGACAACCGAGCCCTCCGCGGCGGGAACAAAGACCGTCGCGGTGGTGTTGGGCGGGATTGTGACAGCGAGAGTGGGCTGCCCGTCGTGCGTGCGCCAGCGCGTCTCGATCCGCCCCCGGATGCTGTCGTAGCGGGTTTCTGCGTGGGTCAGTTTCGGGTCGATTTGCGGCGCGATGATGATCTTTCCATAGGCGGGGCCTTCGCTGCGAATTCCCCCGATGTTTTCCACCATCCATTGATAGACCGCGCAGAACGCATAGTGGTTGAAGGAATTCATGCCGGGATCCGCCTCCGGCAAAGACCCATTCCAACGTTCCCAGATGGTGGTTCCACCGCTCTTGATGAAAAACCCCCACGAAGGGTAGGTGTCGTTGTGAAGGAGCTGGAGGGCCACATCGTTGCGGCCGACCGCGGTGAGCGCGTTCATGAGCTCCCTGGTGCCGTGGATTCCCGTGGAAAGATGGCCGTCGCGCTCCTCGATCGCTTGGACAAGGTGTCCCCCTGCGAGTTTCTTCTTATCCTCATCGAGCAGTCCAAAGGCAATCGCCATCACATACCGGGTCTGCAGGCCTCCTTTGAGCCGTCCATCTTCGACGACCCCGTCCCCGGCACGGTCGGGGGCTTGGGCCCCGGGTTTCAGCTCGCCACCTTTGATCAGGCCCTCCTCGGTGACGTATTCTTTGTTGAACGCCGTTTTAATTCGATCGAACAACGCATGGAACTTCGCCGCATCTTCCGGCTTGCCGAGTGCTTCGGCGGCCCGCGCCATCAATTGCGTGCTGTAGGCGAAATAGGCCAGGCAGAACACATCCTTCGGCGTTCCGGCCGACACGTTCAGCCAGTCGTCCATGATTTGAAGATCCGCTGGCGGGACGAGTTCCGGCCCGAATCGCTTCTCGCAGTAATCGATGAAGCGGACCATGCCCGGATAAGCTGATTCAAGAGCGCGCCGGTCGCAATAGGTCTCGTAAAGGGTCCAAGGGCAGATGACGCCCGCCTCTTCCCAACCGGGGCTGTTGAATATACCAACGCGGGCGGGCGCGGCTGGAGGAAATTGGCCGTTCTTTCCTTGCGCGTCTGCAATATCGACGAGCCACTTGGTAAAAAACGCCTGCACGTCGGTGTTGAAGATGGCCGCCCGCATGGAAATCTGCGCATCGCCCGTCCAGCCTAAGCGTTCGCTCCGCTGCGGGCAGTCGGTGGGAATATCCATGAAGTTGCTGCGCAGCGTCCAATAGATCGCGTTGCACAGTTGGTTAAGCATCGGATCGGAGGAAGCGAAGCTCCCCGCCTTGGCCATGTCGGTGCTCAAAGGCACGCCGACGACCGTGTCGGCATCGGGCTTTTGCGTAAGCCCGGTGACCTCGATGAATTGGAAGCCATGGTAGGTAAATCGCGGCTGCCACGTTTCGATCTCTCCGCCGCCACGGCAAGTATAGGTATCCGTGACTCGCGCGTCGCGCAGGTTGCCCGTGTAGAGGGTGCCGTCGGGATTGAGGCGTTCTCCATAGCGCATCGCAATCTTCTGGCCGGGCTCGCCCTTGATTTTGAGCCGGCCCACGCCCGCGAAGTTCTGGCCCAGGTCGAGGATATAGACACCCGGTTTCGGTTCGTTGATCGTCTTGGCCTTAAACTCGGCGAGGGCACGCACCGGTTCGCCCGGATGCGCCTCGATCTTAAGGTTCAACGGCGCCCCAACATCCACACCTGCCCAAGCGTGGTCGTCAAAGGCCGGCTCGCTCCACTTCCCGGTTTCGGCCTGGGCATTATAGGTTTCACCCATCAAGAAATCCGCTTCCGATAAGGCTCCCACGGCGGCCTTCCAAGTCGGGCCCGTCGCCACCACGGCGCTCGAACCATCAGCATATTCCACGTGAAGCTGCACCTTCACCCGAGGGTTTTTTCCGTAGCAATCGCGGGCGTTGAGCACGTGGCCGCTATACCAGCCGTCAGCAATCACCGCGCCGAGGGCGTTATTCCCTTGCCGCAGCATTCCGGTCACATCGTAGCTCCGCGAGTAAACGCGCTTGTGGTAATCCGTCCAGCCTGAGGTGAAATAGTCATCGCTCACGCGTTTCCCGTTGAGATAGACATCGGCCAGACCGAGGACGGCCGTATGCAGCGTCGCACGCTTGACTTCCTTGTCGGCTTGAAACCCCGTGCGCACCTGCACGGGCGGCGGCAAGAACAGAGAATCCTTATTGACCTCCTTGGCATCGGCTGGACGAGCAGCTTCGGCGGCGGCGCGAGGGGCATCCCAACCGATCCATTGCGCCTGCCAATCTTGGGGTTTCAGCAGGCCCATGAACCATGACGCCGGGGCGCTCCAGGCCGAAGGATTGCCGTTCCCATCCCAGGTCCGCACCTTCCAAAAGCAACGCTCTTCGGAAGTTAGCGGGCTTCCGGAATAGGCGATGTTGAAGGTGTCGGCGGACTCGACCTTGCCGCTGTCCCACAAATCGCCTTGATCCTTGGCCAGCTTGTCTGGCGATGAGGCGACGAGAATTTGGTAGGCGCTTTGCTTGGCCCCGCGCTCGGCAGACTGGATGATCCAGCTCAGGCGAGGGGAGGTGACATCAATTCCAGCCGGGTTGGTGCGGGCTTCACAGCGGAGGTTCTCAAGGGTGGTGGAGGCGTGCATAATAGTTGTGTTGAGCGATAAAATGGCCAAGCAGAGCGAAATGCGTAACAAGTGCTTCATCTTCACGGCGTCATTTCTTTTTATAACGGTAGATCGCCGCCATAAATGAAAGAGGATGGAAGGGTCTCCTGTCCCAGAAAGCCCTTTCCGGAAGACTCGGTAAAGGCGGAGCTTAAAGCTGAGGGAGTTGTCACGCCCGCGCACCCGAGCAGATGCATGAGCGTGGCGGAGCCTCCAGAGGCAATTTGAAAGCGAAAGTTCATGGGAAAAACCATACGCCTCCGGCCAACACCTAGGCAAACGAACAATTCCGTCTGCGACGGGAGACGAGCCGGGTAGAGGTGGCGCGGAAAGCGGAGCCAAAGGGAGCCGTTTTTTAGTTAGCTCGGAGAGGTCTCCATTGGGTTGGTTGTTGTTGTAGGTTGATTCTGCTCCGGGGGCAAGGGTTTCGCTGGGCTTGGCCGCCCGGAGGCGCGGCGGAGCGTAGCGGAGCAAGCCGGAGGGCGGCCAAGCCCAGCGACGGCGGGGGGGTGCCCCGTCCGCGCCGGCGTTTTTGCCTGCTCCTCATGCGGCCTCCTTCCATGGCGGCGTCTGCTGGGGACGGTAACATTCCCAGGGCGTCTTGTATCCGAGCGCCTGATGGGGCTTCCAGTGGTTGTAGTCGGAAAACCATTTCTCCAATGCGATTTCCAGTTCCCTCACATTCTCGTGCGCCCAGAGGTAAACCCCTTCGTGTTTGACCCCCCGCCAGAGCCGTTCGATGAACACGTTGTCCATCCACCGACCTTTCCCATCCATACTCACCCTGGCACCGCTCCCCTCCACCGTGGCGATCCAGGCCCGGCTTGTGAACTGGCAACCCTGATCGGTGTTGAAGATCTCCGGTGCCCGTCCTGTCGCTTCCAACGCCTCGCGCAGGGCTTCCACGCAGAACGTGCCGTCCAATGTGTTGGAGAGCTTCCAGGAAAGCACCGCCCGCGTTTTCCAGTCCATGATCGCCACCAGATACGCGAAGCCTCTGGCCATCGGGATGTAGGTCACATCCGCGCACCACACCTCGTCGGCCTGCGTGACCACGCGGCCCCGAAGCAGATAAGGGTAAATCTGCGCTCCCGGTGCCGGCTGGCTGGTCCTCGGCCGCCGGTAGATCGCCTGCAGCCCCATGGCTTTCATCACCTGGCTCACCTTCCGGCGGTTCGCTCCTTCCCATCCTTCGCGAAGCAGCCACTGGCTCATGCGCCGGGCTCCAAACTCCGGAAAACGCAAATGGATCTCGTCGATCCGACGCGCCATCCCAAGATCCCCCTCGCCAAGACCTCCTCTTGTGGGCGCATCGAGCCGGTTGCGGTTGAGTCCCAAAAGCTCGCACTGTCGACGCACACTGAGCTGGGAACCTGCTTTTTCCACCATGGCTTTCCTCATGGATCGATCCCCAGCTCTTTGCACTTTTTTTTCAACCAGTCGACCTCCACGACAAGTTGGCCCACCTTGCGCTCCAAGCGGGCTTTTTCCTTCTCCTCCTCCTGCGCTTGCGATGCACGATCCCGGCCCCGCTCAAACACCCCGGCCGCAGATTCCAGAACCTGCCCCTTCCATTGCGTCACCTGCACCGGGTGCAGGTTGTTCTCCGCCGCGATCTGCTGCACCGTTTTCACTCCTTTGAGCGCCTCAAGCGCGATCCGCGCTTTGAACTCCGCACTGTGGTTTCTTCTCTTCTGTTTCATGTCTCTGTTGGTTTTGGTTATACCCCAGAGACCCTCCGAAATCTAACGATCTCACTGGCTCCGTTTCAGCGCGCCACCTCTGAACACCGCTCTTGATGATGCACGGCGGTTGGTGCAGGGATGCTGGGTCGGCGGGGAAGCCTGAGAACATCCCTTCCTCATTCGCCAATCAAGAGAGGCACCACAGGGCGATAAACGCGGGATTTGAGGGGAATCAAACGTAGCTTCAGCGTTACGGCTCAGCAGACGACGAAGCCGGTTCACTGCATCCGGTAGTTAGAGCGGATCTAATTTTGTGGAAGTCTTCTTCATTGACAAAGACAGACTTGATATAGGCTTCAATATCTGGGCCGTAGTAGTTTGGATGATGCTTCGGAAATAGAACATAAGCATGAACCCTGTCTAACGTGGCAACTTTAGCGAGCTGACCGCTGAGCTTATCAGTTGAGATATTTTTGCCGCTCAGAATGACAACATGATACTGAAGGCGCTCTGCGGCTTTGACCGTAGTTCTTTCTTTTGTGGTGCCATCTGTCACCGACAACTCAAGTCCTTGGAAATTCCGTATCATCTCGTCTTGTTGGGCACAAAAGGCATAGAGCCCATCACGATTCCATCCGAGATCCGTTTTTACATCGAAAAGGTGTCGCACTATACTTGGCTGGCAATGACACCGTTCAACAAGGGCGATGTCTGGGCAAAACTGACTCTTACCATGGTTAAGGGGTTGATCAACTCGGTAGCTGATGTCGCCTATGAGGTTGATGCTTAGAAAGTAAGAAAACAAATCTTCAACCTGTGAGCTAACTGCGTGACTTCGACCTCTCCGGATACGTGGGTGATAATAGGCTGGCCGTCTGGCGTTAACATATAGATAGACGAGCTGCCTAAAAAGCTCTGGCGGCTCCATATGGTAAATGAAGTTAATCATTTGAGCTGAGTGCGGTTGAGCACCGCGGCCATAATCAAGATTGTTAATGCTCATAAATATCGACGCGTGCGTCAACGTGGTGATCAACTGCGCCTTGTAGTTTCATAGGTTTTTTCCCGAACGAGTTGTTTCATGTCCACTTTTTCGGACTGGGTCAGGAAAAATCTTTCTGGCTTTTAGAGAATACCTGTCAAAATCATTTTTGGTTGGCTTGACTCCCACATCTAGAAACCATTTTTCAAATTGCTCATCAAGTAAAGCGCAGAGATCGATTATATGTTCGATCAGAATCCCGATATCCGAATCCGGCTGAACTACGCGATGCTCCAACCCCTCCAAGCCGATTCCGTCGTCTAAAATCGCGTAGTGAGAGGTTTCGGGATGTCGGCTGAGCCAGTCTTGAATTTCTCGCGCCCGAGGACCAAAAATAACCGGCGTTGCCCAGTCCTTGTGGAGATGCGTCCTCGCGATGGACATGGAATCGAAGATACCTTCCATGTCCGACTTTTTCCTTTCCTCACGCCATGCGCTGCAGATGACAATCTTTGCCCCGGATCGTTGACAGAAGGCCTCGATGAGATGACAGGCAACCGGATCGAACGCCGGGTATGTCGCAAGCGCCAACATGCTTCGTGAGGTGATCAGCACCCCGTCAAAGTCGAGAAATAGAATTTTCACTGGTTTCGTTGCGATTCTCATCCGTTGGTATTCTGTGGTGCGGTCGCACATTGGGATTCCTGTTGTGGGGTCACAAACTAATTTTCAAAATGGAATCCAATCCCTGGCCTGCTTTCGATTTCGCCATGGACGGGCGGGCTGTAGATGTCCGAGAGCGTGAGGGATTTTCCGTCCGGGCATTCTTTTCCGATGAGGAGCGCAAGTTTTTCGGCATTTTCGCGGGCCAGCGGGCGGAAGATCCAACTGGCCGCGAGCCTTCCAGGCCGCCGGAGAGCGGGGTCAATATCCGAGAACGGGCAGTTCATCGTGCAAACGATGTGAAACCGCATGGCATCGCCCATGATGCCGTCCGTGATGTTCAGGAGATTGCCGACCCAGTGCCCGTTCTCAGGTCCTCGCTTCATGAGCAGCATTTCGGCGTCTTCGATCAGAAGCACCTTGGGACGGCTTGAATACTTGCATTCCCTGAGCCAGAAATTCGTGAGATTGGGATTGGAGAGGAGATCAATGCAGGTGACGGGAACGAAATAGAAGTCGGCCTCGTCCTGCGCCTCGCCGATGAGCCAGCGCAGAAAGCTTGTTTTCCCTGTTCCCGGAGGCCCCTGAAGGAGAGTCAGGCTGCTCGGGAACGTTTCGAAGATGGATCGGAGATGCCGGGACCACTCGTGGAACCCCGCGCCGTAACTCAAATCCATTGTCTCTTCGGTCAACGATGGGCGGCTTGACAGGGGCGTTTTGTGCGTCCTGATTTGGTGATCTTCCAGCGCGAGGATCCGAAAAACCGGCATTTCCGGCGGAGTATGGGTATCCGGAATGCCAAAATGCTCGGCCAGAAGGGCGTGGGCATCGTTGGCCTCGTCCAGGGTTCTGGCAACGATCATGCAGGCGCTTCCCCATTCACGGTATGAGCAATCAACGCTGACGGCGCAGGTCTCGGAGATCTGAAAAATCGCCTGCTCAGGAGATATTTTTCGGCTCGAGGTCAAATGCGAATTCGAGCATGTCAATTTCTCAGGCCATTTTTTTGCCATGTCCGACACTTTGGCCGCCAAACGGGTGTCAATGACATGCACGGGCTCCGATGTTTTCGCCCACATCTTGAAGTGTTCTCCTACACGATCTTCAAAAAGCAGTTCGTAAAGCGACTTTGTGGGCTGAGATGGCTCCGACAAGATTGAAGGGGCGATGTCAATTTCAGGGGGCTCGATGAAAACCGTAGTTTGTGATGTGTTCATTCCAAGTGGTATTACCTTTGGAGCGACCGAAACCAAACGGGGGGGAGACGAAAAATTACCGGAAAATCCCGGAATACCAGATGAGCCAAACGATCAGAACTGCGACCGCAACCCACCCGATAACCGCTTTTCGCGACCAAACTTTCCCTTGTGGTGTTGCTGTTTTTTGATGCCGTGGGCAAGTGGAAGGAACAGGGGAATGGTCGAAATCGCTTCCTCCCGGCATGAATTTGGCCTCGCCCACGCCTCTGGACTCCAAATGCGGGCGCATCTGATTCACGCCGCGCTGGAACATCTGCCTGACCGCCTGTTCGGAGGTTCCTGTTTCGCGTGCCACCTCCGCGAAGGAGACTCCTTTCGCGTATTGCTGCAATACCGCTCTTTGGGAGGGAGTCAATGAAGCGAGGCCATCCTGAAGGGCCACCCGGATTTCACTCCGCTCAGCCTCCCGCGCGGGAGTGGGTTCTCGATCGGGAATGCCATCTTTCTTTGTTTCAGCCTCCTGGGATTCGTCGGGATTTTCGTCCAGGGTCAGCAATTCGACCTGCCTGTGCTTGGCACTGCGATATGCGGAATGGAGATGGTTCTTGATTACCTGCCACGCGAACGGCTCGAACGTGCCTTTTGCGGGATCGTAAGCCAGCACTGCCTTCCGAAGACCGATGAGGGCTTCCTGTCGTATGAATTCTTCGTCTTCTCCGGCGATCAGGTATTTCCCTGCGGCGCGGTTTGCGAGATCCATGTTCGAGTTAAAAAGATCGGTTTGTTCGGCTGTCATATTTTCAATCCGTGGCGACGATAGCAGAAATTTCCGGACAAATACCGTCCTACCCCCAAATTATCTTTGTGGTGTAACCATGCCCGGAAATTCGATGCGAAACGACCATTGCCCGCTACGACGTCCAGTTATTTCCAAGAGGCGGGCTCAAACCCCGTCGCGGTAGATTTTTCCGAACGGGGTGAGCCGGCTGGCCCCCGGATAAAAAATCGTGCCGAGGCCGTATTCGTCGCCGACCCGGTCGGCAAACCAAGCATACCGCTCGACGAACGGCAGACGTTCCAGCATGGCGAGCAGCTTTTTCAAAAATTCCCGCGCCATCGCCGGCGTCGGTTTGCTGAGTTGGGGCTGGTGCCAAGCTGACACATCCGCCGCGCCACATTCGGTCAACCAAACCGGCAGCCCGTATTTTTGGTAGGCGTCCTCGATCATCGTCCGGACGTTGTTTGCGGCATCCGGGTCGCTGATGTCGGGATACCGGTGGAGGCAGATAAAATCGACCCTCAAGTCACGCCGTTTCGCCTCGGGCATGAATTTCTCCAGCCAGGACGAAGTGGCCGGGGCGGGAGTGCCGAGGCGTTGCTTGAGCGTCATCAGTCGCGGCCACATCTCCAGGCACTCCTCCGGGGTCATGTTCGACTGGCCATACATGTCCGGCTCGTTGAATCCGAGCACGTGGGTGGCCGCGCTCCGGTTGACTGCGGCAAGGTTTTTGGAGGTCACGTCACCGGCGTTCCAAAACATCGGGACAAACTCCGTGCCCGGCACGGGGGCGATTTTTGGAAACGGTCTCCAGTTGTAATACCAGCCGAGGCGCAACCGGCCCAGCTCGGCCGGGGTGGTCAACTCGCTGCACGACCCCAACCCTTTTTTGCTGGGCCTTGCGATCCCGGCGGACCCGGTTCTACGGTCTTCCTTCGTCATGACGCCTCCCGCGAAGGATTGTCTTCCGCTGTTTTCTCTTTGGCCCTGCCCGAGAGCAATTGTTCCCTCGCTTTCAGCCAGTGCGCCCTGTCGCGTCCCTGGGGGCACCCTTCCTGGAGCCAGATCCGGTAAGCGCAGAGCGCAATTTCCTCATCCGTCGGATTCCGGGTATCTTGATGAGGCAGTTCCATGAGGGTGAATTACTATCGTTGATGGTTTTCCCCTGACAACCACAAAAGGAATCCGACGGGCCTCCCTTCGGCGACGCGGCGGATACCGCCGGCCGGACAGGGGATTTTGTTGAGGCGGGAAGCGGGCATTGACAAAGCACCAATCCCGGTTGAAGAAGAAGCCCGATTGAAAAACCTGCCACTGTTGCTGAAGCGCTGGCTCCCGGTTGCCGCATGGGGGGCGCTCATTCTTTTTGCCTCGACGGGAGTCGCCTCCGGACAACGCACCGCCGACTTCCTGCAATTCATCTTTGCCCTGTTCCATTTCGGTTCCGGCCCCCACCACGAGCACCTGGGTGAGGTCAACTTTTTTGTGCGCAAGACGGCCCACGTCCTCCAGTTCGTCATCTACGCCCTTTTGGTGTGGCGTGGGCTGAGACTGGCCCCGGCGGTGGAAACCCGGCCGCATCAAATCATCTTTTGGGCGGTTGGCTCCGCGGCGGTTCTCGCCTTTGCCAGCGAAGGCATCCAGATTTTCTTCCCGGCGCGCAGCCCGCTATTTTCGGATGTGGTTCTCGATGTCTGCGGGGCGGGTGCCGGGATTTTGTGCGCTTTGGCCCTCCACGCGGCCCCGAAGCCTATCCGCGCAACGGCGGCAATGGTGCCGGAAACTGAGCCGGGCACGGAATAGCGGCGATCGCCGCCAGACAGGAGAATAGCCGGGCGGGCGGCCGTGAAGGCCCAATACGACAGATGGCTGGAAACGAGCGCGGCGGAACCCCGAGCGGGATTTCTAGGACAACCGGAGTTTGACCTGCGGGCGATCTTTGGAAAACAGCAGGGCCTTGATGTTTTCCGCGCCGTGCCGGGGGGCGTTGAAAAATCCGTTGAAGGCCGAAAGCGCGAGGAGCCCGCGGTCCCGCCAGTCGAATATCCAGTCGGCCGCCGCCGAGGGGTCCTCCTGGGGGATTCCCGCGCCGGTTTTGACGAGCCAGTCGCTGTTGCATTCCTCGTGGGAACCGATCGGCGGGGTCATCACGACCGGCAGCCCCAGCGCGCAGTAGAAGCTCAGCTCGCTGGGCTTCGTCCACAAAACATCCGCCCCGCGGATCACCTGGTTGAACTTCGCGAAATAGTCGGTCTTGCTCAGCGAGGCGAGCACGTGGACGGATTTCCCAAGCTCCTCCGCCAACCCGACATCCCGGATGGTTTCGAGGAAAAAGCCGTTCACCTCGAGCCGCGTTCCGGCCACGAGGCAGATGCGGATGCGCCCGCCCTCGAGTGCCGGACGCAGGCTCAGCAGAATCGCCCGGGCGATCTCCGCCTGCGCGCCGGCACCACCGACGGCGAAAACGACCGTCAGCGGCCGGTCCGCGTCGGGGATCGGGCCGATCTCGCCCGAGAGGATCTGCCGGTATTTTGCCCGGAATTCTCCGCGAGGGTCCAGCACGGCGATCCGCCCAGCCAGGTCATCGCGGACGGGCGACACGTTTTCCGCGGGCAGGGGAAACCCCGTGAGGAACACCCGGTCCCCGGGAACACCGTAGAGCATCAGCCGTTTTTGCGCTCTCGCCGTGGGCGCGAAATAGACGACGCGGCTGTCTCCCGGATTCTCGGCGACCCAGATCCGGTTGATGTCGGAATCCGTGACCACGCAGGAAACATCGGGCAGGCCGAGGTGGTCGGCGGCGAGGGCGACGGCGAAAAACGTGCTCAGAAACGGGATGTTCTCCCGCCGCGCGTAGTCGGGCACGCTCCTGGCGAACCCGTTGTCGATCATGCGGTGCAGGCGCAGGGAACCGAGCGTCGGCTTAGAGAGATCCCGGAACGGATAAAACGGCGAGATGCTCTGGAAGCGATCGTAGGCCTTCCAGAGCCAGGGGCCGACAAGGGGAACGCGGCCGAGCCGCGAGACGGTTTCGTAGAACCCCTGGAACTGCCGCCACATCTTTTTCTCGTGCGCCCCCACGATCGTATCGCTGTTGGCGGTGATGATCCGCTCGCGGGCGATATCCCGGAACGGATACGCCGCCCGCTGGTGGCCGTATCCCATGTCGGCGGTAACAACCCAAGCTCGCTGTGCGATGGCATTCATCCTGCGGAGAGTGCGGCAACCGTAATCTCCCGCGGCCGCCGTGTCACGCCGCAAGGAAACCACTGAATCCTGTCGGGGCCGGAACAAAACTGGACAGGAACGGTTCAAAACTGGACGGGAGACGGAACAAAGTTGGACTCCGAGGGGTTTGAT
>Ga0316227_1003759_pt1 | contig 11943 bp, 9 predicted proteins | sample TBH18019metaG_FD_206012 | JGI IMG/M metagenome (GOLD analysis project Ga0316227, IMG submission 206012) | Freshwater microbial communities from Trout Bog Lake, Wisconsin, USA - TBH18019 | ecosystem: Environmental > Aquatic > Freshwater > Lake > Hypolimnion/Profundal zone | place: USA: Wisconsin... | reverse complement strand
TGAATAGCTAAGAAATGGCACGAATCGTAAATTGACGGGGGTTTGTTTCCCGCGTAACAATTGGGATGTTGACGAGGTGGTTCCATTTGAGACTGTCGAAGCACTGCCGCGAATGACGGGCTGGCGAACAGATTGCTTTGAGGAGAAAACATGAAACCGAACATTCTTTTTATCATGACAGACCAGCAACGCTGGGACTGTGTCGCCGCCAACGGCAACAATCTAATCAAGACACCGCAGCTTGACAGACTGGCCGGTCAGTCGGTCAATTTCAGCAACGCCTACATTCAGGCACCGGTCTGTGTGCCGTCGCGCACGAGCTTTTTCACAGGCCGCTACGCGCATGCGCATCGCAACCGGGTCAATTACACACCTCTCGATCCTCGCGAGACGCTTATGCAGGCACGGCTGCGCGACTCGGGATATCGGACGGGCGTGGTCGGCAAATTACATTATTACCCGGCTACTCCCGAAGAGGCCAGACGGACCGGATTCGATTTTGTCGAACTGCATGACGCCGTGCCGTTCTGCGACCCGTGGTCGGACTACGTCAAATGGCAAAAGGAACAAGATCCAGACCGAAAAACCTATTACCGCGCTTTAGCCAGGGATATTCCGTCCGGATGCAACCCGTTCCGCACCGAAATCCGGGATGAGTTCCATGAAACCACATGGACCGGCGTGCGGACCCGACACCATTTGGAGCAATTGGCCCAAACCAAGTCCCCCTTCTTCCTGTTTAGCTCCTTCTGGAAACCGCATGCGGATTTCGAACTGCCCGCGCCGTTCGCCGATATGTACAACGATGTGAAAATTCCTCTGCCGCCCAAGATGACGCCTGCGGATGTCCAGAAGCTTCCCGCTCCGCTCCGGGTGTTGATCGAGCGTATCGATTACCAGCAATATAATGACCCTGTATTCCTGCAGTGGCTTTACCGCAGCTATTATGGATCCATCAGCCACATCGATCGTGAAGTGGGGCTGATCCTCGACACATTGAAAAAAACCGGACTCGCGGACAATACGATTGTGGTCTTTACATCCGATCATGGCGATCAACTGTTTGAGCATGGAATCATGGGCAAAAACTGCTTCTATGACTCATCGATTCGTATTCCGTTCATGATCAGCTATCCCGGCCATGTGCGTCCGGGGAAGAGCGATGAGCTGATCGAATCGATAGACCTTCTTCCGACCCTATTCGAGCTTGCCGGGCTGGATGAGCCCTACGAAAACCAGGGCACGAGTCTTGTGCCGCTTCTTGTCCCGGGTGGCCGTCCCTACCAGTCCCGGGAGGCTGTGTTTTGCGAGAACATCATTCCGGAAGTGATCACCATGGGCGCATACGATTTTGATTTCAAGAAACGACAGGGGATAAAAGGCACGCGCCATCCCGACGCCAAGATGGTCCGCACCCGCCGCTGGAAGTACAACTATTATCCGGATGGTTATGCCGAGCTCTACGATTTGGAGAAGGACCCATCCGAAAACATCAACCTGCATGGTCTGTCGCGGCACCAAAAAATCGAAGCAGAGATGAAGGACCGTCTTCTGCGCTGGCTGTCGACGGCGGACGAAACCGACCAGATTGCGCCTCGCTGGCTTTTGCCTTAACGCATCAATACCTCTGATTTCATTCAGACGCGCATGAAAGACAGGCCTGAAATGCTAAGAAGTAGCAAGAATTGTTCGTTGATAAACCGCACGCCTTGGCGTAACCTTTTTTCTGACAACAAGGCAATAACCGGAGTTGTTTAAGCCGGGGTTGTTGACAGGTTTGCAAGACCGCCGTATGACAGGAGTCGTGACATGTATCGCTCAGGACAGCAAGAAATCGACGAAGTGACCAAGGTTCTTCAATCCAAACAGTGGTTTCGCTATGGCGACCCCAGTACAGGGCATCTACAAGAGGTCGACCGGTTTGAGGCTGAATGGGCAGAGATGATGGGCATGAAGTATGCCATCCTGCATTGCGGTGGCGGCACGGCTGCCTTGACTTGCTGTCTTGCCGGCGCCGGCATCGGTCCGGGGGATGAGGTTATTGTGCCTGCCTATACATGGATGGCCACAGCCACAGCCGTTTTGACCGTCGGCGCCATTCCGGTGCTTGCGGATATTGACGAGACGCTCGGCTTGGATCCCCATGATTTTCGGACCGCATACACGCGCCGTTATTCCGGTGCATATGGCTGGCCGGGCGGCCAATTTGGAACGCATTCTGGCTGTGGCTCGAAAGCATAATGTCAAAGTCATTGAAGATTCCTGCCAGATGAACGGCGGGAGTTATCATGGCAAGCGGACCGGATCATGGGGTGATGCGGGCGCTTACAGCTTCAATTTCTTCAAGATCATTTCAGCCGGCGGAGAAGGCGGTTGCCTGGTGACCAATGACCGCAGTCTCTACGAGACGGCCTACGCCTATCACGATTCCGGAACATCCTTCCGTCCCCGGTCTTGCGAATTCTCCATCCCCGTCTTCGTGGCGCAGCAATACCGGGCGGATGAAGTGACCGGCGCGCTGGCCCGCATGCAGATGCAACGCCTGGACGGTATTATCCGCGATTTGCGGATCACTCGAAAACGCCTCGCAAAGGCCATTGCAGCGGTTTCGGAGAATATCTTTGCGCCGAGCAACGATGCGGACGGAGACTGCGGAGTGATGGTGGCGATGCAATTCAAGGATGAAGCCACAGCCCGGAAGTTCGCCACAGCGCCGGGAGTCGAAGGCACGGTTGTGATCGATACCGGCAAGCATGTCTACACCAAATGGGAACCTCTGCGCATGAAGCGCATCGCGCACCATCCGGACATGAACCCCTTCAACTTTGCCAAGAATCAGGGGTTGCGCATGGACTACAGCGACAGCGTTTGCGCCAAAACACTCAGCATCCTGAGACGGACTGTTTATGTGGCCGTGAATCCGGACTGGACCGAGGAGGCTGTTGCAAAAAAGAGCGCAGCATTGGTGGCCGCAGCCAAAAGCGTGTAGCCTGTTGGACACAGGGGGGTGCCTTTCTTGACAAGACAGCGGGTTCTTTTGATGCGTTCCGGTTGCGTTGCTGTGACTCCGCCATACGGCGGATAGCCGAAATACGGGCGCCACACAGCACGCTTCCTGAAAAAGGAAAATCATATGGCTTATCACGTTGTGATCGCCGACGACCGGTATCCGCATTATCATGAGGAAACCGAAGTTTTACAGGCCATCGGCGCCCAGGTGGTGAACGTCAAGAGTCAGGACGCCTCGGAGTTGCTCAGAATCGGGCGGGCAGCGGACGGTATTATCGTCAATCTGGCGCCCTTCAAGGCGGATTTCATCAATCAGTTGTCGCAGTGCCGCATCATCTCCCGTTACGGCGTGGGCTATGACAATGTGGATGTGGATGCTGCCACGGCGAAAAAAATCTGGGTGGCCAACGTGCCCGATTACTGCGGCGAAGACGTTTCTGATCAGGCCTTCGCGCTGTTCATGAGTTGTGTGCGCAAAACAGCCTTGCGCGATCGGCAGGTTCGGGGCGGAACCTGGGATATCACTCGCGCTGGCCAGCAGTGGCGCATCAAAGGCAAGACGTTTGTCTTTTTTGGTTTTGGCCAGATTGCCCGCATTCTGCATCGCAAGCTCACGGGCTTTCAGCTTGGTCGTGTGCTGGTCTTCGATCCCTTCGTGGACGCGGCGGTTGTCCAGGCCGCTGGAGCCGAAAAAGTAGACTGGGACACCGCTCTGCGCGAAGGTGACTATTTCTCCATCCACATGCCTCTTTCAGCGCAGACCCGCGGCCTGTTCAACGAAGCGGCCTTCAAGAAAATGAAACGCACCGCCATGGTGATCAACACCTCGCGCGGTCCGATCATTGACGAATCCGCATTGCACAAGGCGCTCTCCGAAGGCTGGATCAACAGTGCGGGACTGGATGTTTTTGAGAAAGAGCCCATCAATCCCGACAATCCGCTGCTGAAACTGGATAACATCACGGTTTCAGGTCACACCGGCTGGTACACGGAAGAGTCGCAGAAGGAACTGAAGCGCAAGGCCGCCGAGAATGTGCGGGATGTTCTGTTGGGCGGCAAACCGAAGTATCCGGTCAACAAACTGTAATCGTTGCCATTCAAGTCCTTTTTCAAAAAAGGAATCCGGCAACTTCAAGGAGCGACCATGCACGCGGTCATCAAACGAATCGGGGATTTGGGCATTGTGCCCGTGGTGAAGATCGACAATGCGCAGGACGCCGTGCCGCTGGCAAAAGCCTTGGCAGACGGTGGCCTGCCCGTGGCTGAGATCACGTTTCGCACGGAAGCTGCCGAAGAGTCGATTCGCCGCATTGCTTCCACCCTGCCGGATGTCCTCGTAGGCGCAGGGACGGTTCTGAATGTGGATCAGGCCAAGCGCGCGGTTCAGGCTGGCGCCAAGTTCATTGTCACGCCAGGCTTCAGCGCCTCGGTCGTCAAGCATTGCATGGAGAATGGGATTCCGGTCACACCCGGCATTGCCACGCCGACCGAGATCGTCATGGCGCTGGATCAGGGCGTGGACGTGGTGAAGTTCTTCCCCGCCGACGCATTCGGCGGCATCAAGACGCTCAAGGGTTTAAGCGCGCCATTCGGCAAGGTCATGTTCCTTCCCACCGGCGGCATCTCTGCAGAGAACATCGGCGAGTATATCCTTTTCCCCAAGGTGCTCGCCTGCGGCGGCACCTGGATGGTCAAGGATGAATTGATCAAGGCGGGGAAGTTCGCGGACATTACCCGGCTGACGCAGGAAGCGATCCATGCAATGCTGGGATTTGACTTGGGGCATGTCGGGATCAACATGCCCGATGCCGGCGCTTCGCTTGATCTGGCCAAAGGGCTGGCCGGGCTCTTCAGCCTGCCGCTCAAGGAAGGCGCCAGTTCAAACTTTGTCAGCAAGGGCATTGAAGTGAACAAGATCAAAGGTCTTGGCGCGCACGGCCACATTGCGGTGCAGACCAACAGTCTTACGCGCGCTGCGGCCTGGCTGGAACGCAAAGGCGTGACTGTGGATATGAGCACGGCCAAGACGGATGCGGCGGGCAATAGCGTGGCGGTTTATCTCAAGGGCGAGTTCGGCGGTTTTGCCGTTCATCTTCTGCAGAAAAAGTAAAGGATGGCTCTTATGGCTCAACGCGTGGTTACGTTCGGCGAAATCATGTTGCGGCTCAAGTCCCCTGGTTTTGAGCGGTTGTTCCAATCGCCTCTTTTGGAGGCCACTTTCGGCGGGGGCGAAGCCAACGTGGCGGTTTCACTCGCCAATTTTGGCGGGAACGCCTCCTTTGTAACGGCTTTGCCAAAAAACGAAATCGGCGACGCCTGCGTAGCCGAACTACGCCGGTATGGCGTGGATACATCCCACATCGCGCGTGGTTCCGGCCGCATGGGTATTTACTTTCTTGAAAATGGCGCCGCTCAGCGCGCCGCCAAAGTCGTCTATGATCGGGCCGGATCAGCCATCGCCGTGGCCAAGCCTGGAACTTTCGACTGGGCTAAAATCTTTTCCGGCGCCACCTGGTTCCATATCACCGGCATCACGCCTGCGATCAGCCAGTCTGCGGCCGATCTCTCGCTGGAGTCTGTGAAGGCCGCCAAGGCCGCAGGTCTGACCGTCTCTTGCGACTTCAACTATCGCGGCAAACTCTGGAAGTATGGCAAAACCGCGCCTGAAGTCATGACCGAACTGGTCAAGTTTGTGGATGTGGGCATCGCCAACGAAGAGGATTGTCAGAAATCGCTCGGCATCAAAGTACAGGTCAAGGTGGAGGAGGGGCAACTGGAGACCGCCGCATATCAGGCGTTGACCCATCAAGTTCTGAAGGCCTTCCCGAATTTAAAAATGCTGGCTGTAACCCTGCGCGAGAGTCATAGCGCTGACTCCAATGGCTGGTCGGCCTGCCTGAACGATGGCAAGCAGTTTATCCTCAGCCGCAAATACGAGATCGATGACATCGTGGATCGCGTGGGCGGCGGCGATTCCTTTGCGGCCGGTCTGATCTACGGCTTGATCAATGGCCGGAGTCCCGAAAACGCCTTGAACTTTGCCGTGGCCGCCAGTTGCCTCAAGCACTCCATCCTGGGCGATTTCAACCGGGTCTCGTTGGATGAAGTTGAAAAACTCGCCGGTGGCGACGCGTCGGGTCGCGTGCAACGATAACCGGCAAAATCAAACCGCTGACAAACACCGTTGCAGAGGTCGTAACATGCCCAGCAAGAAAACCGCGCAGCCTGTTTCCGGCAAAGTGAATGTCGGTATTGTCGGCGCCAAGTTCGCAGCCGACTTTCATACCGATGCGTATAGTCGGAACGACAAGGTCGAGGTGGTGGCCATTGCGGACATCAATCCTGAGAATCTCAAAACTTACTGCAGCAAGTGGAAGGTCAAGGACACATACACCGACTACAAAGAGATGCTTCAGCGCGATGACCTGCACCTGATTTCCTGCTGTGTCCCGAACTTTCTGCATCATGAGGTGGTCAAGGAATGCGCCAAAGCCGGCAAACATGTGGTCTGTGAAAAACCTCTGGCCACCGAAGTCAGCCATTGCCGCGAGATGATCGCCGCCGCCCGGGAATCCGGCATTAAAATCTTTTATGCCGAAGACTGGGTTTATGCTCCCGCTCTGCGCAAGACGATCGAACTCATTGACTCAGGAGGCATCGGCCAGGTGCTTTACATCAAGGCCAAGGAGTGCCACAACGGCACGCATAGTCCCTTTGCCCGCAACAAGAAGACGTGCGGCGGCGGATGCTTGATCCATCTGGGCATTCATCCCGTCGGCTGGATCCTGCATCTGGTGGGCGAACAAGGCAAAAACAAGGTTGTTGAGGTTTCCGCCATGACCAATGGCGGCGGTGAAGACAACTACGTTCACAAGCAGAACTCCGGCGAAGACTTTTCAATGGGCATGATGAAGTTTGCCAACGGCGTGCATGCTTTTGTCGAAGGCAATTACATCACCGTCGGCGGCATGGACGACAAGATCGAAATCTATGGCTCCGAAGGCCGTCTCAGCGTAGACATGACGTTCAGTTCGCCTATTCAGCTTTACAGCCGACCGGGCGTTCCCTACGTGATCGAAAAAACTGACAACACGCTGGGCTGGACCCGTCCCGCTGTGGATGAATTTTACAATCTCGGCTATGTGCATGAACTGGCCGCTTTTGTGGAATGTGTTCGAACCGGCGCAGACCAGCCCTGGGGTTGTTCAGCCGAGGCCGGACTGGCTTGCATCGAAATTATTGACGCCATGTACGAATCCAGTCGCACTGGCAAGACCGTCAAGGGAAGGTGGTAGTTACGAAAAAATACACTGACTTCGACATGCCTGTGAAAGTCGCGGGTCTGACTTTTCGCAACCCCTTCTTTGTCTCAAGCGGACCGACGACCATGTCCATTGAGCAGCTTGAGCGCATCCGCGATACCGGTTGGGCCGCAGCCAGCCTCAAGCTGACCGTCTATCCGCTGCCTTACATCAACCGTGTCCCGCGCTACGGCTGGTATCCAGACAAGGGGCTTTTGACTTTCACCGCCGAGAAGCGTCTGTTGCTGGATGAGCTCCTGCGGCTTATTGAAGCCGGACGCAAGCGCACGCCTGAGCTGGTTCTCTATGCCAACATCACCTATGCGGGCGAGGATGGCGCGGACGGCTGGGTGCAGATGGCCAAAAAATGCGAAGCGGCGGGCGCACATGTTGTTGAACTGAACATGTGTTGTCCCAACATGTCCTTCAACGTCCAGCTGACCGGCGGCGAAGGGAGTGGGGGCAAAGGGCCTAAAACCGGCGCGAGCATGGGGTCTCAGGAAGAGATTGTCAAAAACATCGTCGGCGCTGTGAAACAGGCGCTCAAGATTCCGCTTTTCCTCAAGCTGACGCCAGAAGGTGGGCGCATCGGGCCTATTGCCAGGGCTGGCATTCAGGCCGGGGCTGACGCGGTTTGCGGTTCGGCCAATCGCCTGGCCATTCCGCCCATCAATCTTGAGAACCCCACGGCGTCCATGCACTTCCTCCAAAAGGAAGTGGGCATGGCCTGCATGAACGGCCAGTGGCTCAAGCCTCTTGGCCAGCGCGATGTTTACGAGATGCGCAAGGCTTGTGGTGAAAAGGCTGTTATCTCCGGCCTGGGCGGAGTCTTCGAGCCGTCCGATGCCATTGAATTTGCCATGTGCGGAGCAGACCTTGTCGGCGCCTGCACGGCCACGATCGTCAAGGGCTTCGGCTTCATGCCCGAATTTATCCAGGGTGTGAAGGAATACATGCGCACGCATGGCTACAAATCCTTCCGCGACATGCGCGACATTCTGGTTCCGGCGGTCACCAGCGCGGCCAACCTGACACTCTTCGATGGCCACGCCCGCCTCAAGGATGCCCGGCCCACCGCGCCATGTGTCATGGCCTGCCCGAACTCCGTGCCGGCTCAAGGCTATGTCCGCGCCGTGGCGAACGAAGATTTTGAAGCTGCCTTCCAACTGATCACTTCAAAGAGTCCGCTCCAGTACGCCTGCGGCAAAGTGTGCGATCATCCCTGTGAGAAAGAATGCACCCGCGGCCTCAAGGATGCGCCCATCATGATCCGCGAGATCAAGCGCTTCGTGATTGAGATGGCCGAAAAGAATGGCTGGAAACCCGACATCCTCAAACGTCGCGGCAACGCGCGAAAAGAAAAGGTTGCAGTAATCGGCTCCGGACCGTCCGGCCTGGCCTGTGCGTTCGACCTGGCTCGTGCGGGTTACCCCGTGATGATTTTTGAGGCGGCTCCCAAGGCTGGCGGCATGCTGCGTTATGCCATTCCCAGTTACCGTTTCAACGACGCCGATGTGGACAAGGAAATCGCGTGGGTAAAGTCGGTGGGCGTGAAGATTGAGACGAAGAAGGCTTTGGGCAAAGACTTCACCCTGGCCGGACTCAAGAAGCAAAATTTCAAGGCGGTCTTCCTGGGGCTTGGCGCTCAGAAGGGCGCGCCACTGGGGCTCGCAGGCGAAGACGCGCAAGGCAATCTGACGGCCATCGATTTCCTGCGCGCAGTTGCCGACGGCAAACCGCCGAAATGCGGACAGAATGTTGCGGTGATCGGCGGCGGATTCACCGCTGTGGATGCCGCACGCACCGCCCGTCGGCTGGGGGCCAAAAACGTTTATATTCTTTATCGCCGGACACGCAGCGAAATGCCTGCCACTGAGGAAGAAGTGTGGGAAGCCGAGGAAGAAGGCGTCAAGCTGATGTATCTGGTCGCGCCTCGCGAAATTCTGGTCAAAAACGGAAAAATTACCGGCATCACCTTGCTTAGCCACACATTGGAGGCGCGCAAAGATGCTTCCGGCCGCAGGAAACCGGTCGAAGTTCCCGGCGCCTGCTTCACGCTCCCGGTGGACACGATCATCTCGGCGATTGGCCAGTCCGTTCAGCTTGGCGAATTACGAATGAGCGAAAAGGGCACAATCGAAGTCGATGATGCGACACTGGCCACTTCGCTGAAGGGTGTCTACGCCGGCGGCGACTGTGTGCTGGGTCCCAAGGATGTGATCGCTGCCGTGGCGCAAGGCAAACACGCCGCTGTTTCGATTGACCACTATCTTGCCGGCAAGCAGGCCTATCTTGACTACGATCCGCCGGAGGCGGCTGTGGACAAGGATGCCGTGCTGGCGCGTCAGAACAAGAATCGCCGTGCCTGGCGGCCCGAGATTGCGCGAGTCCCACCAGCCGTACGCGTGAAGAACTTCGACGAATGCACCCCGGTGCTGACTCAGAAGCAAGCCGTGGCCGAAGCCAAACGCTGCATGGCCTGCGGCTGCGGCGCCGGCTGCCAGATCTGTCACGACCTGTGCAAGATGTTCGCCTACAAGATTGAAACGGGGCGGGTGGTTCTTGACGAAGACAAATGCGTCGCCTGTGGTGTTTGCGTTCAGCGCTGCCCCAACAACTTCATTGAGATGGTGCAGACTTCACGCAAACCGATTTAGCGTACCGGTTGGGTTTGTTGCGCCAGAGAAAGGGCAGAATGTGCACGCCGCGCGCATTCTGCTAATCCTGGTGCCATTATTTCATACTACGTTTCCAAGCTTTTTCTCTTGAAAGGAGATCACAGCATGATCACCCCTGCTTTTTCGGAAGCCCGATTCAACGATGCGGTAACCTTGACCCGCCGTCCTATTCTTGAAGGCAAACTTGGTATTACGGTCATGGGCGCCACCCAGGGTGGAAAAACCCTGACAGCCGGACTGGATGCCAAAGGGCAGGATGCGCCCGCATTCACGGAGAAGAGCTATCTTCTGGCCTCCATTTCCAAGGCTATTACGGCTACTGCGATTGCCCGCATGGTGGATCAGGGCCTTATTCACTGGTCGGATCCGCTCTCCAAGTACCTGCCCGAACTGAAGACCGTGCCGGGACACGAAACAATCCGGCTCGGCGATGTTCTGACGCATCGCACGGGATTCGGCAATATCCAGTTGGAAAAGGCAGTGGGTGTGCCTTCCTGTGAAGCATACAAGGTGCTGCTAAAGGCCGGGCTCACGATCCCGCCGCACACGGCCGCAATTTACTGCAATGCGACCTTCTGGTTCATCAACGCAGTGGTGCACAAAGTATTGAAATACGAGAAAATGCAGGATTTTCTCTGGGAGTGGCTGCTCAAGGATTGCGATATGCGGCAGACATCCTTCGCGCCAGCGGCAAATCTGCGTCAGGATCCAACCATTTTTCCGATGTGCGCCGACCTTGAGAGTTTTATGCGCCTGGAGGTCGGCGCGGCTGGACTGTGGTCTTCGGTCGGCGATCTCCTGAAGCTGGGCAAGGCGGTTATCACTCCCGGCAAACTCTTCAAGGAAAAGACCTTTCATGAGATGGTCGAAGCCAGGCCGTACCGGAAATACAACGAGGAAGGTTTCTATTGTCGAACGCTCGGCTGGGTCAAGGAGATCAACTTTAACGACCAGCCCTATCATGGTTTCTTCCACGGCGGCGCCACAGGCGGAATACTGTGGTGCGACCCTAAAGCTGATTTTATCATGGCGCTGATATCCAACAAATGGGGCGCGGACAATGTCGATGCTTTCCGGGCGCTTGAGCTCTTCTATAAGAATCAGGTGTATTGAGGTCGCCGCGTTCGGAAAAGCAACGACATCGTTTCATGAGCATGAGCACGAATGGTTAAGAAATCGCAAGCATCGTGCGTTGCCCAGTCTTGGCGCATCACGTACATTAGATTCATGGAAGAACGCTGAATGCCAGGAAAAGGTTGGACGGACTGGCCTCGTCCCGACGCCGCTCATGGAGGACATGAATGTCTACGCTATTGCTACTGACCCGGGGATGGAAGATCGGGTGGGAGGAGTTTGCGGGCGAGGATGCTGATCCGCAGACTGCCGTCAGGCTTGCCTTCATTGACGCTGAAGTTCCCGGCGATGCTCATCTTGACCTGATGCGCGCGGGTGTGCTGGCCGATCCCTATGTGGGCATGAATGTCGATCACGCTTTGTGGATGGAACACAAGGACTTCTGGTACCGATGCGAATTCGACGCGCCGCCCATGATCGACGGACAGACAGCGAAATTAACCTTTCACGGCTTGGATACCTTCGCCACCGTATGGTTGAATCGGCAATGCTTGGGAAAAACAAGCAACATGTTTATGCGGCACGAGTTTGACGTGACTCGCATGATCCTTCCCGCTGGAAAAAACGAACTGGTTGTCCGCTTTGCCGCACCCGCCTTTTCCATTCCCTTCGATCCCTTGCATCGCCCCATGGCCGATCCTTCCTGGAGTCAGCAACGGCTTTTTTGCCGCAAGGCGCAGATGAGCTTTGGCTGGGATATCGCACCCCGCCTGCTTACAGTCGGTCCCTGGCGACCCGTGGAACTGGTGATCGCGGATTCCGCCCGTATCACCAACATCTGGGTGACTCCGCTTGAGTTTCAAGGCGACAATGTGCTCGTT
>Ga0316227_1003739_pt1 | contig 11994 bp, 11 predicted proteins | sample TBH18019metaG_FD_206012 | JGI IMG/M metagenome (GOLD analysis project Ga0316227, IMG submission 206012) | Freshwater microbial communities from Trout Bog Lake, Wisconsin, USA - TBH18019 | ecosystem: Environmental > Aquatic > Freshwater > Lake > Hypolimnion/Profundal zone | place: USA: Wisconsin... | reverse complement strand
GTTTAAGACATCGTTCGTTTATAGTGTAATATATTGCTGGTAAGCGAGTTAAGAAATACAAATCTGCCAGAATCGCGGTGAGTACACGCGATTGTAACCAGGCCGTAATGTCTGTAACCTAACCGCAACACGTTCGGGTAAAACGTCACGTGATCTGGGTTTAATCGCTTGCTAGAATTGACTAGATGTGTATCCGAACTATGCGTTGGGGTAGCTGGGTTGCAGCCGTGGGCTTGGTCTGGGGATCCGCCGCCGCGGCTCCGCCTGGCAGCGTTCCGGGGCTCTCCGTGCCAGCCGTTCCCGCACCGGCTGAGCAAAGCGATCTCCGTTCCCAATATGCTCTCGCCAAGCGTTATGCCAAGGGACAGGACGTGCCGCAGGATTACGCGAAAGCGGCGGAATCCATGCGCCAGGCTGCGGAAGGCGGGCTCGCTGAGGCTCAAAACGATCTGGGGGCGATGTACGCCCGGGGAGAAGGCGTGCCGCGGAATTACGAAGAGGCCGCCAAATGGTACCGCAAGGCGGCCGAGCAGGGGGATGCCTTGGCGCAATACAGCCTCGGGCGGATCTCGCTGATCGGGCGAGGGCTTCCCAAGGATGTTGGGGCCGCGATCCAGTGGTACCGGCGCTCGGCCGATCAGAACCAACCGGATGCGCAGTGTGCGCTGGGCAACCTCTACTTTCTGGGCAAAGAGGTGAAGCAAGATTACCCGGCGGCGGCGAAGTGGTTGCGCGCGGCGGCGGAGCAGAACTTCGTGGGCGCCATGAATAATCTCGGCTACCTGTATGAATACGGCATGGGCGTCGGACGGGACCTGACCGAGGCTGCCAAATGGTACAAGCGGGCGGCGGAGAAAAACGACCCCAAAGGCCAGGCCAACTATGGTGTGATGTGTTTCGAGGGCACGGGCGGAGTGCCCCAGGATCCGGTGCAGGCCTATAAGTGGTTCAGGTTAAGCGCGCTGCAAGAGGATCCCATCGGAAAGAAATACCTGCTGGATGTCGAGGATGGATCCTGGTCGATCACCCCAAGCCAGATCATGGAAGCCGAACGGCTGGTGTCCGAATTTCGAGGGCAGCTCCACGCTGACAAACCGTGAGCGACCCTGCCGCGTCACGTAGGGATCCGTAGCCCTCGGCCGCTTTTTCTCGGGGACCGGCGGGCGACCATCGAATTAATTCCAGCACGGTTGCTACGGGGTCTCGGGTTCGACCGCAGCCATTGCCCGATCCAGACGCATCACTCCGGGGCGCCCGATCTCTGCAGTGAGTCGCGCATCGGTCGAGCGCTGGGCCCTTTGCCAGCGTGCCAGGTAGTCCGGGGCGCCTGGATCCTGGCTCAACCCGCCGATCTCCTCGATAAAGAACTCCCGAAGCTGGACGATGGCTGCCTGTTGGTCGGGGTCAAGCCCCAGGGTGGCGATGGCCTCGCGCTGAAACACCAGGGGTAGGGGAGCACTGAGCACCTCAGATGCGGTGCGTTTAACCAGGGGAGCGGCCGGAGTAGGGTCCGACAAATGAGCGATCGTCACTTGAATTAGCGGGCATTGAGGATGGGTCGTCTTGATGCTCAAGGTGTGCCGCCGCCCACCCGGCAACTGGAACCCTGGTGGGAAGTAGAGTATGGCTGTGCAACCCAGGTCTGGTTCGGCCGCTTTCAGATCCACCCGTACCCCGTTTGCAGTGACGAGTGGTTCCGAGAAGTGCGCCGGAAAGGCGCCGTTATTCTTGATGGACACGTAAGCGACCTGGCCGGTGGTCAGCGGGGCGGGGGCGAGGTTGATTCGACCTGGCGCTACCGAGAAAGTAGGCACGACATTGGCCACTGCCAACAGGTTCAGCATGGGCAGGTGGGTCATCGAGGTACGCAACGTGATGGTTGTGGTGAAGGCGCCTGGGGGCAGTGCCTTGGTGTTGGAGACCACCAAAGCGTAGTTCTGTCCGAAGACGTTGGTGCTCAGGAGCGCCGTCAGGGAGTCGTTAGTACATTGCGGGGCGGACAACAGCAACGGCTGATCCAGACAATTGGTAATCCAAATTGTGGCGGTCCCGAAGGCCGAGTCGGGTTGGAGGTTCAGAAAGGCGGTCGAGGGTCTGATTTCGACGGCTCTCCGGACAGTTCCCATAAGTTGAAGGACAATCCGCGGTTGGTTGGGGTCCTGGAAGACGATGCCCACGGTCTTGTCGACCGCGCCGACAAAACCCTCGGTATTGAGCAGAACCGACACGATCCCGATCCCACCCGGGTTCACGATCCGGGTCCAATCGCCTATCTTGGTGCAGCCGCAGCCAGGGAGGATCCGCTCCACCACCACGTCACGGTCACCCGAGTTGGTGAAGGTGAACACATGGCTCACGGGTTCGCCGGCCAGCACTTGGCCGAAAGCGAAGTTGGTCGGGCAAAAGTGGATGTGTGAGTGAGCGGCACTTGATGAGGGCAGGGTTTCCGCGGCAACGGCGTTCGCGGCCCAAGCGAGCCCGATCAGGATGGAGGCGAGCCAGGATACGTACTTAGTTGGCCGTGCGGCATTCATCTACTCATCGTCCGTTTCGGAAGGGGTGGTGAACTGGTCGAGCGTCACCAATGCCCGGCGGCCAATCGCTCCGACGATCTGTACGTCAACCTTAGCCTGGGCCCTCTGCCAGCGCTCGAAATAGGCCGCATCGCGTGGGTCCTGGTTCAACCCGCCGATGTCTCGGATGAACTGCTGAGTCAATTCATGGACCTCTTCCTGCTGCTCGTCAGTCAAGTTGAGCGCGGCCAGCGCCTGAGTTTGCAAGACCAGTGGCACCCTCGCCGGCTTGGTCATTCCCGATTTGGCCTCAACCGAGTCCCCGACTCCGCCCCCCCGGTCCATTGAGTCGCCTAGCAAGCGAGCCACCAGCCGTGCTTCTTCAAATTTGGACCAGTGTTCCGTTTCCTGGTTGCCGCCCGTGCCCCCCATTTCCTTGCGTTTGCGGTCGAACAACCCCGCTACGTCTGCGGTGACGATGTCCCGCACCGTTTGCTCGGGACACTTGATAGCCCGTAAGTTGGCCACGTACGAGGGATAGTCGCTCGATTCCAGTTGCCGCCACTCAAAACGGCCCGCCAGGTCGTCTTGCGGCGGGGAGAGGCCGTGCGGCTGAGCCTGGAGGACGGTGGCAACTTCCGGCGGGGGTGGACTGGAGGGGCATCCCGCTTGCCGATGGGCCGCCAGGAACCAAACCACGGCCGCGAGCGCGAGGTTGGCGAAAAGTGAGGTTTTCAGTGGCGTATTCATTTACCAAGAAGGCCGGCGCGAAGAAACCTTCGCGCCGGCCACGGCTCTGAGTAGGTTAGAGGGAGGCGCTGAGTGGAACCACCCTCCGCCTCACCCCCGCACTAGTTGTGGATCGGGTCAGCTGAATCCGGCGTCTTGGTGGCCTGCATGGCGGTCATCGGAATCTCGAGTCCCGCGGTGATCGAGGTGGGGAACTTTGAGCACATGGTGGTCCAAAGAACGCCCGCTTCGCTGCTGAGGGTGTCGCAGTTCGCGAGGGCGCAGTATTCCTGGCCCCAGTAGGAGTATTGACCCTGCTCGATGGCGTTGTCACTCTCGGCCACGCCGTTGAGCGTGAGTTCGATGAGGGCCGGACCTTGGGTGTAGTACTGGGCTTCACGGGTGATGGCGTCAGGCTTGCCCATGTAGGCGATGGCGTACCAACCGGTGCCGCCGTTGATGCTGTCCGCGGCCACCGCGCTGCCGGTATAGAGCATGGTGTTTCCGAGGGTGCCACCGCTGCTCTGGCCGGCGTTGCCCAACGCCCCAAGGGTCGGAGCGCCACTCGCCCCGCCGATGATGGTCTGCCCAACCAACGCCTGAGTCACCGGGAGTCCGATGTCCAACAGGGCGTTGGCGCGGGTACCCGAGTTGTTGTCCCGACCGGCGACATAAACGTACTTGTTCTCGCTGGCGACGCCGGTAAAGAGCGAGAGCTTCGATCCCGAGTTCAGAATCGCTACGCGCAGTTGCGGATGGGTCACGTTCTTCAGATCGTTATATTCCGGATGGGCGGCGATGTCCGCGGCGGTTTGGGCGTTTTTGACCCAAACGAAGGGAATGATGCCGGCGCGGCAGATATTCGCGATGACCGGCGTGCGGGAAGCGACTTTCGCAAAGGGTTGGGACGTGTCGGACATGGTGATGTCCACCAGATGGCTATCCGTGGTGGCGGGGGTGCTCGTGGAGTCCGCACTGGTGGCGCCGAAGCCGCCGAAGCCGCCCACGGCATCATCCATAAAGGATTCCTTTTGGCTGGTGCATTTCACCATGTCCTGGTAGCCGGCCTCGGAACCGGACCAAGCCGTCTTGATGACCACGCAACTGCCGTCGCTCACCAGCGTGCCGTAATAATTGGCGTAGCCCGCCGTCTGCCGCGCGGTGGCGTAGGGGGCGAAACTGGCCGATTCCTTATACGCCGTGTAGCTGAAGCCCGGGTTCAACGACGCCTCGATGGCGGCTACGGCCGCACCGCGGAAGGCGGTGGAACCGGTGATATAGATGTGGGTCGCCGTACTGGTAGTGCAGGCAGCATTGGCACCGCCGATGGACGCGAGACCGATGGCGGTGGCCATCGCTAGTTTATTCAATTTCATAGTGTTTCGGTTTATCTAAGTGGTTTATTTGTTTGTGGTATTGTTACTGGGGAGAGGATTCAGGCGGATTTGGAAAAGCAGCGGCGGCGCAGGGTGAAGGACAGAACGCCCAGGCCCGCCAGCGCGAAGGTCCCCGGCTCGGGAACCACGGCCGGCGCATAGGTCACGGTTCCGTCAGCGGACAGCGTAACCGTTCCCTCGAGTACCTCATTCCCATTGACTTTTCCATAGAGGTCCTCTGACACCGAGCCCGAGGTGAAGGTAGCGGGAGTGGTCGTGTCCGGACTGGTGCCGTTTTTCTGCCAGAGGCTGGTTGAACCGTCAATTTGCTCTTTCCAACTCACCCCGTAGCCCAGGTTGTTGGCGATAACCTGCTGATTGGCGGGACTGCCGCTGCCGTCGATCTGGTACCCAACGGTGTTCGCGGCACTGTTCAGGGTCCCCACGCCGCCCAGCACCGGAGCCGCCGAACCGGACGCCACGGTGGAAAAGATGGCGTTATTGTTCTGATTGACCGCGTGTCCGCCGACGACGCCGAAAGCCAGGTTACCCATGCCGCCGAAGAGGCTCGTGAGCTCAGTCGACAAATCGGCTGCGCTTAGCCCCACGTTGCCGTTGTTGTTAAGGTTAACCTGCAAGCTGCCTCCCACGCCGACTTGGGTGGCGGTTCCGAGGTCGATCACGAGGTCGTTCCCGCTCGTCGTGCTCGTGAAGCCCAGCAGGAGTTGATCCTGATTCCCCGTGAACTGACTGACTAACTGGGCTTGCGCCGAGCCAGCCAGGGCGCTCGCGGCTGCCGCCGCTACCGCCAGTTTGGTGATGTGGTTCATAAGATTAATCGGTATCGTTGATATGTTATCGTTCGCTGTTTAACCGCAGTCGTGAACCACCTTAGACAGGCCGTGTTACGGACAAATGTCGGCTGCGTAACAAATGGGCTACCTCCTCATGCGAGCCAAGGTCTCAAAACATCGGATGTCGTGCCCGAGTTCGAATTGAGCCAAAAACTCCACTTCAATTGGGGATCTCGTGTGATTCACCTGCGGTGCGTCATCGAACCGTAACGCATCCGACGCTAAGACGACTTGCTTGGCCGGCGATTTGAAGTGGGCTTGAGGGGGACGGCGCGTCTGGTCGAAAGGAGGCGGCTCCTGGGGGCGAGCCGATTAGGACCGGCGTGGTTTTCCTCAAAAGCAAGGCCGGGCCCGGTTGCGGCAGCGGCAGACGGAGAGCATTGGTGCCATGACAGTTTTCGGCCATCAAGGAATGGAGTGTCATGGAACCGACGTATTTATGTCACATATCGTTGCTTCTGTTTCGAGCGTCCGGGGCACAGAATGAGTACCGTAATTTATGGACCAATTCATGACTCCAATTCTGGCTAACGCCTTGCAGTTCGCTTTCCAAAAGGCAACGACGGAAGGTAAGATCTGCATCGCGACGCTCCTGGTGGTATCCATTTTTAGTTGGACGGTGATCATCAGCAAGGCACGCCAACTGATGACGGCTCGGAAGATGGGGAAGCGCTTTTTCGCAGCCTATCGTCAGACCAAGGACCCGCTGGAGATCTTCCGCCAGGGTCAGGAATTCGAGGGTGCGCCCGCTTACGACCTTTATGGCACCGGGATTGAGGAACTGAATTACCATCTCGAACATAACCCGGTCCAAGTGCATGGTCAGAAGCGGATCAGCGCGGGTTCCTTTGACACCGTGCGGGTGGCCATCGAGCGGGCGGCCAGCAACCAGGCGCTTGCCCTGGAAAAGGGCATGATTATCCTGTCGACTGCGGTGGCCGGTGGCCCGTTTATCGGACTGCTCGGCACCGTCTGGGGGGTCATGGAAACCTTTTCCGGCATCGCCATCGCGGCCTCGGCGAGCCTGACTGCCATGGCTCCTGGCGTGGCGGGAGCCCTCATCGCCACGGTCACCGGTCTGTTCGTCGCCATTCCTGCCATGTTCGCTTACAATTACATGGTTACCACCATCCGGGCCATTACCCAAGAACTGGACGCCTTCGCTAACGAGTTTGCCACACAAATGGAGCACCGCTACGTGGACAACCGCCCGCTTTCCGAGGAATTGCGCGACGCGCTCGCGGGCCTTTCGCCGGCGTTGGGTGCTTCGGCAGTTCGCGAAGTCCCCGCGGCGGCTGGCTCTGCCCGCGTTCATCCCGCGCCCATTTCGCCACGTACGGTGGTGGCTGCCTGACCTTGGAGAGCCCTTCCCGATGAAGAAGTGTTCCAAGAGTCACCATGAGGCGCTGGCGGAGTTGAATATCACTCCATTGTTGGACTTGGCCTTTGTGCTCCTGGTCATCTTCATCATCACCACGACGCCCATTGTCAATGACCTGGATGTGGACCTGCCTTCAGCAGCCAAACGCCCCAAAGATCCGAAGCCCAAGGTGCATTACGTGACGGTCGAGAGCAGCGGCAAGATGTTTCTCGACAAGGCCGAGATTCCAGACGTGCCTAGCTTGCGGGAACAAGTCGTGGCCTTCCGGATGGAGGAAAAGGACTTGAATATCGTCATTCGGGGTTCCGCGCGCACCAAATACCGTGGGATCGTGGATGTGATGGACATGCTCCAGCAGGCCAATGTAGGCAAGGTCAACCTCGCCACCGAACCCTTTCCCGACGGTGCCGCTCAAAAAAAGTAGTCAACCGGAGTAACCTATGTCACACCGTAAACGTAAAAACTCATCCCGGGTCAACTTCACCGTCTCGGCGGTATTCCACACCGTGCTGATCTGCGCGATCACCTTCCTGGCAGCCCGGGAGGGCATGCTCGGCAACAAGCTCAAGACCTTGGCGGTGACCATGGTGCCGAAGGACAAGCCCAAACCCGAACCGGTCAAGGAGAAGGCTCCGGAACCCAAGCCGGAAGCTCCAAAGGTGGCCCAGGACAAGCCTCGGGAGCCGGCTCCCGCCCCTAAGGTGGAAACAGCGTCCGCTCCCCCGCCGGCCAATAACGGTGCCACGGTAGCCGCCCCGGAGGCGGTGAATGTCTCCTCCTTTGCCTTTGACGACGGCGCCAAAGAGGTCATCTCGGACGCCAATACCGTGTACAAGCAAGCGGTCGAGCGGACTCTGCGGAGCCGCTGGAACCGGCCTGAGGACATGGATGACGAAAAGTTCGTCGCCGAGGCCGAGCTCAGCGTTGACCCTACGGGCAAGGTTCAAACTTACCGCTGGGTCGCTGGCTCCGGCAACGGACGCTGGGACGATTCGGTCAAGACCGCCCTCAACGCCACCAAGACTATCGGTCAGCGCCCGCCCAAGGGGTTTCCAGAGAAATTCACGGTCCGATTCGATGTGGAAGCCAAGCCCGTCGATGACGGTATGCAAGTGAGCATCCGGTGAAGAAGGTATCCAAAGGCTGTCACAGCTCGCTCAACGAGCTGAATATCACGCCGCTGCTGGACCTGGCGTTCGTGCTGCTGGTGATTTTCATCATCACGACGCCGCAATTGTCGAACGATCTGGAGATGAATCTGCCGCAGCCGAAGAAGAACCAGGCCCCGCAGACGCCGCCCCCCAAGATAAATAAGATCCTCGTGGATTCAACCGGTCACATTACGCTGAACGGTGAGCGGTTTGAACTGGCGGCCCTGAAGCAAACCCTGGTCACCCTGAAAGCCTCCAACCCGGATGTTGCCGTGGTGGTGCGGGGGTCTGGTGATGTGGATTACCAGCACGTCGTCGGGGTGCTGGATATCCTGCAGCAGGCCGATATCAAAGTGGGCTTGGCCACGGAGACCGCCCCATAATAGGGTGAAGACTCATTTTAACAATCCGGTGCTTGCGAGCCGAGGGAGGTAGTGCGAGGGTGCGGCTGCGAGCTAGGAAAAAAATCAGACATGAACGACCATCAATCACCGTCCCCGGACCAGACTCCCCCGCCTTTGAACCTCCAAAAGTTTGCCCCGGCCATGGGCGGCGAACCGGATCCCGTGATAACGGGAGAGGAGGGGCAGACAATGTTCATCAAAAAGAGCGCGGCGCAATCCGTTGCCCAGCGGGGCGATCCGGCTCTCGACGACGACAACAAATTCGGCCTTGCGGTGAAGGATATGCTTGGTCTGATCACCTACTGCTACGTGCGGGGGGTGTTCAGCTCGAAGGAGATCTCCGAACGGCTCGACCGCGAACCTCAGTTGCGTAAGCGTTTCGGCAGCAAATTGCCCGATGAGCAGGCGATCAAGGCCTTTCGTCGTCGGTATGCGGCCGAGATTGAGGACTTGTTGGAGACGGTGTATCGCGCTTTTCCCTCCGACGACTCGCAGTCGTCCGCCGAACCACGTGCCAATGAGACCGAACTCGTGCATCGCAAGGCGGTCGAACGGTTGCATGATGCCTCCTGGGAGGATGCCATGCGCCGTCATCTCCATTGAGTCCGCGGCTCAGGGTCCGCCCGGCGTGGGTCTTGTAGGCAATCTCCACCTCAGCATACCCTCCCGCCGAGGATAGCATCGAGCCCGCGGAGCGACGGCACTTATGGGTTCGGAGCGAGGCACACCGGTTTTAGCCTCGCTGGGCGGCGGCCTCTTGCTTGGGCCCTCCGCCCCCGCGCCAGTGGTTTTTTCGTTCGCCTGGCCCCCACTCGGAGGCTTGCCACGTACGGCTTGGGTCTGTAGGGTTCCCCAACGTGAAACGAAACTGAACGAAGTTGGCCTATGATTACCTCGCGTTTTTGTCCTCTCCCTTCCGGTCCCGCAGTGTTGGTGGCTGGGCTATGCCTGGCCTTCCTGAACTCCCGGGCGGCCGATCCCCAACCCGCCGGCCAAGGAGCGAACCTCGCCGTTGCGGCCACCCCGTCCAGTTCTTACACGTCGGGCGACACCCGGCTTGGCGCGCTGAACGATGAGTCCGCTCCGCGGAATTCCCGCGACACCCGGCAAGGTTCCTACGGTAACTGGCCCCGCAAGGGCACACAGTGGGTTCAGTACGATTGGACCCAGCCGATTAGCACGAAACAGATGGACGTTTATTGGTGGGACGATCGTCAGGGTGTCAGGCTCCCCAAGGCCTGCCGTCTGACATACTGGAATGGAACCGAGTTCTTGCCGGTGTCGAGCCCCGTCGGGCTTGGCGTCGCGGGGGACAGATTCAACTCTACGACTTTTGACGAGGTGAGCACCTCCAAGTTGCGGCTCGAGATCGATTCCGAGGGCGAGTATTCGACCGGCCTGCTGGAGTGGAAGGTGTATGACTCCGGCAAATCACCTGATTTTCCGCCCGTGGTCACCGTTGGCATGGACCGTGATGTGGTGCTCGGCGGACGCACTTATCTTCACGGCCAAGTGAAGTGGATCAAGGCCGCCACGCTGGCGCCAAGAATTGTGTGGAGCAAGGAATCCGGACCGGGAAGCGTGAAGTTCGCCAACCCCGCCGCGGCCGAGACCACGGCCACGTTTTCTAAGACCGGCCAATACACCCTGAAAATGACGGCGGGGCAGGGGGGATTGACCGCCGCTGGCAGTTTGCGCGTCAAGGTCGAGGCGCCGCCCCAGTCCGAGCGCCTGGACGTCGTCTACACCAAACACTACCGACTGGACAGCCCTCTGTGGAACGCGCGCGCCAAGGCGATCATCGTCAACTGGATCCCTCATTGCGTGGATTACATCAACCGCACGAACCTCACCCAGGGCCAGGGTGGCATCGATAATTTCATCGAGGCCGCCAAAGCCTTGCGCGGGGAACCGCACGGGGCGCACAAAGGCTACGTCTTCGCCAATGCGTGGGTCCACCAGACGGTTGAATCCATCTGTCTGGCCCTGATGCTCGACCCCCGAGGCGATGCGGAGATCCTCCGCGCACAGGGACAACTCCGCGGCACTTTGGAGGATTGGATACCCAAGATCCTGGCCGCCCAGGAGCCCGACGGTTACCTGCAGACGGCATATACCCTGGCCGAACGCCGCCGCTGGCCCGAGCGGTGGAATCCGCCCCAGCGCGGCAATCATGAGGGCTATGTGGCGGGTTACTTCCTCGAGTCGGCCATCAACCATTATACCCTCACCGAGGGCAAGGACCGCCGCCTCTACGAGGCCGCCAAGAAACTGGCCGATTGCTGGGTTGCCCATCTCGGCCCCGGCAAGAAGGACTGGTTCGACGGCCACCAGGAGATGGAGCAGGCCCTGGTCCGGTTCGGGCGCTTCGTCAACGATATGGAGGGCCATGGTCGCGGCGATTCCTATGTCGCTCTGGCCCGCTTCCTCCTGGACTGCCGCCGCGGCGGCACCGAATACGACCAAAGCCATCGCCCGGTCCAGCAACAATACGCGGCGGTGGGTCACGCCGTACGGGCTATGTATAATTACTCCGCTATGGCCGATGTCGCCGCCGAAACCCGCGATCCCGATTACCAAAGCGCCGTCCTCTCCCTCTGGGACAACCTGGTCAATCGGAAATACTACCTCACCGGTGGCATTGGCAGCGGGGAAACCTCCGAGGGATTTGGTCCGGACTATTCCCTAGGCAATGACGCCTATTGCGAGGCTTGTTCGAGCTGCGGCCTCATCTTCTTTCAATACAAGCTCAACCTGGCTTATCGCGACGCCAGGTTCGCCGATCTCTACGAAGAGACGATGTATAACGCCCTGCTCGGCTCGCTCGATCTGGAGGGAAAGAGCTTCTTTTACGACAACCCGCTAACCTCGGCTCGGTCGCGTTATCCCTGGCACGCGTGCCCTTGCTGTGTCGGGAATATCCCGCGCACCCTGTTGATGGTGCCGACCTGGACCTACCTGAAGGGAAAAGACTCGCTTTATGTGAACCTCTTCATCGGCAGCACCATTAACGTCGAGGGGGTGGCCGGCACCGAGGTCGAGATGGTCCAGAAGACCGACTACCCCTGGAGTGGCAAGGTTTCCATTATCCTCAACCCCAAGAAATCCGCGAAATTCTCGGTCTGCCTTCGCGCGCCCAACCGGCGTACCAGCGAGCTTTATAGCCCCGTGCCTGAGGTGCGCGGCCTCCAGTCCCTGGCCTTGAACGGGAAACCCCTCAAACCGGAAATCGAAAACGGTTACGCGGTAATCCGCCGCCAATGGAAAGCGGGCGATCGGCTGGACCTCGTGCTCCCGATGGAACCCCAGCGAGTTACCGCCGATGAACACATCGCCGCCGATCGCGGCCTGGTGGCGTTGCGTTATGGCCCGCTCATTTATAACGTCGAGCGCACCGACCAGCCCAATCTGAGCCTCCCGATCGGTTCCGAGCCGCTGGTTGTGCAATGGCGCGATGACATCTTGCACGGCGTGGTTGCCATCAACGGCAAATGGCAGGATGGCAGTCCCCTGCTCGCGATCCCGAATTTCGCCCGCAACAATCGCGACGCCCAGGCTTCCAAGGTCTGGTTCAGGGGCCATTGAT
>Ga0316227_1003736_pt1 | contig 11999 bp, 11 predicted proteins | sample TBH18019metaG_FD_206012 | JGI IMG/M metagenome (GOLD analysis project Ga0316227, IMG submission 206012) | Freshwater microbial communities from Trout Bog Lake, Wisconsin, USA - TBH18019 | ecosystem: Environmental > Aquatic > Freshwater > Lake > Hypolimnion/Profundal zone | place: USA: Wisconsin... | reverse complement strand
TTTCAAACGCTACTTCGCGGTCGTGCGCAAGCACAATGATCAGCCGTCCATTCAGAATCCGTTTTTCCATCTGTGCAGTGATAATTTCTGGCAGCTCGTGCCGGTGGCCGGTGAACGTGAGATATACCATGAGGGCGCCGTTTCAAGCGCGCCCAGTGTAGCCGGATTGCGTCGCTCCGTCGCGTATGGAAAATTTGATGACGGCATGTGGCAATTGTTGAAAGAACCATTGGCACGCCATCAATTGCGCGAAGCATTGATTGCCCGATATTTTCCGGAAGATCGGGACAAACTTGCCGCCATCACTGCCGCAGCACATCTCCCTGAACCCGTGCGAACGCTCCAGGAGGAAATGCCGCCGGGACGTGATGGGGCATTTCGCAGGACCATCCTGGAGATTTATGATTACCGCTGTGCCGCCTGTGGCGTGCGCGTGTTGCTCGACCAAGTTGAATCACTGGTCCAAGCAGCTCACTTGATTCCGTTTAATGTCAGCTGGAATGACAAACCAACGAACGGCATGGCGCTTTGTCCGAATCACCACTGGGCGATGGACCGCCATTTGATTGCGCCGGTTCCAGACCGCAAGAAAACCGCCGGCATATGGCGGGTAAATGAAGCCCGGCTCGATGATCGCATTGAAGGCCAGCGCGACTTGGTTGCCATTGCGGGCAAATCGGTGATTCCGCCCCGCGAAGAACAATTTTATCCCGCGCTGGAAAGCTTGCGCTGGCGGGCGGAGCATTTGGTCGCGACTTACTGACTTCGTCCATGTCTGCCGTCACCAGCCATCCCGAGAAAGGCAATGAACTGACGTTGCCAGAATTTGGTTTGATTGAATCAGAGCGGGTGCTGGCCGTGGATGAACTATTTGCCGTGGTCAGCGACAAATTTCCAGTATCCCCGGGCCACACGCTGATTATTCCACGCCGCCCACTGACACGATTCCGAGAACTGGACACTGCAGAAAGATTGCGATTGCTTGGATGGGTGGTGTGGGCACAGGAGCGGCTGGAGAGAACAATGACCCCGACGCCGGAGGCGTTTAATCTGGGCGTGAACGATGGCATGGCGGCAGGACAAACGATGCCGCAATTTCACTTTCACGTCATCCCTCGCTTTACCGGGGACGTACCTGACGCGCGCGGTGGTGTACGGTGGGTTGTTCCGCTGAAGGCTAGATATTGGGGATGAAGGGATGCGCGCTCCGCTTTCCGGTGCAGAATCGGCGGATTGTGGTTGTCGGTGTAATTGGTATGCCGAGCCCGGCCGTTGACCAGGTCAATCGTGACCGCGTGGCGCAGGGCGGGATGGGCAGCGTCGAGAAAATCCGGGTAGGACAGGAAGGACACCTTGAGTTCATCGGTGCGGAATTTGAGGACATTGAATTTTTCGTCGAGTCCATGCTGGGTCGCCAGAGTGGCGAGCAACTGGTTCAATGCCCGGCCGAAATCCGTGTCGGGCTGCCGGAAAACATAAACCGCGGATGGCAATCATTTGCCATGGGTGAGCGCAGCCAGGTGCTGTTGATATTCCGCAATTTGCACAGTTCCACGTTAGGAACTCTTTCCTAGGCTCTTCAAATCTTCGGCGAGAAATTGCGCCACGTCTTTGAACCGCGCCACGTTCTCCGGGTTCATGGCCATCAAGGTTTGATGCGCCTCGAGGCTGGTGCGGGTGATTTCTTCGTGGGTGGGATTCTGGGGCGCCGGGGTGCAGGCGGTCAGGTCCGCCGGCAGTTGCAGGGGACCGCTGGTGGCCTTGAACAGATGGGCCGCACCCAGGTTATCCAGCAACTCGCTGACGCGCTGGGAGGCATTATGCAACTCAATGCCCCGCTCGGTGGGCGCGCCGTTGGGGTTCAACTTCATGCCGAATCCGGACAACACACCCAGGAAGGTGCTGTCCATCAGCATGCATTCGCCCAAATCAATGACGAAATGGGTGAACCCCTTCTGGAACAGTTCGTTCAGCAGGGTCTTGAAATCGGGACTGCAGGCAAAATTTGCGCGCCCGCAAATTTTAATGCAGGCACAGTTTTTGCCGACCAGGACTTTCAAATTGGCAGATGACATCTTGATTCCACTATTTCTCAGGCCGCCCCGCCCGGGGTTACAATTTGCACCAAAGCCTGTTGCAACACCAGCGTTTCGTCCAAACCGCTGGACACCAGCCGCTGGTTGCAGCGCAGCAGCACATCCATGGCCCGGACGAGTTCCTGCGAGGTGTATTTTTTAACCTGCGGCAGGGCTTTGTAAAGCACATATGCATTGATGGCCTGCGGATTGAACTTCTTTTCCGCCGGCAGTTTATCGGCGGGGATGGCAGCGAGCTGGGCTTTGAAACGGTTGTAATCCCCGTCCGGCTTCACCCAGCCTTCGCGCACCATTTCCTTGAGCAGCAGCAGCGCCCGGACTTTGCCGATCAACCCGTAGAGCAGGCCGATTTCGGACTTGTCCTTGTCAAATTTGGTTTCCCAAAGTTCCTCGTCCAGCCGCTTGAGCACGCGCGGCAGGTCGCGATCTCCCAGCGCGTCGCCCAAGGCAAAAGCCCGGGAGGTTTTGTTGCGGGAACAGATCGTGGTGACGTCCGCCAGCTCGATTTTCTGGCGGTCGCCGGTGAACACGCACAGCTTCTCGATTTCATTTTCCAACTGCCGCGCGTTGCCGCCGGCGCGGCTGACCAGTTCCCCGAGGGCGGCGTCGGAAATATCCTTGGCTTGCTGGCGCAGGGCGTCGCGCGCCGCCTGTTCGGCACGGTCGGCCCAATCCCGGTCGTCCTGCGACCAGGCGGAAAAGCTCTCGATGGTGCCGATTTTTTCCAAGGTCTTGTAGAAGACCCGCCGCTTGTCCGCTTTGCCGGCGCTGATGAGCAGCCGGATGTTTTGCCAGGCAAAAACCTTCAAATCCTCCGCCAAGCCGGCCAGCGCCTCGGTCACCGCCTGGGAACTGGCCGAGCGCTCCTCGCCGAGAAAATTGCAGTCCCGCAGCCACACTACTTTGCCGGTGCCGAAAAAGGGCAGGGTTTGCAGGGCCTCGCGCAGCCGGCCGAGCACGGCCAGGGCCTCGCCGCTATTTCCCGCGCCCGCTTCGATGATCTCGTGATCCATGCCGCCGATTTCCGCGGACCACTCCGCGAAAAGCTGTTTCGCGCGCTGCTTTACGGTGAAGTCGTCGTCGCCACAGACGAGGGCCAGCGGATGGGACGTTGCGCGGGCCATTTCAATCCGTTTCCAGATCGCCGCCGGACTCGTTCATTTTATTGAGCACTTCGCTCATGTCCTCGAGCTGGGCAAACAAGGCGGCCGACACGAAAATGGGCTTTTTCTGGGCCGCCGCCAGCGCCAGGCAGTCGCTCGGGCGCGCGTCGAGTTCCACGATCTTGCGGGCCAGCTCGTTTTGCTGCTGCAAAATGATGCGCGCGAAGTAGGTGGAGTTTTTCAAATCGGTGATGACGACCCGCTCGACATTGATGCCGAAGCCTTGAAACATCCGGTTGATAAGGTCGTGGGTCAGCGGTCGTTCCTTGGGAGTCTCCCGGAGAAACATGCCAATGACGGCGCCCATCTGGGGTTCGACATTGATGACGAAAACCTTCTCGTCATTCCCCACAAACAGGGCACAGCCGCTGTTGGCGGGGAGTATGCCGCGAATCTGAATCGGCACCACGTCGTTCTTCATGCTGGCAATCTACGCCGCCACGCAAAAAAAACAAGTCTTGTCCGCTCATCAATTTTTGCGGCTTTGCTCGCGGGGCGATGCCAGCTAGCATCCGCGCGACCGAATTTAAAACCGAAATGGCCAATCCACCACCAGCCGCGACGAGCTTCCTGGGCAAATTCACCGTGCTGAACGGCGCGGCGCGGGAGCTGTGGCTCACCTTCGCGGTGAAACTGCTGAGCTGCGCGGCCTACGCCGCGACCAACCTTGCGCTCAAGCTTTGGCTCTCCAGCGAGTTCCATTACAGCGATCAGCAGGCCCTGGGTATTGTGGCCGCCTGGGGGCTGGGCATTACCGTGGTGACGTTGCTGGTCGGCGCGCTGACCGACGCCATCGGTCTGCGCCAGACCTTTTTTCTGGGCATCTGGGTGTGCATCGGGGCTCGGGCGGTAATGGCTTTTTCCACCGTGCCGTGGTTTGCGCTGGCGTTCGGGTTGTTTCCGCTGGCCGCCGGCGAGGCACTGGGAATGCCGGTGTTCATCGCCGCGGTCCGAAAATTTTCCACCACTCGCCAGCGCTCCATGTCCTTTTCGACCGCTTATGTAGTGGGGAATCTGGGCTTGCTGGCCGCCGGCTGTGTCTTCGATTGGGTGCGGCAGGGCTTGGGCGAACATGGCCGGCTGGCGCTGCCGTGGCTGGGCGCCTCGCTCACGACCTATCGGACCTTGTTCCTGGTGAGCCTCGGCATTGAATTAATCATGCTGCCGCTGGTGTGGCTGATGCGGCGGGGAGTGGAAGTGGCGGACGATGGCGTGAGAATCGCGGCCGCGCCGCCCCGGACGGCGGCCACGAACCAGCTGGATGTATTGTTCCGCTCCGTCCGCGAAAGCGCGCGGAACACCATTCGCCTGTTTGGTGAGCTGTTCCAGCAAGCGGGGTTTTACCGGTTGCTGGCGTTCCTGCTGTTGATTGCGTTTTTGAAGCTGATCTTCATGCAGATGAACTATGTCTTTCCAACCTTCGGCATCCGCGAACTGGGCGAAGGTGCACCGGTAGGGAGGCTTTGGGCCATCAACTCCCTGCTGGTCATCTTTCTGGTGCCGGTCATCGGCGCGCTTACCCAGCGGTTTCCCGCCTACGGCATGGTGACCTTGGGCGGCATCATTTCGGCCGCGTCGGTTTTCCTCATGGCGCTGCCCACCACTTGGTTTCAAGGCCTGTCCCGCGGCGGTATTTGTCAATGGCTTGGCCATCATTACCTTGGGCTCGCAGGCACCGTGCATCCGTATTACGCCATGATCACGCTGTTTGTGGTGGTGCTGTCCGTGGGCGAAGCTTTCTATTCGCCGCGCGTTTACGAGTATGCCGCAGCCATTGCGCCCAAGGGGCAGGAAGCCTCCTACGGCGCGCTGTCCTACATTCCGTTTCTGCTCGCCAAATTGTTGATCGGCACATTCTCGGGCACCTTGCTGGCCACGTATTGTCCGGCCGTCGGCGAGCGTCATTCGGGCGCCATGTGGCTGTGGGTGGCGCTGACGGCCACGCTCGCGCCGGTTGGTTTGGTGCTGTTCCGGCGTTGGATTCGCGTGCCGGAGGCGGGACGGGGCGGCCAATGACGAATGATGAATGACGAACAGCAGGGCGGCGAGTGGACACCGATGAAAACCAAGCCGGATTATTGGATAGGTGGATGACTGGATTATTGGCTGCCGGCGCGTTCTGCCAACCATCCGGCCATCCTTCGTTTGATCTGTGTCCGTCTGTGGTTGAATTCTTGTTCAATCTCCTGGTTCCAGTTGACCGGGGGATTTGGGTTTGCAATCACCATTTTTTGTTACTGGCAAACTGTTTTTTGTCCTCCGGCAAGAAACAGTGTGTTTATTTCAATTTAGTGGTTGTTTAAGCTCTCCGCTTAGGGCAATTTTCGCGCGCAAATTGAAGTTCCACGCAACATACGTTATGACCAGCAGTACGCAAGAAAAACCGCAGACCACCAACCGCCGCTTGACCTCATGGGTCGAAGAAATGGCTGGCTTGTGCCAGCCTGACCACATCCATTGGTGCGACGGCTCCAGTAAGGAAAACCAGGCGCTGTGCGATTTGATGGTGCGGAATGGCACCTTCATCCAACTCAACCCTGAGAAGCGCCCCGGATCCTACCTCGCTCGCTCGCATCCCAGCGACGTGGCCCGCGTCGAAGACCGGACGTTTATCTGTTGCGAAGCCCGGGAGGACGCCGGCCCGACCAACCATTGGGCGGATCCGTTTGAAATGAAAAAAACGATGCACGAGCGGTTCAAGGGCTGCATGCGGGGCCGCACGATGTACGTCATCCCCTTCGCCATGGGGCCGCTGGATTCCCCGCTCTGCAAAATCGGCGTGGAAATCTCCGATTCGCCTTATGTGGTGGTGAACATGCGCATCATGACCCGCATGGGTAAGCAGGTGCTGGCCAAGCTGGGCGCGAAAGGCAGCTTCATTCCGTGCATGCATTCCGTGGGCGCCCCTTTGCTGCCGGGACAAAAGGATGTTTCCTGGCCGTGCGAACCCGACCCGCAGAAAAAATATATCGTGCATTTTCCGGACGAGCCGTCCATCTGGTCTTACGGTTCGGGCTACGGCGGCAATGCGCTGCTCGGCAAAAAATGTCTCGCCTTGCGCATCGCCTCGTGCGTGGCCAAGCGCGAAGGCTGGCTGGCCGAACACATGCTCATTCTCTGCCTCACCTCGCCGGCGGGGAAGAAGCATTACCTGGCGGCCGCGTTTCCCAGCGCGTGTGGCAAGACCAACCTCGCGATGATGCAGCCCGCGCTGCCTGGTTGGAAAGTCACCACCCTCGGCGACGATATTGCCTGGATTCGGATCGGCAAGGACGGCCGGCTGTATGCCCTGAACCCGGAAACGGGATTCTTCGGCGTCGCGCCTGGCACGTCGGCCAATTCCAATCCGCACGCGCTCGAGGCCTGTGCGAAGAACACCATTTTCACCAATGTGGTGCTGACGCCCGACGGTGACGTCTGGTGGGAGGACATGGGCGTGCCCGCGCCGGCCAAGGGCATTGACTGGGAAGGGCACGATTGGACGCCGGACAACGGCAAGAAGGGCGCGCACGCGAATTCGCGTTTCACTGCCCCGGCCGAACAGTGCCCGGTGATTGATCCCCAATGGCAGAATCCCGAAGGCGTCCCGCTGGCGGCGATTCTGTTTGGCGGGCGCCGCCCCAGCACCATTCCGCTCGTCAATGAGGCATTTGATTGGGAGCACGGCGTGTTCATGGGTTCGGCCTGCGGTTCGGAGACGACCGCTGCCGCGCTGGGCAAGGCCGGCGTGCTGCGGCGCGATCCGTTCGCCATGCTGCCGTTCTGCGGCTACAACATGGGCGATTATTTCGCCCACTGGCTGTCGTTTGCGCAACGCACTGACCGCGCGAAACTGCCGAAGGTTTATTTTGTGAACTGGTTCCGCAAAAATGCGGACGGCAAATTCATGTGGCCTGGCTACGGCGAAAATTCGCGCGTGCTCAAATGGATTTGCGAACGCGTGGAAGGCGCCGGCCAGGCGCAAAAGACCGCGATTGGCAACCTGCCGGCTCCCGGGGCGCTGGACGTAAACGGCTTGAACCTCCCGGCCGGGAGCATGGAACAATTACTGGCCGTGGACCCCGCGGGTTGGAAAAATGAAATCGCGGATGTGGCGGCCAACTACACGAAATTTGGCGCGCAATTGCCGGCGGCCTTGGGCGCGCAGCTCGATAATTTGCGCCAGCGGTTGGGGTAAGGCGGAAACCCAAAGCCCAAAAGCAGAATTCCGCTCAGCCACAGATGGACACAGATGGCCACAGATGAGAAACGGACGGAAGGAATTCCAAATCAACGCAGAGACGCGGAGAACACGGAGAGTCGCCGAGGTAGATAAATAACTTCGCCTGCCTACGCGTGCTCTGCGTCTCTGCGTTTAATCTGGTTCCGGTTCCTTCGTCTGCCCCCACGCGCCGGCCATCCCATCTGCGTCCATCTGTGTCCATCTGTGGCTAATGATTTCGGATTTCCGATCTCTCCATGCCGTTTCTGCTTGCAATCCAGCGGCCACTCGGCCATTAAATCCACCGGATAAAATTACCATTATGAAAAAATTGCTTCTCCTCACGACCATTATCGTCAGCCTGGGCTTTGCCTCGGCGTTTGCCCAGCCGGGGCCGCGCGGCGGCGGGCAGGGCCCGGACCTTGGCGGCTCGTTGGGCAAGCTCTTTGGTGCCAACCAGACTTTCTCCGCGGTGATGGAATTTCAAACCAGCGGGCCCGGCGGAGAAGACATCACGATGCCCGGCAAAATGAGTTTTGACACGGGCAAATCGCGGTTTGAAATGAACATGAGCGAAGTGAAAGGCTCCAAGATGCCTCCCAGCGCGGCGCAGCAAATGAAGGCCATGGGCATGGACACGATGATTTCCATTTCGCGCCCGGACCTGAAGCTGGCCTACCTCGTGTATCCCGGACTGAACAGCTATGCGGCGATGCCGTCGCCGGATGCCTCCGCCAGCCTTCACCCGGACGATTTCCAGGTGGAGACGACCGAACTGGGCAAGGAAACCGTGGATGGCCACGACTGTGTAAAAAGCAAAATGATCGTGACCGACAAGGCGGGCGCCAAACACGAATCCACCGTCTGGGCCGCGACCGACTTGAAGAAGTTTCCGGTGAAAATCATCACGAGCGAAGGCGGACATGCCGCCACCATTTTGTTCAAGAATTTGGCTTTCACCAAACCGGACGCGGGCCAGTTTGAACCGCCGGCCGGGTTCACCAAATATGACAGCCCGCAGACCATGATGCAGACCGAGATGATGAAGAAGATGGGCGGCGGCTTGGGCAAGCCGCCGGGACAACCATAATCATGCGTTCGGACATCATCAAGAAAGGTTTTGAACGCGCGCCGCATCGTTCGCTGCTACGCGCCACTGGCTCCATTGAATCCGAGGCGGATTGGGGCAAGCCGTTCATTGCGATCGCCAACAGCTATATTGACTGCATTCCCGGCCACGCGCATTTGAACGAGGTCGGGGCGCTGGTCAAACGCCTCGTTCGCGCGGCGGGCGGCGTGCCGTTCATCTTCAACACCATCGGCGTGGACGACGGCATCGCGATGGGGCACAGCGGCATGTTGTATTCGCTGCCGTCCCGCGAACTGATTGCCGACTGCGTGGAGACGGTCATCAACGCGCACTGTTTCGACGGCATGATCTGCATTCCGAACTGCGACAAGATTGTGCCTGGCATGTTGATGGGCGCGATGCGCTGCAACATTCCCACGGTGTTTGTCAGTGGCGGGCCGATGGCGGCGGGCATAGCCGAGCAAGCAGCCGCGCATGACGATCTGGCCCAGTATCTTCAGCCGGCGACGGGCAAATCCGATTTGATTTCCGTTTTCAAAGGCGTCGGCGAATTGCAGGCGGGCAAGATTACCGAGGCGCAGTTGACGAAGCTGGAGCAAACGGCGTGTCCGACGTGCGGCTCGTGTTCGGGCATGTTCACCGCGAACTCGATGAATTGCTTGTGCGAGGCGCTGGGCATGGCACTGCCCGGGAACGGCACGATTCTCGCCGTCTCGAAGGAGCGCGAGGCGCTTTACCAGCGCGCCGCGGAAGCGATTGTCCGGCTGGTGCAAGACGATTTGAAACCGCGCGACATCGCCACGCTGGCGGCGTTTGACAATGCCATCATGCTCGACGTGGCGATGGGCGGTTCGACCAACACGGTGCTGCACACGCTGGCCGTGGCGCGCGAGGCCGGCATTCCCTACGACATTGCGCGCATTGACGAGATTTCGCGGCGCATTCCGTGCATCTGCAAAGTGTCGCCGTCGTCGGATTACCATATTCAGGATATCCACCGCGCGGGCGGCATCCACACGATTCTCGGCGAGTTGAAACGCCAGGGCGTGCTGAACGTGGATGCGAAAACCGCGACCGGCAAAACGCTCGGTGAAAACATTGACGAGTGGGACATGCGCTCGGCGCAATGCTCGGCGCTCGCGAAAACCGCGCGGGTTTCCGGCGCCTCTGCCATCGTGGTGGACCCGAACGACAAGCTGGGCGTGGCCGCGCGCACCGCGAGCGGCAATCTCGCACCCAAGCCGATGTTGTTTTTCCCGGCCGACCCGCTGGCCATTGCGTTCTGGCGCGCGGCCGCCGGTTGGAACGCCGGTGAAGTGGAGGCGCAAGTGGCGGTTCACGATGCGAAAATCAAAGTGAAGCTGCCCGACGGCGCCGAACTGGCCGGCCATGACCAGTTGCGCTCCGCCATCAAACAGCGAATGGAGGAGGCCAAAGGTTTGATCCGCGCCGAACTCGGAGAGTTTCGGCAACAGCCGGTGCTGCTGTTCTGGCAATACGCCAAGGGAGGGATCAAGACGAAGTTCGCGCTGGTGCGCGCGAAAAAAATCAAGAATGGTTTGATCGTGCGCGTGGAATTCCTGACCGACCCGAAGCAACTGGCCAAGGTGCAGCCGAGCGGTTTGATGCCGTACGACCCGGCGTTCCGGTTCGACGCGAACGATTGCATTCGGACCAAGGAAACCGCCTACTCGCCGGACGGCGGGCTGGCGATTCTGTACGGCCAACTTGCGCCCGCGGGCAGCGTGGTGAAGACCGCCGGCATCAGCCAGGCGTTCCAGGAGAATTGCGGCCCGGGTTTCGTGTTTGAAGGCCCGTGCGTGATTTTTGAAAGCCAGGACGCTGCTTGCGCCGGCATTCTTGCGGGCAAAGTGAAGGCGGGCGACGTGGTGGTCATCCGCAACGAAGGGCCGCGCGGGGGCCCGGGCATGCAGGAAATGCTGTCGCCCACCAGCTACATTGTGGGCATGGGCCTCGGGGACAAGGTTGCGCTCGTCACCGACGGGCGGTTTAGCGGCGGCACGGCGGGCGCGTGCATCGGCCACGTTTCGCCGGAGGCGGCGGAAGGCGGACCGATTGGTTTGCTCAAGGAGGGCGACCGGCTGCGCATTGATTTTCCGAACCGAAAAATGGACATCCTGGTTTCCGCAGCGGAACTGGCCGAGCGCAAGAGCCATTGGCAGCCCACCGTGCGGCCACTCCGCGGCTGGCTGGCGCGATATCAAAAGCTGGTCACCAACGCGAGCCAGGGCGGCATCTTGAGCGTGTAGATTCAGCATGACTGCGGCCACGGCATTAAACAAGCAGATTGAACGCTATCGTCAGATGACTGGCGAGCAGCGGTTGAAGATTGCCTTGGACCTGCACGAAATGTCCTGCAACATCGCGCGCGCGGGAATTCGCCGGCAGCATCCGGAGGCGAAGGAAGCTGAAGTTGAAAAATTTCTTCAGGCCCGCCTGAAACTGGCCAGGGGCGCATGAATGAAATGGAATTACTCGCGGATTGTTTGCGCCGTCTGAACCGCGCCGGTGTCAGCTACTATCTCACCGGTTCGATGGCCAGCAACTACTGGGGCATTCCGCGCACAACGCACGATTTGGATTTCGTCGTGCAATTGCCCATGTCTGCGGTGCCCCGTATGCTGCAAGAGTTCAGTGGGGATTTTTACCTTGAGGAAGCGGCCGTTCGCGCTGCCCACCGTCCGCCGCATCAATTCAACGCCATTGATACCCGTTCGGCCTTGAAGGTGGACTTCTGGCTGCCCAAACCAGAACCGTTTGACCGCGAAATGTTCCAGCGGCGTGCGCAGGCCATGCTCTTTGGCGAACCGGCTTGGATTGCCACGGCGGAAGATGTCATCCTGCACAAACTGGTTTGGAACCGCATTTCGCCCTCTGACCGGCAGCTTGGCGACGCGGCAGGCGTCGTCGCCGTGCAAGCGGATGCGCTGGACAAAGATTACTTGAAAAAATGGGCGGTGGAATTGAAACTGGCCGCCGACTTGGAACGTCTGTTGAGCGGCGAAATCAGCCCCAAACAAACCTGAAAGGTTGCGAGCCAAGCAAATTCAGGTTCTTGAGTGTTCGTTGGCGTAATGCATGTTCGAAAGCGGCCGAGGGCCGTACGCACTCCAAGATGCTTCGCGAAATCGGAACGCATCACGCACCACGAGCAGCATTTACTTTCCCGCCTCAGCTTATTAACTTGGCGGCATGGACTCTTTGCATGCACCATGGCGCATCGAATACATCCTGGCGCCGAAGCCGGAATTGAAGCCGGGCCTGTTCGCGCGCATCGCCCAATCGTCCGACGACGAGGCCAACCTGGTCGTTGTGCGCGATCGCACCTGCTTCGCGCTGCTTAACCGCTATCCCTACAACGGCGGCCATCTGATGGTGGTCCCGTACAAGGAGGCCGCCGATCTGGACGGGCTCACCGACGAGGAAAC
>Ga0316227_1003733_pt1 | contig 12009 bp, 8 predicted proteins | sample TBH18019metaG_FD_206012 | JGI IMG/M metagenome (GOLD analysis project Ga0316227, IMG submission 206012) | Freshwater microbial communities from Trout Bog Lake, Wisconsin, USA - TBH18019 | ecosystem: Environmental > Aquatic > Freshwater > Lake > Hypolimnion/Profundal zone | place: USA: Wisconsin... | reverse complement strand
TTGACGCCAGACGTAGCCAGGCGCACTGCCAAAGCGGTAGAGGACTACCCGCACTCCAAGACGCTGACGCGACTGCCGAGCCCCTCCCGACTTTTCGCGCTTTGCCATCGTCTAGCGATCCGAAGGGGAGCGCGGGCATCTTGCCCGCATCAGCCGGCATCCTGCCGGCGTGCTGGTGACGGCGTCGGATTGCACTCGGCGCGCGCCGAAGCCTCCGGCAGGATGCCGAAGGCAGCAGGCTGGAAGCCCGCACTCCCCTTCGGATACACGCGCATGGGTATTTTCGCAGTAGCGCGCGGCTTCGCCGGGCCGAGAATGTTTGCGTTATCTGCGGTTTTACTGCCGCTTCTTGGATGACTGTGATTCCCTGTTTCTGAGATGAAAACTGTCGTTATAGCGTTGGTGGTCGTTTGCGTTGCCGCGGTGACCTCGGTGCTGCTGGCGTTCCTTGCCGGGGGGCTCGGCCCGTTCACGGCCTGGACTTCCCTGGTCGCGGGTTTACTTGCCGGGGGATGGACCTGGATCTCCTGGGCTGGCGGTCGGTTGGACCGGAGACAGCCAACTGCCGACGGGCGGCCTTGCGCGCTGGAGGATTGCCGCCCGATCTCCGGTTGGGTGGAGTGGAGCGTCATCGTCGTCTTTGCGCTGTTCGCCCTTCGCTCCTTCTGCTGGTTGATCTTCTGGAAAGACGGCGACATCGACTTCCTCTCCCCGAACAACCTGGGTGATCTTTCGCTCCACCTTACCTTCATTCGGTACCTGGCCAACGGCGCGCCGTTCTGGCCGGAGAACCCCATTTTCGCCGGCACCGGCCTGCATTACCCCTTTGGCGTGGACCTGTTCAATTCCCTTCTGGCCCTGGTGGGCGTGCCCGTGGTGCGCGGCCTGGTGTGGGTGGGCCTGCTGGGAGCGCTCGCCACCGCCGTCGCGCTCCGGCGCTGGGGCGGACCGTTTGCGATGGCGGGCTTTCTCTTCAGCGGCGGCGTCGCAGGTTTCGCTTTCTTCTCAACGCTGCATTGGGATGGAGGCCATCTCCTGATGCACCTGGAGGATTTCGAGGACCACTTCATCGAACCGAACGGTAGTATCCACTCCCTTGCCTGGAAAAGCATCCCGCTAGCCCTCTTCATTACCCAGCGTGGGCTGCTCTACGCCATTCCCGTCGGGCTGACCCTTCTCTGGAGTTGGCGGGCGCGCTTCTTTCGCGGCCAGCGCGCTCTCCCGTTCCGGGTGGAGACCCTGCTGTACGCCACGTTGCCGCTTTTCCACCTCCATACCTTCATCGCACTCTCGGGCTTTCTCGCCTTCTGGTTTTGCGCCGCTTTCCTGGAAGAGCGGCTCCCGGCCTTTCCCGCCATCGTCCCCGAGCCGCAATACGCGCAAAAAGAAATCGTTCGGCTCATTGCCTGGGCGTTCCTGCCGGCGACCCTGCTGGTCTGGCTGCTGACGGGCATGAACGGCGGCAGCGTCATTCACTGGAAACCCGGCTGGATGCAGGACGAGCCGTTCTTCATTTTCTGGTTTCGCAACATCGGCTTCCTGCCGCTTTTCACCGCCGCGCTGTTCGCATGGCTCTGGCTGAGACGCCGGGAAGCGCAAATTGGGGAAGCGGCTGCGTTTGCCCTCCCAGCTACGCTCCTCTTCATCCTTACGTGCTTCGTGATGTTTGCGCCCTGGGAATGGGACAACACAAAGCTCATGATCTGGTCCTACTTCGTCCTGCTGCCGCCGTTGTGGGCGATGATTTGCCGATTCCCGATCTGGCTGCGCGCCATGTCCTGTTTTCTGCTCTTTTTCTCCGGATTCGTCTCTCTGCTGGGTGGGATCGATTCCACCCATCAGGGTTACTCGCTGGCGGAACGGTCCGAGCTCGACAGCCTGTCGATCCCGTTGCGCCCCATTCCCATCACCGCCACCTTTGCTTCCTTTCCCACGTTCAACCATCCGCTGCTAATCCTCGGACGCAAAGTCGCCGTCGGTTATCCCGGGCATCTCGGCAGTCATGGCATCGATTACAAACCGCGGCAGCAGGATTTGGAGAGCCTTCTGCGGGGCGAGCCCGGCTGGGAGCAGCGCGCCAGGGCGCTGGGAGTGGATTATCTCTTCTGGGGCAGCCGTGAACAAAAGGAATACGCGGGCTCGCTCACGCCGTGGAAAGGGACCTGCTCCGTCGTCGCCACCGGCGAATGGGGCACGTTATACGATCTGCGCGGTTTGAAGCGGAAGAAAACCACGGATTCCCCGAAATAGCACGGATGGGAGTTTTTTTGAGGCGCCGATGGCCCGCCTGCGTCACGCCTCCCCGGCGCTCTCGACGAGCGAGCGAAGCAGCGCCGGGTCCACCGGTTTGAGGAGGTAATATTTGCAGCCTGCCTCGATGGCGCGGGAGCGGTCCGCGTCCTGACCGAAGCCGCTCATGGCGACGATTTGGATTCCCTGAAGTTGTGGCGTCGCGGCGAGTTGGCGCGCGACGATGCAGCCGTCGACGTCCGGCAAGGCGAGGTCGAGAATGACAACTTGAGCGCGATGCTCAAGGGCCACATCGACTGCCGTGCCTCCTTCGTGGACGACCCTCGGCTCATGCCCCCAGACCGTCAGCAACCGGGCGAGCGTTCGCGCCAGGTCGATGTTATCCTCCACCACGAGCACCCTGCGCCTGGCCCGGCACGGTTTGCCGTCGTCGGGCGAAAGCGCGGAGGTTTCGATCGTTGCGGCGTCCGGCGCGGCATGATGAGGCTCGACCACAGGCAGGCGGACGCTGAATTCGGCGCCGCGACCCAGCCCTTCGCTCCACGCCGTCACGCTGCCGCCGTGCATTTCCACAAGCTGCCGCACCAGCGCCAGGCCCAGACCGAGGCCGCCCTTCGTATAGTGTCCGGCGCTTTCCAGCTGCACGAAGGGTTCAAAAATGCTTTGCAACATTTCCCCGGGGATGCCGACGCCTTCGTCGCGGACTTTCAGCACCGCATCGCTGTTTTCCCGGTAAAGGCTTACGCGGATTTCCTTGCTTCGCGCGGCGCTCCTGGTGGATTTGACCGCATTGGTGAGGAGATTGACCGTCACCTGCTCGATGCGGACAGGATCGGCATCCACCCAGAGCGAGTCTGAGGCGAGGGTCATCGAAAGGGAGTGACCGCCTTCGGTGAGGGTCGAGCGTACGGTTCGCGCGGCGGCCCGGACAGCATCGGCCAGGTCGATCCTGGTGCGGCGCAGGGTGATTTTGCCCATGGCCACGCGCGAGACGTCCAAAAGGTCGTCCAGCAAGCGTGCCATGTGCTTGACCTGCCGCTCGATCACGTCGACGGCATCGCCGGGATCGGACGAACGCAACATTTCGACCGCGTTGAGAATCGGCGTCAGCGGATTGCGCAGCTCGTGGGCGAGCATCGCCATGAAATGATCTTTGATGCGGTTCAACCGGGCCAGTTCGGCTTCGTTCTTGCGCAGTCGCTCTTCGAGATCTTTGCGCTGGAGCACCGCCCCCAGTTGCGCCGTTGCCGCCCCCACCATTTCCACCAGCTTTTCGTCCTCTCCGCGCCGCTCGAGCATGAAGAACTCGAAAATCGCGATCGGGACATCGTTTACCAGGATGGGAAAAGCTGCCCCGGCCTTAATGCCGACGGCCGCGGCTGCCTCCCGTCGCCGAAATGCCGGTTCGCGCGTGACATCGGCGATAAAGACGGGCCGATGCCGTTCCCATGCCAGGCCGGGCAGCACGTCGTTGGGCGTGAGGCAGATCCCCGCCGATGCATCTCGAAACGATTCGAAGCCGGGGCGCGAAGCATACCAGCCCTTGCAACATTCGATGGCGATGCCGACTTCGCGGGGGACCCATGCGCTACCCAGGGTCCAGCCCGTTGCCTTGCAGACCGCTTCCAGCGCCACGTCCATCGCGCGGCCCAGATCGGACGTCTCCCCGATCGTCGCGGCAATGCGCACTTTTAACAGGTCGCTTGCGCTCAGGCGGTCGCACTCTCCGGTTAAGGTCTCGCGCGTTTCGGGCGCAACTTCCACAGTGCAAATCAATGGCAACATATGCAGATTAAGGTGCGCATGGGCGGCGTTCCTAACCGGGAGGCGCTTTGTGACGGCTCCACTGTGAATCTCCTCCCGCCATGCCTGAAAATCCCGTCGCCCAATGCGCTGGTATTTCGAAGCGCACCCCGCAAGCGCGGGCGGAAGGTTGAGCCACACGCACTCGTTGGCGCTGTTTTGAAAAGCTCCCGTCTGACTGACATCGGCATCTTCTCCATCTTCTTTGAAGGTTTCCCCCATATCTGTGGTAGATTCGCTCATGACCAAAACATCAAAGGCCTTCTCGCGACGTGGACCGGACATTTTAACTGAAGAGTTGGTCTCAGTTTTCCTGGGAAAAAAATCCTTTGAATTCAAGACTCTCTTCCTGGTAATCCACGCCAAACTGCTGGCTCGGAAGGCCGCCGGTGGCGGGGAAGAGATGCTGAGGCTTCGCTCTTACGAAAAGCTTCAGGTGCTTGTCGGTGCGGGGTTAGTCGCCAAGTCCGGCAAAAGTTACAAAGGCAACACTCTGCCTCTCATCGCGTTCGATGCGAAAATGAAAGAGTTTCATGCTGCCATGGCCAAGCATCGATCGGACTCTTTAGCGGCCGTGCCCACGCCCATAGGCTCAGTGTAACCGGAGCCGCCGTTGACAGCCGGGGTCACTCAACGCCTTCTTTTTTCCACCGGGTGGGACCGATGATCGTTGCCGGGTTGCCGGCTGCGATCATTCCCTCGGGCACGTCGCGCGTGACGACCGCTCCGGCCCCCACCACCGCGTGGTCCCCGATGGTAACCCCTTTCAACACCATCGCCCGTGCCCCGATGAAAACGCCCCGTCCGATTTTCACCGGGCGCGCCCCCTCGACATGTTCCCCTCTCCACCCCCATTCGCCCTCCGGCGCGTGAAAATCGTTGTCCACCACCATGGCGCCGGAGCCGAAAATAGTGCCCTCGCCAATGGTGACCGAGTTGCCGGCGACGATGATCGTGCCGCTCATTCCGGCGTTCTTCCCGACGATGAGTTCGGCGTTTGGCCCCAGCGTCCTCAGCACGCACGGTTGAAAACAGCCCAGCGGATTGGCCCTGCGGGAACTGTGAATCCGCACGCCTTCAGAAAAAACCATGCGCGAGCCTTGCAGCCGGCTGATTAACGGGCGCCCCAGGAAGACCACGCTGGGATGACATTCCACCCCCTTCATTCGCGCTTCGGCCAGCCAGATGCGCGAAACTCTCTCCCGGATCCACCCGATCCATTGGCCCAGTAATTCAGCAGTCGTCATTTTGGAGATTCAAGAGGGGGTTGCGTCGCGGCGATCGCCCTCTCAATATCCCAACGTCCCGCCGCCGTCACGTCGATTCGCCGGGGGTCTCCACCGTTCGCCGGATCCCTTCCGCGATCTGGATGAACGCCAGGCTCACGGGGCTCCTTCGGTCGGCCTGCGTAATCGGCATGCCGCGATCGCCCGACTCGCGGGTGGCGATGTCGATGGGGATCTGGCCCAGCAACGGCACGCCAAGGCGCTTTGCTTCGCGCTCGCCGCCGCCGGACCCGAAGATGTCGTAGCGGGTGCCGTCGCTCGGGCACAGGAAATAGCTCATGTTTTCCACCAATCCCAGCACCGGGACGTTCACCTTTGAGAACATGGAGGACGCCTTGCGCGCGTCGATAAGCGCCACTTCCTGAGGCGTGGTGACGATTACCGCGCCGGCCAGCGCCACGGTTTGCACAATCGTGAGTTGGATGTCCCCGGTTCCCGGCGGTAAATCGAGCACGAGGTAATCGAGCCGGCCCCAGTCCACCTGTCGCAGAAACTGCTGCGTGTACCGGCTGACCATCGGACCGCGCAGCACCGCCGGGGAATCGTCGTCGAGCAGGAAGCCCATGGACATCAGCTTCAGCCCCACCGTCTCGATCGGGATGATAATGTTGTCTTCGGTGGCCATGGGGCGTTCGCGACTGCCGAACATCATCGCCACGCTGGGGCCGTAGATGTCGCAGTCGCACAAGCCGACGCTCGCGCCGGTCTGCCGCAGCGCCACAGCCAGATTCGCGGCCACGGTGGACTTGCCTACGCCGCCCTTTCCGCTGGCGACCGCTACAACGTGGGTGACGCCCTCAATGGCCGTCGCGCCCGGGGTCGCCGGTGCGGCGGCGGGGGCATGCACGTCGATGCGCACCGATGCTTCCGTCACGCCGGGCAGCGCCAGCAGAACCGCCTCGCTGTTGTGCTTGATCGCCTCTGGTACGGAGAGGTCGCCGGTTGCTACTTGCATCTGAACCACCACGCGCCCCCCGTCGATCTGGATATCCTTTACGAGACCGAAAGAGACAATATCCCGGCTGAACCCGGGATAGCGGATTTGGGCGAGTTGGGCACGGACCGATTCTTGAGTAAGCGCTGGCATAGGAATCTTAAATACGAGCGCAGGGGCACCGACGGCAATCTAAAGATGCAAAAGCGGCGTGAATCGCGTCCGGACGCGCGGGGTCGCACCGGGTGTTGGAGGGGAAAAAACGCGCTTGTTTCCGATCGGGCGCGGGACAAATTTCTTCCGGCGGGTCGCAATCACCGGGAGGTCCGTATATAACGGGGTATCTACACGGAGCAAGAAAACGGTTTCGGCCCGATGAGCCGTCCGTCCCGATTGCGCGCCGACTGAAACGAACGTCGCGATTGCCTCGTGAGATTCCTTCGACAGACTCAGGACAGGCTCTTCGCAGGCTGCCAATGAACCTGCCGGTTGGGGACAGGCGTTCAGCGCCAACGGCGCGACCCCATGCCAGCCTAGGGCAACGCCCCACTGCCATTAAGTTAAGGAATTCGCGGTCTCGTTCCCAGGCTCCAGCCTGGGAACGCCCCTGTCTTGGAGGCTCCAGCCTCCCGTTCCTCTCCGGTGCGCCGTGCTTTTGGAGGCCCGGCAGGAGGCTGGAGCCTCCGGGAATACTGCATTCCCAGGCAGGAGCCTGGGAACGAGCACGCGTTACGAGAGCCTCCAAGCTTAACTTAATGGCAGTGGGGCGTTGCCCTGGGCTGGTATGGGGCTGGGCCGCTGGCCCGGAAATGCGCCAAGCGATCCCCGAGGCGATCCCAGGTTCTTGCCCAACAATCAACGCCGCGCTTTGGCCGCCTGCAAGTCTCAGGATGACAACAAATAAATCGCTCTGGCCCCTCGGAAACGGTCCGTATAATCGCAAAATCTGCGAAAATCTGCGCGATCTGCGGACCTTTTTCCTTCTTGCTGCGTTGGTGCGAGGTTTTCGTTGCAGCCTCCCACCTCAATTATCTGCGCTCTCCCGCTCAGGCCATCCCCTTCAGGAGCGCCACGGCTGCGTCGAGGCTTGGAACGTCGTTGATCGACACGATAGGGCTACCCTTCCGGGTGCGGCCCAGCAACGATGCCAGCACCCCGCCCGGCCCAAGCTCGATGAACTGCTCGATGCGGTCATGATCGACCAGGCGCTCCATGATCTCGCTCCAACGCACGGTGCCGGTCACCTGCTCGCGCAATGCATCGCGAATTTCCGCCGGGCTGGAAACCGGCTGGGCGTCCACGTTGCAGAGCACTTGGTATTCCGGTTTGCCGAACTCGGTGCGCTCGAGCACCTCGCCCAACTTGAGATAAGCTGAATTCATCAGGCGCGAATGGTAAGCGCCGGCGACGTTCAACAGCGTTGCCCGCCGGATGCCATGCTCCTTTGCAAGCCCGACAGCAACGGCGACTTTCGATTTTTCCCCGGAAATAACCACCTGGCCGGGCGAGTTGAGATTGGCGATGTCCACGTCCGTCTCCGCCGCAAGATCGCGGACCACGTTCTCCTCGGCGCCGATCATCGCCGCCATGGCGCCTTCGGTAGCGTCGCAAGCGTCCTGCATGAATTGGGCGCGCTGAGCCACCAGCAAGAGCCCGGTCTCGAAATCGAACGTCCCCGCTGCGGCATGCGCGGTAAATTCACCGAGGGAAAGCCCGGCGGTCGAATGCACCGGAAAATCCCCGAGTTCCTGGCGCAACGCCATCAGGCAGGCGTAACCATGGACGTAAAGGGCGGGCTGGCAATGCACCGTCTTGGTCAGTTCCTCGTCGGGACCTTCGAATGTGATGCGGCTTAACGGGCGGCCCAGGATCGTGTCAGCCCGCTCAAACAGCTCCGCCACCTTCGGATACTTGGCCGCAAGATCCTTGCCCATGCCCACGGTTTGGGCGCCCTGACCGGAAAAAAGAAGTGCAATGCGTTTACTCATAAGGACGATACGATTATCAGGATTTGCGACCGTTGCAAACCCTGAACCGTCACAGCCCCTCGGGATGCCGGATGACGCAACCGGTGGCTGGACGGCTCAAGGTAGTCCACTTGGGCCCTTCGGCGCCGCGGCCCCAACCGGTGTCGAAGCGCAACCCTGCCACCACCAGGAAAACGTGGTCGCGCCGGGCGTAAATGCTGATCCACCTCCCCTTGCCTGAGGCGCCGTAATGACGGAACGCAATCGCCGGGCAGGGACTGTGGAGCCGGCCCGCACCGCGGAGCACGAACGACGTGGCCCCGGAGCAGTCGTAGGCGTTGGACATCCCCAACGTATGGCCGCCACCGTATCGGTACGGCAGGCCGGCGATCCGATTGCCCGCATCGATAGCCGCCCGAACCACAGACGGAGCATGAGTCGGAGCGACAGCGTACCCGCCGCGAATCACCGCAGTTCGCCCCCGTACATAATGGTAGCGATACGGGGCGGGACCGGCGCAGCCGGACAGGAATACCAGCGACACCAGAGCGGCAAGAGAGAGCAGGGGAAAAACTGAGCGATACACCGGGGAAATGTTGCTCAACCCGGCATTCCCGGCAAGAGGGAGCGTGGTTTAATTCTAATGAGCCTTCAAGTCCACCGAAAGAATCTGCGAAAATCTGTGGACCCTCTTCTTCTTGCGAAGGTACGCCGCTGCTCACCGCCTCGGCGCGCGGGCACGCGCCAGCGCTTCCAGCACCGTTTGCTCGGTCAGCAATTCCGGAAGCACTTCGGGGGCGCCGTTTCCAACGGGGTAAACGACATATACCGGCACGCCCGCGCGGCCCAGGCGGCGAATCTCGGTTGTGATCGACGAATCGCCCCGGGTCCAGTCCGCACGCAGAGTGGCGAAGTCGCGCAGGGCAGCCCGGACGCGCGGTTTCGCCAGAACAAACCGCTCGTTGTATTTGCAGTTGGCGCACCATTCGGCGGTGAAATCGACGAAGACCGGTTTGCCCTGGGCGCGCAGGACGCTTACTTCCTGCGCCGACCATGGAGTCCATCCACTGAGAGGCGATGGACGGGCCAGCCGAACGGATAGAACAATCAATGCCGCCGTAATAACCACCGCCAGCAAGCGTGTCCGTGAACCTTCCGCCGGGGTGAACCACGTCCCGAAAATCCAGCAACCGGCGCCAATCCCAAGCAGCAGCCAGAGCGCGCCGACCGCATCCGCCGGACTCTTCTCCGAAGCGTAAACGCCCAGGAGCCACACGACGCTCCCGAGCATCAAAAACCCCATCGCCTGCTTGAAACGAACCATCCACAAGCCGGGCCGCGGAAGATAGCGCATCCACCCCGGATTCGCGGTCAGCACTACATAGGGCAGGCTCATCCCGGCTGCGACGGCAGCGAAAATGGCAAAGATCGCCACGGCTCCCTGGGAAAGTGCAAAACCGAGCGCCGATCCGAGAAACGGAGCGGTGCAAGGCGTCGCCAGCAGCGTGGCAAAGGCTCCGTGGAGAAACGCCCCGGCGTAACCCTCCCGTCCGGATAGCGTGACCAACCGTCCGGTGCCCGGCAGCCAAACCTCAAAAACGCCCAGCAGATTCAACGCGAACACAAACAGGAAGAGCAGTGTGCCCAGCACAAACGCGGGTTCCTGAAACTGGAACGCCCAGTTGACGCGCTGGCCCACCAAACGCGCAATAACGATCAACAGGGCGAGGCCGAGGAACCACGCGAAAATGCCGGCCACAAACGCCAACCCAAGTCGGAACACCCGCCGGCGCGATTCTCCCGCCTGCCCGAGAAACCCGAGTATCTTGAGAGAAATCACCGGCAACACGCACGGCATCAGGTTCAGGATGAAGCCTCCGAGAAATCCGAACCCGAGCGCGCGCGGCACGGTGAGCATCGTGCCGGACGATTTGGGCGTGTCGGAAAAGGACGCCACCGGCGTGGCGGATGCGGAAACCGGCGGAACGCTCACCACATTCCACCCAGTACGCACGCCATTCTCTTCTACGACCAGCAGGCCGCGCACGCTGGGCGGCGCCTGACGGTCGGTGGCTGCGTCCTTCGGCAGCAGAATCCGGAGAATGCCGGGGGCCACAACCTCGGCGCGTCCGAACAGAGGGTCGAAGGGATAAAAATCGACTTTAGCGCCGGTCGGGAGGCCTTTTATCTTTAGATGGACTTCTGTGTCGTGCGGCTCCCATCGCAGCGTAAACGGCGGCGGTCGGGACCGGGGAAGCTGGGCGCGGAATTTGGAAAAGAGTTCCTCATTTGCCGGGCGCCAACCGACGCTGGAAGAGACGACCGGCAGGGTCAGGACGAGATCGGCACTGCCCGGAACACAACTCTTTGCACAGGCCAGCCACGAAGCATGTGCATGAATCGCGGCGTCGCCGGCAGGGAGATCGACTGGCGGAGTCAGTTCCGTCATCAAGAGCAACTCGCCATCGTAGCCGTAGGAAGACATTTCTTCACCATCTGCGGAGAATTTCTTGGGAACAGGCCACTGCAACACTCCCGCTTTCCAGCCGGGCGGCAATTTCCACTCGAGGGCGACGGGCAGGCCGGAGTCGCCAGGATTCACCCAGTAGGTGTGCCAACCCGGCTTCAGACGCAGGTGCAATCCGGCCATGAATGCGCCCCCTGGCGCGGCTGCCGTGGTGTCGGCGACGAGCCTGGCTTCGACCGGAGAAGGCGCCTCGACCTCTTGGGCAACGGCGAAGGCACAACCGAACAGCCAGGCGAGACAAGCAACCGGAAAGAGCAACGATGCGAAGGTTCGGCGCATTTTGTTTGTATACCACCGATGCGGCTGGGGGGCAAATCGGATATCTTGCCCACGAGCGCGAGAAGGCGTCGAGACGGCTGTCCGGGGAGCGCACGCGTCTCGCCGCCGCGAACTTCTCGCCCCCGTTCTCGCCGGGGATCTCCAAGAACAGCCCGCCCGGTGAATGCTTGCTATTTCACAACGAGATGCCACGATAAAGACTTATGAATGCGCTCTTCCGTCGACTCCTGGCGATGCTGCTTGGCTTCGCCTGGTTTTCCGGGGCGGCGCATGCCCAGTCGATCGATTACGTGTACGGGATTGTCAAAGGGGGAACTACGAGTTCCAGCGGGTGGTATCTCGACCAGATTGCAATCAACCCGACCGCCCGTACTTACACGGTTTCACAACTGCTCGATCTGTCGAACACCGGCATCGCCGCGGGGTTTGGCAGTGCCGGTCATGACAACCAGTCCATCAATGCCCTCGCGATCGACGGCGCGAGCAACACCGTCTTCTTTACCTATTCCTACAACAATGCGTCATCGGCGACGACCGGCACCTTTTTCGCCGTGTCCTACGCTTTGCATCTCACCACGGCGACGACCGGCACAGCGGTGCAGATTTTCTCCACCAATGCGGTCGGTGGCGTGGCCAGCGACTCCGGGAATACACCCGCTACAATTAGTTGCGGAAGCGGTTGGCTTCCAAAAGCCGCCTACTATAATGGCGCCTACTACGTCGGGGTTCAGGACGAGGACAGTATTATCAAGATTTCCATGGGAAACGGGGACTTCACTGCCTCCACCGGAAATCAACTCTATTCGTTAATCAACCATTCCACCGATGTCACCAAGTCGGCCGGTGCGGGCGGAGACATCATCATCGACGGTTCCGGTAATCTTTATGACGGGGGAGATTCCTACAACGGAGCGACTTTCACTCCCCACGTTTTTGCCACCGAAACCCTGGCGCATGCTCTCG
>Ga0316227_1003724_pt1 | contig 12040 bp, 38 predicted proteins | sample TBH18019metaG_FD_206012 | JGI IMG/M metagenome (GOLD analysis project Ga0316227, IMG submission 206012) | Freshwater microbial communities from Trout Bog Lake, Wisconsin, USA - TBH18019 | ecosystem: Environmental > Aquatic > Freshwater > Lake > Hypolimnion/Profundal zone | place: USA: Wisconsin... | reverse complement strand
ATCAAGCACAGCCTGACGCAATCGTTCGATCTCACGATCTTTGTCCATGATCGCTTTTGCGTAAACAGCAAGTTGTTCTCTAATGTCCATTAATAGGTCTCTTACTTTATCGTGTTCCATGAGTTCTGGATTGAAGTATCCACCACTCGACAAATACTCTGTGATCTTATCGATCATTCTTCAACTCCGAAATGCTCTTTTATCGCTCGGTGAATCATATAACTTCTATCTGCTTTTTGTAAATTATGTTGTCTGGAAAAGTCAGCACATTCCCTAACAATCAACTCGGCGAACTTTTCAGAGTCAAGTTCACTCTCAATCCACTGCGCGTCATCATTCTGGACCACAAGGGATTGATTGTACAGTTCACGAATTCGCTTGTTCATTCTGCTGCTCCTTATGCCGCAGACTTCATTCCGGGCTTCGTGCCCGAGATGTAGCCAAAGGGTATGCCCAGACGCCACTCCAAGTGCTCGATGTCATTGGTCGAGTCCTCAGCGTCCGCGATGTAGCGGACGGCGTCCTCGCGTGTGCTGCCCAGGACCAGCTGCTGGATCTCCAGGATGCGCTGTTCGAACTTCTGTACACGGGCCTGCTCCTCTGCAGCCTCCTGAGCCCAGATGCTGGGAGCAATCTTATCCAGTTGGGCGATCTCTGCCTTCAGGCTCTCGATGCCCTGGATCAGTTCCTCCTCAGTGGTGAATTGATCCGCGCAGCCGCGCCGTGTGCGGGAGCCCCAAACGTCCTTGCTGTAGTCCGAAAGGAACGAGCTGAGCTCGTTGTATTCGTTGCTGAGTTCTGGGCTGCTGGTGAGGATGTAGTCCATGTTCGGTGCTCCAGTGCTTTAGTGTGTAAGCAGTATAGCAGATGTTATCCGAATGTCAAGCCGTTCGCAAAGTCTTTTCTATCTCCAGCATCCGTTCGTGCTGTTCCACGCTGAGTGCGTGTTCCAAGCAGTCCGCAGCCAAGGGATCCAGTGCCACCAATTTAGCAGCCAAGTCCTGGAGTTCGGTGCTCTTCAGGACTGTCAAGGTTTCCGCAATCGTGTCTAGATTGAACATAGCGTTGTTCCTTGCTGTCAGTGTCTAAGCATTATAGCAGATGTTACCCGAATGTCAACCGATCAATCGCCGGAATCCACAGTGAAGTAGTCCCCGCAATGTTGGCAGGTATATCCGTTGTAGCAGCGGCCCAAGTTCTCGCCCTTGTACTCATGTACGCAGGGTAGGTTGTTATCCTTACGCAGGAAGACCTGGCCAGTGTTCTTACCATACATATATTGCCCACCGCAGTTGATGCAGGCAAAGGTTTCGTCAGCTCGGGCAACCTTGCGATCGTAGTAGTCCTCGTGGGCGTCCTCGTCGTTCATTCTTGGTCACTCCCCATGCCGTAGTGGATGCAGGCTCCGATGAGGAGCGAGATTGGGATCGACGCTATCAACCAGATAGCAAGGTAGATCATGCCGCCACTCCTAGTTCTCGTTGTGCCTGTCGGAACAGGACCGCGTCCGCCGTGCCGGCGAACACACGACCACCACGCGCCGGGCCGTCGTTGTTGGGAGTATTGTTGTAGATATACAACGTGCTTTTGTTGTACTCGTTGTAGTCTGAGCGAACATACCCGAACATAGGATCCTGCAACAGGGCCCGGCACTTGTCAACGGTATCTGCGTACATCTCGTGCTCCTTGCTAACCATGAGTGTAGTATAGCAGGTTTTACCAAAGAGTCAAGCCTTGTTCCAATTGTTTTTCACGTAGCTGGTGGCCAGCGAGCGTGTCATGCCCAAGTTATCCACAGCCCACTGAATGGTTCTCTCGTAGCCTTCGCTGCCCACTTGAGCCTTCAGTTCACGGATCTTGATGCGGACCTGATCGGCCTTGCTGACCCCGGTCTTGGCCTGCAGTGCATTCACCGTGGGAGCTGCGGGAGCATGGGCCGCTCGCTGCAGGACCGGCTGGTTCGCTGCGGGCTGCTGAGTGGTCCAGGAGCAGTTTCGATCCACAGTGCCCTTACCGTATTTGAAGCGGTAGATGGTGCCCTGTTGGATCTTGCGGTGCCGTTGGATGCTGAGTGTGACAGTCTGCCCGGTGCTGGAGGTGTAATAGTAGGTTTTACCGTTAGCGTAGGTGACCTCTTCCTTGTGGCAGCGTTGGCCTGACCCGCCCAGCTGACGGCACACGCGGCTCCAGCCTGGGTTATGATTGCGGCCCAGCTGTGGGTTAAAGAAGCAGACGATGTGGGCCAGTTCGTGTGGCACCGTATCCTTGATCAAATGGTCCCATGCCTGATTCTGCATCATGTCGGTGTTAAACCTGACGTAGTAGCCCTGGCGATCGCGGCCTGCCATGCCCGCCGCTCGGCCTCGCAGATCAAAGCGGATGCGAATTTGGGGCAGGGTGATTCCGTAGAGTCGATTGGCTTGCAGGGTCAGCTCTGCAATCTTTGTGCGAACCTGCTGAGTGCGTTCTTGCAACATCTCTCTTGCTCCAACTTCTTAGTGTGTAAGCAGTATAGCAGATTTTACCAAAGAGTCAATCTTTTAGGAGATCAAACAAGGAGTTTTGGAGCCTACTGATCTCGTCTCTCTCCAAGTACCAATCCGTGCGGGGATCCCAATATTTGCCCTCGCGGGCGTCATAGTAGAGAACCCGTCCGCAGGGATAGTGGAAGGGTCCTTCTAAGCCCCGGCGGGGGCCGTAGGCTTTTACTCGCTGCACGATACCGAATCCCATCACATGATCCTCATCAGGATCACGAAGATTCCCAGTGCGAAGCCTGCAGCGAAAGGGAGGATATTGTTCTCTAACCACTGCCCTACTAGGTTGATATACTTCATTGATTTGCCTCTTTCTCTAAGTTTCAGTAGTATAGCAGGTTTTACCAAAAGGTCAAACCTCTATGCACTCTCCCGAGCCAGGTCCTCAATCACGTCCTGCATCCAGCAGCTGATATCGCTGCTGCCAATCTCCTCCAGGTCGTACAAGAACTGGGCACGGTTCTGGATCGCTTCCAGGACCAGTGTGGCACCATACTTGATCAGGAGATCCAAGTGCTGGGTGCGCACGCGGTGGATGAGACAATCCTCTACTGCCTTGCTGCTGCTCATGTAGTGCTCCTTGCTGTCTATGTATGTATTATAACAAGGTTTTACCAAACTGTCAACCCCTGATTAACCTTCTACGCACTCGTATTCTTTGTCCCACTGACCGATGCTCAAGTGAGTGTAGAACGCGGTGTGGAAGTAATCAGTCATCGCATCACTTTCATCGAAGTAGACCTTGCCACCTGCACGGCCCGGAGCATTGTGCATGATCTCGTTGACCTTGAGCATGAACTCACGCTCTTCAACATCAGAGAAGTGATCCTTGATCCAGTACTGGTTAACCTGAGCATATCGCTTGCCCTGGAAGCTCTTCTCAAACTGGTCCTGGAATGCGTAGGTTGCCTTCTGCACAACCACATCTACTGACAGGCTACCACTGCCCTTGCGTACAGCGAACTTGAACTTGGGGAACTCTTGCTTGAGTTCATTGCGGATTGCTTTGACATCTTCTGCGGAAATATAAGCCATTTGATTCGCTCCTGTTTGTTTAGTGTATGTGTGTATTATAGCAGGATTTACCAAAATGTCAACTTCACTCTAGGGAGCCGTCCCAAAAATTCTGATCAAAATCGTAGCCCTCTCGCTCTACTCTCTGGCACCAAATCACATGCCCACCCACGGCCTCTTTTAGAGAGTGGTACCGTTCGACCACTTCGCTGCGGCTGGTGCCTGAGCAGTCGAACAAGCAGGTCTCCCACTGTATGGGTTCATCCCTAGAGAAACGGGGTAGTAGAACTGTGCTGACATCAATGAGGCCTACACGGGTCAGACTGATCTTACGATCTAGTCTCATCTGCTCTTCGAGGAACTTGTGGTCGATCACGGTCTGCTCCTTGCTGTTCATGTTGTATATAATAGCAGGTTTTACCAAAAGGTCAACCAAACTGGTGCCCCGGGCCGGACTCGAACCGGCATGTCTTTCGACGGCAGATTTTAAGTCTGCTGTGTCTACCAATTCCACCATCGGGGCGGGGTTCTACCAGAGGCCCTTCTCCTTCAGGATGGGGATCATGAGATTGGCCTCAGCCACGCCAGCGAACACGCGGCCGCGAGCTGGGCCGTCGTTGTTTGGGGTGTTGTTGTAGATATACAACGTACTTCTGTTGTAGTCGTTGTAGTCTGAACGAGCGTATCCAAACATGGGATCATTGACCAACGCTTGGCACTTCTCAACGGTATCTGCGTACATAGTGCTTACTCCTTAGTGTGTAAGCAGTATAGCAGGTTTTACCTAAATGTCAACCTTAGGAAAGGTTAATTCTGGGTTCGGGTCTCTTAGAGATAGTGACGTGTTCTTCAAGGATCTGGCCCTGAGGACTACGACGAATAAGAATCTCAATGCGGTCTCCCAAGGCAGAATCAACTGACCGCCTTTCCCAGATGGAAGTTTCGATCAAGTTCATTTCCGCTTCTTCTGCCTTGTCTTTTGCAGCAGGGCGATACCTGCTCTGAATTGTCGAGTGGTGGCTATAAATTCTCGAGGATTGTAAGGTAGGACATCATCCTGCACTCTGCGAGTCTCGTAGCCGACCATCTCGTAGTGGACCTTACGAGTGGATGTGTTCCACCAATTGTATTCACTTTGGCTCATGTGTTATAATCCTGAATCATATCCCAAATGACCGCACCACCGAACAGAATCACAACGATCAATTCAATAGCAGCGAGGACGTTCATACATTGATCCCCAAGATTTTACAAACGATTGCACCCACCGACAAGCCTACTGCCATCCAGAAGATGTAGGGCAGAGCTTCATCTGCTCTACGGGCCTGTCGTTCGTAATAGGTTTCATTATCCTTCTTCATGGTCAGACCCCATGCCAAATGCGATACACTTTCCAATAAACAATGACGCAGGAATACTGATTAGGAACCATAGGCCCAGATAGAAAAACCCGCTGTGCAAGATGTTCATCACTTGAAGTCCAGTTCGCGTTCGGCCTGCCAATCGTGGAACGCGGAGATGTCTTCCTCGTCCTTGTAGGGATCGTCGATGTATTCTTCTTCCAACTCCTCGTACTCATTGAGTTCGTCGAAGAAGTCTTCATCAGGCGTGGGCAGCGGGCCGTCGGGAATACTATCCAGCCACTCGTTGTACTCTGCCTCGTACTCCTGACGCTCTGCATCAGTCATCGTGTAAAGTTCATCCATTTGCATTACTCCTTACAGTGTATAAACAGTATAACAGATTTTACCAAAGTGTCAATCTGGTGTATTAAACGGAGCACTGCCCGCAATAAAGATCCACGCGGCGAATGCTATGACATAAGCGGCACTGGCGTCTGAGTTGCCCACCAAGTGTTGTCCGATAGCAGCCAGTAAAGTTATCACGACCATGAAGGCCGGGGTATAGGTCAAAAAGAACTTTTTCATAAATCACTCCTTATAGTGTTTATAGATTATAGCAATTAAAATAACCCTTGTCAACCATGAAAAAGGGCTGCTATCCAGAACGGATAGCAGCCCCCACTAACAACACAGACCGGAGCAAGATCTGTGGCCCAGACACTACGCCGGGGCTTTGCAGAGGGGCACTACACCCTCTGTGCTGGGCTCTTAGACGAGACCCAGTGCGATTGCCTTATACCCTGCAGCAATGACCTTGCGGCTCGGAGTACCCAAGAGGTAAGCGGTGCGCTTAACACCACCAACTCGCTTGTGTGGATGCGTGGCGTAGACCGCGTATCCCGCCTGGCGAATGCGTGAAGCCTCAGCAGCAATGTTCTTGATGCCGAACTTCTTCTCAGCCTGTGAAGCCGTGAAAGTCTCGCCAGCCTTGAGGGCCTCGAACAACTTGTAGGTCTTCGTGTTCTTGTTTAATGGAGTCATATCTTTTTTCCTTTGTAGGTTAAATTCGTTTATACTTAAACGTTAATGTATAGTACTATACTCAAGCAGCCTTGTCAACCTTGATTTGACCAAATTCTTGATTGATATAATATTCAATCAACCGATTATGCATCAAACCCACTAGGTTGGCTCCGCCCTCATCATCCATCATGAACCGCACCGGGCAGTGTCCCCAAGATTTATTCTTAAGGAACTCTGAGAACCACTGCCGGTGATCACGATTGGCAGGATTGAACTTTGCCCAAGGCCTGCTAAAAGTTTGGACTATCATTAGACAGCCGCCGTAGTCTTCTTAGCACGGATCTTCTCCAAGGAAGGCTTTACAGCCTTAGCGGGAGCAGTCTTATCCTTGCGACTATCCAAGCCTTCCTGGATGGCAGCGCGGACCGCAGCATTACCATTGTCGAAGTCGATGCTGATCAGATAGGTCAGTGCATCAACCTTAGTCATGGGCTGCGGCAGCTCAATGATATCGATATCCGTGTGACCATTCTTGGCCAGCAGTTTGACTCGCATGGAATCATTGGCAAAACGAGCTTTAAACTCTCCCTTCAAACGGCTTACGCCGGCATGTGTAAACTTACTCAATTTCAATACCTCTCTATATGTGTCTGGAGAACATACTCCATTATCAATACTATACTACCAAAAGCTGCGATTGTCAACCAAAAAAAACTCTAGCGGAATCAATTACTTGTCCTTACTCAAACGCTTGAGCATACGCTGTAGCATTTGGTTATTACTCTTCTCATCCTCTAGTTCGCCTTCTAGACGTCGAACAACAGCATCTTTACCTTCAATTTGGATCTTCAACCGTTCGATCTCGTTGAGCAAGGCCTGCTGCTGCATCTTAGCATCAGTGGCATGCAATTTGTAGGTATCACGAGCCTTGATTGCCAAGGTGGCCAATTCAAACAAATGATGGTCCTGAAGAGGACTCATCTCAATCGTACTCTTTTCCATGAAAAACTCCTTTGTGGATTAAGTATATAGTCATCCACAAAGGAGGTCAACCAATTACTCGTTGATATGATCAGTATCGTTGATCTCGATCTCCGGATTCTCTTCATAATACTCTTCGACCTGTTCGCTGATGCAGAACCGTTCGTCCAGCTCGGGAATGTATTCGCGAATCTGGTCCGGAGTCCATTTACCATAATCCGCGGTGTCCTCACCTTCTTCGTTAGTAAAGGTGCCAGCGAACTGCATACCGGGTTCGTAGAAGTAGGCTTCGACTTCAAAGCCCTGCTCTACCATGTACTCGAAGAACGTGATAGGCGGTCCCCAGGCACTGTCAAACTGTAAGTCGATAGAGTTTGCTGTTTCGTTATCAACAAACCCATCGTCGCCCGAGACATCCCACTTGACGCCCCAGTTATTGCTCTGCCAAGTGTACCAGTCCGGAGCACCGTACTTCTTAGTCAACTTAGCGGCTCTCTTTTCATCCTGTTCAGGCGAAGTATGTTCGTGCAGTTCTGCAGGGCAAGGAAGGAACTCTTTAAACAATCCCTCGCCTAGAAATCCCTTCTTAACCCGCTGAATGCAGTCTGGATCTTTGTGAGTAAAGGTAACTCGATTCGCGCACCAATTAGGCATGTAATCAACTCCTAGTGTTTCAATGTATACGCAGTATAACAGGTTTTACCAAACTGTCAACCAATAATTCCGCTGTAGTGTAGGACTAGGCCTGTTACGCCCACAACCAACATCACACCGTTGGTCACAATCAAACTGGCTTCGCGCCACATGATCCCCACCACTAACCATATCAATCCGCCCAGTATCAACAATAAAGGCCCAGCAGGGTAAAATCCTAAACTATTAAATCCAGTTCCAATGATCAATACAGCCGTGGCGAACCATTTTAAAATGTCCGCCATAAGGCACTCCAACAAAAAGGGCGGTGTCAGTCCCGCCCAAACTTATTAACCAAACAGTGCCGCATTCATCTGCTTGCACTTGAGCTGGGCGGGCGTATGCTCTACACGAGTCATCTGTCCGTTAACAAACACGGCAGCGATGTCGTGTGAGTAAACACTGCCGATCTCTCGGTATGTGCCTTCCACATCCACCATGCGGGTGTTGCCCTTGGCATTGTCCATCATAGTGCCGTACCAGCCGTTGAACAACTGTACGCGCATGCCTTTCTTAATATCGTTGGTCTTCATACATAATCCTCCATCCGTTTAGTGTCTAATGATTATAACAGGTTTTACCTAAATGTCAATAGCCGTTGTTCTCGGCCCACTCCTCAATGAGGTTCTGAATCCTGGGAGTAACCAAAAAGGGCTGGCCATTGCAGTCTTCCAAGTAACCGTAGGCCTTGAGGAACTCTAGAGTCCCTGAGTACGCTCCTTGGTTAAGGTAACAGTGGCTCACTCCATTTTCAATTTCGAGATCGCAATGGATACCGGCAATCACGGTCTGTTCGCCAACGTAGACGTCGTTCATTTAGAAGTCCTCCCCAACCATCTCGGCCCACTCTTCCTCCCCAACCATCTCGGCCCACTCTTCCTCAGTGATGCCGGTCATCACATACTCTCGCTGGGCAGGAGTAAGGTGTGGCATGGCATCCTGAATCAACTGGCCCCGCTCCCAACGCTCCAAGTGGAGTTCATTGATGGGCAACTCAATGGCCCGCTCAACACCTGTCAACCGGCTCTTGCGTACAATCAGCATCATAATCGCTCCTTGCTCTAACTATGAATAAATTATAACAGGTTTTACCAGAATGTCAAGCGGCCTTGGCATCACAGCAGAAGTGCAGGAACTCTTCCCACGAGCCATCAAAGATAGTCCGGTCTGGATTGTCCCAGCCATTCTCAATCACGCGCACATGGTCTTCGTAGATGTGGTACTCGTACTCCTGCCCGCAATTGGTAGCGTCCACAGGGTAGATATAGATGTTGTAGGGCTCTTCCTTGATCTTTGAGATCAAACTTGCAGCCATGCAGCCCATGCCGTTGTGACGTGTAGTCGTAAGGACCTGGGCCAAGTCCTTGCCCTGTCCTGAGGGATAGCCGTCATACTGGCGATAGATGTTAACGATTGGACGATCGATGTCGTTGTAAACAAAAGTCAGTGATCGTGTGCCCATTGCTGTTGCTCCTTTGCTTTAGTGTCTAACGATTATAACAGGTTTTACCAAACTGTCAAGACTTTTTGTATAGAGCGTGAAGTGCTTCGTGCCGCTCCAAGGCCTCCAACTGCTTCTGCACCCGGGTAAGATAGCGATAGCGGCGATCGACTTCGGGCCGAGCCAACTCACCATCGCAGGTCAAATTCTCTGGACTTAGATCCGCTTCCAGCTTGTCTGCCAAGCGGTCCCGATCCTGGGGGTTATTGAGATCGTAGGGTTTGTGTTTCAACACGGCACGAAACTGATTGACCTTATCCAGATATTCTGTGAGGTATTCCATGGGCCGCTCCGTTAGTAGTCCATCACGCAAGAATCATAGAAGTTATCGTCCCCACCGTAGAGGTCCTGCCACTCTTCATATTCGGTGGGCTGGCCGTCGAAGTCGTCATCGCTCTCGTACTCCCCGTCCAGGTCCAGGTCCGAGTCCTCATCCAGCTCGGGCCCATCAATGGCCTCGTCGCCGCAGATCTCGCGCAGTTCCATGTCCAACTCTTTGAAGTAGCTCATCTTTGTTTACTCCATTGCCTTACTGTGTATACAGTATAGCAGGTTTTACCAAAGTGTCAACCCCGAGGATGAATTAAATTGCACCCTTGCTGAGTCCAGATCGTTTGATATTGGCATTGGCTAGATCGGCCTTGGCCTTGACACGATCAAAGGCCGCCTGGGCACGCTCCATTTCTTCCTCGGTGATGTTTTCCCGAGCTTTAGCGGCCTTAAGAGCTCGTCTAGCCAATGTGAGGTTCCTCTGGGCGCAGACATACTCTAACTGCTCTGCCAGGATTCGTGTGGATTTTGCCATATTATTCTACCATCTCTTCGTCATACCCTAGTTCTTCTGAGACATACTCATGAGCCCGAATCAATTCGGATTCAAAGTCATCACCTAGGTAGTGGACTAGATCCGCAATGATATCTGCCGGACCTTCGTAGGCCTGGTGTTTAAGGATTTCTTGAATCCTTTGAACCGCTTGTTCTCGCATCGTATTCAGCATCGCAGTCTCCTTGTTAGTCTATCAAGTATACAGGGCCGAAGTGCTGAAGTCAATCTTCTAAGTTATCTCTTATGAATACCGGAGTGTTCTCGCCCATCCATGCACCGCAGACATTGAACTCCATGTACTCTATAGCATCATCTTCAGACATACCATCCCGGGAAATTAGGATTTCCAAACATCTATTGTAGTTGTAGATCACTACAGAGGCATTGAAGTGAGTGCCATAACCTATGATGGCATCGTCAAACCCATCGGCCTTTAATGCGTCTTCCATAAAGTCTCCTATAATGCATTCTCCCTGCTGGCGGTCTTTGTCGTCTCACCACAAAAAATTATGTGGTATCCGCATCCCAACACAGGGAGACTTTCGTGCTGCTAACGCCCGTTTGGTTCGACGGCAGTATCGCTACTGGAGACCATTGACGTTCATCCTTGCGGAGGCTACGTTGTTCTCAAACCACCCGTAGATGTCACTCTACTTCTATCGTGCGGGTCACACTAGCGGCCAACTAAGCCGCGTGGTCTGGAGTGACCTCTACTGAAGTCACTGTCTCTTTGTTAATACTACGCCACCCTGCATTGTCCAAATCCCACACCGTAAGGATATTGGCGTTGGGGTTGGTACGCGCATTGGTAGTTGCCGGAGCATACTTCTTATTTCGCGTACACAGCATCTCACGAGGCGTGCCGTCCTTTTTAGTGAACAACACACGAACGATGTTGTTCTCCAGTAAATCATTTGTCAACATATCAGCTCCTTTAGTGTCCTTAGAGTATAGCACATTAAAGTCATTTGTCAAGGGATTCTTTTCCACAGACCACTGCCCACCCTGCTGGACAGTGAGTCGACCTTCCTGGCTCTTGCTGGTCATGCTGCACGCCTTGCCCTAGCTAGGGTATTCTGAACGTGGAGCACGGCATCACTATTATGCCCACCGATGTGCCACTGATACTGCCCATAGGGCGTTTCATACATCTTCCAGTCATAGACTGTGGCCAACGTGCCGTCCTCAAACTCCAAACACCACTCTGCAGTGACCTTGTCACCATTGCGGCGGTCGGGCTCACCAAACACATCTACTAGGGTGTTGTAGTCCGTAGTGACATAGCCCTGGAGGTGTGTGCCGTTGGGATTGGCATCTTTAGTGAACTTCATCAGCGTACTCCTTGTCTTCCCAAGTGTAAACGGGCGCCGGATCATTACGGTGCTTCCACCGATGATACAGGGCCTGCGGAATACCCAGTTTGAAAGCCCACGCGAGGTCCATAACAATCGCTCCTAAAAGGAACGCAACGACAAGACCAATCATAATATTCTCCTTTGCTTTAGTGTCTAACGATTATAACAGGTTTTACCAAGAAGTCAACCGGCGATTAGGATAATCGGATGCCCGTCGTCCAAGACATCACCGCCCCCCGTGCGCGGATGGCTGACAAAACTTGCTGATGCAATTCTGAGTAAGCAGGATCTTTATCAATCCATTGACTAACTGTGATAAGCATATCTCTCAACCGTTCGATCTCAGCATCTTTGTCCATGATCGCGTTTGCATAAACAGCAAGTTGTTCTCTAACGTCCATTAATAGGTCTCTTACTTTATCGTGTTCCATAAGTTCTGGATTGAAGTATCCACCATTCGACAAATACTCTGTGATCTTATCTATCACTTCTCCCCCCGTGCGCGGATGGCGATAGCACCTTTCCAAACGGCATCCCAAGGAAAATCATCTGCGTCGATGGTGGTGTCATTTTCAAGGTATTCGTCCCTCAATTCTTCACACACCTTCGCACACGCTTCACGCTCGGCTTGGGCGACGAGGGCGGCAAAGCGTTCAAGTTTTGGAACGTCCGACTCAGGGATGAAATGCAATCCCCAAGCCTCACGCGCCATCCGAATGATGTCATCGCGGTCAATCATATCCTGCTCCTTGCTATCCATGTGTGTA
>Ga0316227_1003720_pt1 | contig 12052 bp, 2 predicted proteins | sample TBH18019metaG_FD_206012 | JGI IMG/M metagenome (GOLD analysis project Ga0316227, IMG submission 206012) | Freshwater microbial communities from Trout Bog Lake, Wisconsin, USA - TBH18019 | ecosystem: Environmental > Aquatic > Freshwater > Lake > Hypolimnion/Profundal zone | place: USA: Wisconsin... | reverse complement strand
GCGGCTGTTCGTTCTGAGGGAGTTAAGACTCTCACGTTCCCACAAAAAGCCGCTGTCAGCAAAGATGAAACCTTAAAGAATTTAGCCACGCATAACATTCTAGCCTCATACGGAGCGGGGAATGACAAGAACTTGTTTGACTATGTGCGGGCTTGTGTCAATGAAGCATCGGTAAACAAGAAGCCGATTGAAGTCCCGCTTCAATGCGGTTGGCAGGATGACAACTCCTTTGTGTACAACTATAGGGTTTTCACTAAGGACGGACGGGAGACTACGATCCCTATGCCGGGGCTTGAGAATATCAACCGCAACACAAACAACAAGGGTAACTTGGATGAGTGGCGCGAGGTCTGGAATCTATTTATTAAGCGTAAGATGAATACGTTGTTGGCGGTGGCTTTGGATTCGTTTGGCTGTCCGCTCATGCGTTTCACGGAGTTTGAGGGCTTTACTTGGGCGCTTAGTTCTAACGCATCCGGTACAGGCAAGTCGCTCACGCTTAGCGCCAAGGCAGGCGTCTGGGGTCACCCAATCCGTTACCGTACTGGTAAGGGTACATCTCCCGTTGCAATGCAACAAAGGGCGGGTTTGCTTAAGAGCTTGCCTCTCCTCATTGATGAGATCACATCGACTCAGCGTAAAGACATGGAGTGGGCGCCTACTTTCATATTTGACTTCGCCGAGTCTCAAGGTAAGGAGCGGATGGAGGCTAATGCCAACAAGGAACGTGTCAACAACAGTAACTGGGTTGCAACTTGTACCCTGACTTCCAACGAGGTGCTGACCGACTATATGGCGGGGGCTAGGAAGTTCAGTTCAAATGGCGAACTGTTCCGGGTGCTTGAGTACAACCCGACTCAGCGTCTGACATGGGAGCCAGAAGACCGAGTTACTTTAAAGAAACTCAAGCGCAATTACGGCGTAGCCGGAGAAGCATGGATCCGTTGGCTTGTCAGTCATCAAGACGTTGCTGAGAAAATGGTTCAGAAAGTTGGCGCAAGGCTAATGCAGACAATGAATTTTGCAGACGACGAACGCTACTGGCATGCCGGTTGTACGACTGTCGTAGCCGCGTCAATACTTCTGGGCAACAAGTATGCAGGAATACTGGATGTGCCAGTCGATGCCATCATCGAAGCGCTACACGACTTAGTGAAGAAAGCTAGGAGCGTGATTAGTTCAAACGTGAAGACAGCGGAGGATGTGCTCAGCTCCTATACCGGCGACAACTACGGAAGCTTTATCGTTATCAAGAAGAACGAAGGGCGTCTGCTATCCGCATGGGGGTCTGGGGATACCATCGACAAGTCGCTTACCCGGTCTAAGGTTCGTGGGCGTGTGGAGCACGAGATTATTGCCAACGGTAATGTCGAGTACTACATTGAGGAACAGCTCCTCAAGCAACATTGCATTGCCATGAGCTTTAGTTACGCAGACTTCAAGGCGCAGATCAGCAAGCAGTACACGGTAAAGCACACCAAGAAAGACATGCTTGCCAAGACAAACGGTCCGTCCATGCGGGTCAACGTACTGCACATCACCATGAGGACCGAGGATGTTGAAGAACTACAACTGGGAGAACTTAAAGCCGGGTGAGGGAATTTTCCTCCCCGCTATTGATGTGATGAAAGCGCGGGAGATGGGGCTCCGCGCCGCCATCTTACCCGGTGTGAAAACCTACGCTAAGGTAGGAATTAAGGACGGTCTTATTGGGGTCCTGTTTTTTCGCTTGCCTCGTAAAAACCCTTAGCTTCTAGATTCTCAGCGTTCTTAATTTGTTTTAAAAGCGCATCCTTTTCCGTACGGCTCAAGTTAGGCAGTGATTGGATTTCTCTTGCATCTTTAAAGTACTGACCCATACGTTGTTTGAACGAGCCTGCAGTGTCAGCTTGCGCTAAGAAGCTAGAGAATCGTTGTGCAAAATCGTCTGCTCTTGCGCGTTCGCCTCGTGCCAATAAAGATTCATATGTTCCTTTGGCTTGGTTGATCTCAGTCATGCGGTAATAGGCGCGATCAATAATGAATTTACCTTCGCTAGACTGGAAAAAGTTGCCAACAAAAGCGGTCTTGCTAAGTGGGGTGGAAGCGCTCTCAGATCCACCGCCCAGTAAAGGATCAAGCATGTGCATGACGGATACGCCAAGCGAACCTGTATACCCACGCATTAGGTGCTCAAGCATGATGGGGGATATTCCTACCTCGCCTGTGATTCCGCCTAAAGTCTTGGCTACTTCGGAAGTCTCTGGACGATAGCGCTCACCCGCTTGTAATGTATCGCGTTCACGTTGAGATTCAATATCGCCGTTGATAGTCTTATTGAGGATCGCCTCGCCAATAGGTTTGGCGGCGGCAGGAACTACGTTAGGCGCAGACTGCCACAACAGTGAGCCCAGACCCGTGATAGCTTCTTTACCTTTGGTGTCTCCCATGGCGCTATCGACGACAGCTTGTGCGGTACTCATAAATAAGATACCGGCTTCGTATGGCACAGGAACTTTCACAGGCTCGTCAAGCCCAGGCAAGTGCAGGAAGAAGTTGCCATAGCGCTCAGCGGGAGTTGCCTTTTGATAGTCAGGATCGTCTTGCATCATTGCGGCATAACTAGCCGCGCCAACAGCAAGCAGGGCGCCACGAGCTTTAATCTTACGCTGAACATCTAAGCGTTGTGCAAAAGGCATTGTGCCTTTGAGTGAGCGATATAGCGCATCAATACCTTGGATCTGTGAATTAAAGAACGGTATCAAGGTGTTGAGTATTTGGATACTTGGAGACAGTCCGCGTCTGTAGAAGTTCTGTGACTCTATGGCACGTAACTGAGCTTCGCCTTTGGACAAGCCTTTTGCTAACGCATCCTTGTAAACAACTACACGTCCAGCCGCGTCGGATTGGTGGGCAAGATTATCGAACTTACTCATCAACTTATCCCAACCACCTTTGCCAGCCGCTATGTCGCGCAAGTACATCTGCATGTCAGCCGCGTTTCCGCTAAACACGTTGCTACTAATACCAAGTCCACGCATCATGTCGTTGTAGCCTTCGCTTCTGCCGGAGCGCATGTCTTTCATTTCTTTGAGCGCATTAACTACCGGCACACCGTCTACCCCAGACATGATGTACGACTGCATAGGATCTTTAATCAACTGGCGAACAGCGTATGTTGGCGTGCGCGTAATAAACTTACGCAACATGTTGGCGGGCATACCCATGACTTTAACGAAGTCTGGTATGGTTGTCTTAATACCTTCCATACCTTTAAAGATTAAATGCGCGGGGATACCAAATGTGTCCGTGTCGATAGACGCAAAATAATCTTTGCCTTTTACTTTGTAGCGTACAGTACTTGCATTAGCAGGACCACCGCCCTCACCCATCTTAGAAACAAACCCGGCTTTATTTAAAGCGTCGCCTGTCTTTAAGGTAGCGCGGTTCTTCAAACCAGCGTGCGTAATCATAAACAAGTTTTGTACAGCACTTGTTGTGATAGGAAGAATCTTGTCGTTGCCGCCAAGCATTTGTACCAAGTCAGGATTGTCCTTTATGCTACCAATAGTGATGGCGTGCTCATTGTCTGTGTACAGTTTGATGTTGCCTTCTTCTGAACGATAGTAAGGAATGTACGGAGATGACTTAAGTTCTTTAACTTGCTCTGGGCTGAGGAAGTCGCATTGCTCAAGGAAATCTAAAGCACCGTCATTGACTTCTTTGTATTCTTTCTTGGCGGCTTCAATAGCTTGCTTAACCGCAGGGTTAGCGTCCATGTACGCTTTGTCTTTCATGTACTCAGCTCTTGCCGCTTCTGGATTTGATCCAAGCAATCTAGCCCAACCATTGTTCTTGGACTGTGCGCGATCTCCGGCAATGGATACGGTCAGCATACGCTCAGCTTCTTCAGGAGACATATTTCCCGCTTTAGCGGCTGTTCTAATATGCTCAGATATGTTAACCACGTTGGCGCCAGCAGTAGACTCATATCTGTACTGTACGCCGTTGGGGGTTTGTTCTTCTACGATCTTGACCGGACCGTGTGTAATAAACTGTCCTGCGCCTTGTGTTGTGAAGTCTGCCAAGCGCATAGCATACTGAGCATTGAACGCTTCAGTAGAAGACAACATGCCCTCGCCTTGCGCCTTAACAATAGCCGCATCTGCCGCCGCCAAACGATCAATGTACTGAACCCGAGGTGCTAAGCCAGACAAGTTCATCTCGAGCTTTTCTAGTTTGCTGGGCTCAGTCCCAATGATTGCGGATGTAGGTTGTGCCTTGCGGAAGATAGATGCGTATGCGCCTGGTGCTGGCTCAGGTCTTTCTGGCACGTATCTGCGTGACTGTGACTCAAGGTTCTTAATATGCGCATCTGCTGCTTCGAGCGCCGTCTTGGGGGTTAGACCAATCAAGCGTTTAAATGCCGCAAACAAACGTTGCAACATGTTGCCACCAAACCAAGGAGTGTCCTTCAGCTTGTCTCTAAGCGCCTGATTAGAGCGCACTTCAGCTACAAACTCTTCAGGAGTCTTAGCGGCATACTCGCCTTCTAAAACTTTATCGTTCTTCAATTTACTGAAGATTGTGAAGATCTCGTTGCGCGCATTGATCTGCGGCTTAGTCAGTTCGCTGTTCGGTACGTTAAGGTTGCGTATGGTAGCCGCATGCTCTGCCTCGTGAATCAAGTCTTCTTCGTTAAGTCCATCGGGGTGGAAACTTATCCTGTTCAAACCAGACTCATACAGTGCAGGGATACTCTTGCCGTCTTGTTTAAGTTCCGAAACAATACGTGTCTTTGTCTTTTCAACAAGCGGTGCCAAACGTGCGGCACTCTCACGGATTAACGGTGACTTACTAGTACGCGCCAAATCATTTAATACACCAACTAAGTCGTGGTTAGCCAATCGTTCTTGATTGTCATTAGAAAGGTTTGTGCGAGGCTCACCTGAATACTCAGTCAAGTATTTTGAATTGCTAATCTCGGACTCGCCATACTCATCCAATATTGCTTGATCTGCTTTGGTCAGTGCGTGCTTTGGAATTTTGTCTACAGCAGGCTCTTCAGCACCTTTGACTTTCTTGGCTTGCTTAGTCTCTTTCTTTGGCGCTTCTTTTGCCACAGACTTGGCTTTCTCTACTGCCGCCTTAAGCTCAGGTTCCGCCTGTATGCGCTCATCAATTGCTCTGACGCGAGCGGAGTTATCCATCGACGCCAACATGTGCTCTTCAAAAGGATTAAGCGTTTCACCATTCTTGACTTTTTCTTTGATACGTGCAATCTTGTCAGCGCGGTCTTGCTTTTCTTTTTGTGTAAGTTCTTGAGCACGACGTTGCAGATCTTCTGACATAGGTCCGACACCTTTGCCGGAGTACAAAGTCTTTTCAGCCTCACGTGCTTCTTTCGCTTCAGTACGAGTTAAAGCCTCACCAGTCGTTGCCGCACCGGGACCTTCTTTCTGCATTGCTCTAGCGCGTTCTCGACGCAGAGCTTCTTTAAGTTGTGCCCTAGTTTCTTTGTCTGCTTTTTCTTTTGCGGGTTTGCCTTCGTCTTTGCTAGACATTACTAGGCGACCCTCGTCGATCTGATTACGCAAAAATTCGTGAAGCTCCATAGCTTTTTGTAGCTCGGCCTTGTCTTCTGCCATACCTTTCCAGGTAATCTCTTTGGTACCCCAATGCTGTTCCGCCATTGAAAGTGTCTTTTGAGCAAGATCAATTTCTGTCAATATCTTTTCTCTGGCGTCAGCAGATGGGGTATTTTTAAAACGCTCCTCAAGAGCTTCTAATTTCTTGCGGTACGGACCAATTGCAGCTTCTCTTGAGCTTTCAAGGTGTGCCTGTGCTTGCGCTTTTTTTTGGTTGTACTGGCGCTCGATACGTTTGTAATTGGCAGCAAGTCCACCAATCACGTTCTTTGGATCTTTGCCTGCCAACACTTGATTCATAGCCGCAAGCAGTTCGGGATCTTCTGGCTCAAGTTCAACTTTACGATCCGAATAGCGTTTTAAGCTATTAAGCATTTCTCTAGAGGCGGTGTCGTCTCCGTAAATAGCTTCAAGACGTTTCTGTTCTTCTTTGGCTTTCTCAGCGGCATTGCGGTCACGTTCTGCAAGAGCAATAGCTTGTTGTCTGCGGCGCTCAACAGCGGCTTCATTAGCTTGTCTAGCTTTGACTTCTGATATTTGTCTTTGAATATCGGACGCGTTAGTACCAGCCGCACGCAGTTGTTCTTTGGCCTGTGCGATTTCTTCTGGGCTTGCACGCTCTAGATTGAGTCTTGCCCACTCATTGCGTGCTTTCTCAACTTTTAATAAGCTGTCCAGCGTCTGCATGCTATGGTGAATGTTACCAACAGAGTCGGTTACATCTGCAAGTTCTTTATTAACAGTCTCGTACTCTTTACCAAATATAGCGTAGTCGCCATAAGCAGGCGTAGTAATTCCGGTATTCTTAGCGCGTTCTCTTTCGTATGAATTCTTAAGCGCTTTGAGTTCGTCATGGCGTTGCTCAAGCTGCATACGCATTTGATCTAGTTCAAGAAGCTGCGCGTTGAGGTTGCCGCCCTGTGCTTCTAAACGCTTAATAACAAACTTGTTTCTATCAAAGCCGTCTTTGGTTAGTTGTTCTGCTTCGCTAAACTTCTGGTTAGCGGTGTGCATTTTTTCTATTTGATTCTTAAGCGTCTCGACTTTGGCTTTAAGCGCGGGCACTTCCTTAGCACGTTTTAATATTGCTATGTCTTTCTGGGCTTGCGAAACCGTCTCACGTATCTGCTTACGTAGTGTGTTTACGAACGGGCTGTTTAAGAAACGCTGGAACGCGGCTCTGTCTGGCTTAATGTAGCCTCTTGTTACGGCGGGTCCTGCTTCTACGCCCGCTTTCTGCGCCTGCATTTGACGGCGGCGCTCATCTTCGTTACCGAATAATTCTCCTTGACCCATGTCGCTTTCTTTAGCCTGTTCAATACGGCGAAGTAAAGGCTCCATTTCTCTTTCGAGAGACAGGGGTTTGGCAGGTGTAATTTCTCTAGCAGCAGGTCCACGGACAGTGCCAGGTCCTCTACCGTAATGCGTACGCGTAGTGCTCGGTTCGTTAATATCGTTAATTCGATTCTTAACTATAGGATTAAGCGTGCCTACTTCCCTTGTACGTGGAGCACCTTCATTTCGTTGCGCAGCACGACCCTCTTCCCCACGCTCAATTCGATTGAGCTGTTCATGTATCAAATTGAGTAAACTGTCGGACTCTGCTGTGTCTTTGAAAGTTTTGCCGGTAGGTGTAACGCCTTTACGTTCTTCAGCTATTTTGAAGTCTGGTGTATTTAAAGCTTCTTCTGCTCTACGTAAGAATCTATATGCGTTGTTGTCGAGGTTTGGATCAGACAAAGCCCTGGTAAGTCTTTGCTTAGTTTCTTCAACAGTGGGCGCACGGCCTGTAGCTTCGCTGCGTAAATTGAATTGCCCAGGCGCTTTCTGAATCTTAGGCGCTTTTTCTGTGTCGCCAGTAACAATCGGACCTTGATCCTTTCTGTAGAAGTCAGGATTAAATGCGCTGTCCCATTCTGCCGCAGTCTTATTACCGTACCGGGCGTACTGTGTTCCGCCTTGTGGTTGTTGTCTTTGATACGTCTCTGTTAAGTTTTTCTTTTCAGGCAAGTTAACGTCAGGCGTATTACCAAACAAATCTTGCTGCATATGCTCCATTGCAGGAGAACGCGTCAGCGCACCAATCTCACCAGTCTTTAACAACGCATTGGGTGTGTAGTCTTCTCCGTAACGCTCAAGACGTTGGATTAAACGGTCCCGCTCAGCCAGTTTATTTTTTGCGTCTGCTATTTCTTTTTGAGTGCTCTCAACTTCTTTGAGATACTGCGGACTGTTTTTGTCTACCGCAGCTTCGTACTGCAAATAGTTAAGCTTGTCTGTATGGTATTTAAGCTTGTTCTCTAAATCTTCACGAGGCTGTAGATCAGCCAAGTTTATACCTGCGCGTTTAGCAGCAAATGCTTCCCTTGCTTGTCTTTGCGCCTCAGTCAAAGGTCCTTGTTTACCGGCGTTAATAGCCAGTTGTTGGATGCCTTCTACTTCAGGCTGTACTTCATTTAAGTATTTTTCGGCTTGTTCTTTTTTGCGGGTATCGGCTTGTTGCACAAGACGATCAAAGAAATCCATCTGACTTTCAGACGTTGGAGATTTTACGGATCTACCAAGATCCAAACGCGGCTGCGAAACCTTAGCTTGCAACTCTTTAATGTCGGCTTTTAACTTGTCAGCTTTTGCAGGATCGTAGCCAGGACCTTCGAGCGATTTAAACTCTTCTTGTTTTTTAGCCAGTTGATTTAATATGGCGGTCTGACTTGCTGTATTGTTGGTGCGAATGTCTCCGCCCAGTTCTTCCATACGAGCATTGATTTTGCTGTGCTCGTCTTCTAGTTGATTGCGTCTTTGCGCTAAGGCATCATGCGCTGCGATGTCGCCTCGACCGGCTGCGGCAGATTCCTGTGTTTGATGTTCTTCACGCGCTCTGTTTATAACATCTAGACGACGCGCAAGTTCATAGCGTTCTTCAGTGATCTCTCTTTGTTTTTCTTGTTCTTCTGCTTCTGTAAGAGGTCTTTCCCCCTGGGGACCACCAGGCTCAAAACCTTCTAGCCCACGTTGTGTTTGCAAGTCGGCAGGATTAAAGCCTTTAGGTAACGGCGCTGTTTCTTCCAAGCGCTTAAATGCCCCAGATTGCTGTGCTTGCAGATATTCTGCAACAGTGTTTTTAAACTCGTCAGAACGAGTAAGTTCTGCTACTTGTCTACCAGCTTGTTGTTGGGCAAGCTTACCCGCAAAGTCGTCGGGAGCTACCTTAGCTTTTGCTTGTTGTTTGAGCGCAGTAATTTGCGCCTGATAGTTCTTGTATTTTTCTGCAACACTTTGTAAGTATTCAGGAGATGACTTTTGCTCAGCTTCTTTCGTTTGCTGTTCTTGCGCGGCTTTTTGCTGAGCTTCAGCGTCTAGTGCTGCCCGACCTTTTTGTGCCCTGTCAATTTCTGCAAGTGCGGAACCTTTAGCGCCGAGTCCTTGCATCAAGCCAAACATGGGCGACATTGCCACGCCGGTTTTCAAGCTTTCTAAATATGCCGCACGTGCGTCTGGCGATGTTAAAGGTTGTCCCGTAGCAGCACGAGTTAAGAGCTCGTTACCTGCCATCATGCCTGAACCAACTACTGCGTTTTGCGCGGTACTTTGTAACACATTGCGGAGCGTCCCACTGATTTGTCTTGATGCAGTATCAGCGGTGATTTTTCCTGCTAGTACGTCAGGCGCTAGTGCGGCGGCTTGTTCTTGCGCTGTCTTTCCAATGATGCCGCGCATAGGACCGGCAAGTAAGTGTCCTGATATTTGGTCAATAGCCGCTTGACCTAAACCCGCAATAGTTGCAGACAAACGATCCGGCGCCTGTCCAAGTTCTTTTTGTGCAGCAATGTTTTCACCAATGTGCGTAGGCGCATTAGCAGCAGCAAAACCGGCACCACTTAAAATTCCTTTAGTACTTGCGGCTGCGGCAATCTCAGCGGCGGTTGCACCTACTGCGGCTTGGGGAGCAGCTAAAGCTGCGGCGGCACCAGCGGCTGTGGGTAACCCATAACGCCCAATAATATTACCCGTGGTTTCGCCAACAGGTTCTGTAATGTATTTACTTAAATACGCGCCAGCTTCCGGAAACAAACCACGCTTTGCGGCTTCTTCAATATCTTCTTTACTTGTAGGTCTGAAAGTCTGCGTAGCCCTTTCGCGTTGAGCTTTACCAAAATCGGCAAGACTTTGCAATCCTGCAAACTCGCCAAGACCTTGTGCTGTAGAACCTAATCCGCTACGAAGCCCTGAAGTAAAAGCCGAGATACCACCAGTGGATCCTGGCGGTTTAGGCTGTTCAAAAAGCTGTGGAAACTTTTGTTGAGCCGCCGCCATAGCGTCGTTGTACGACATCTCGTCCGGCACTTCAAGCGAGTTACCGCCAGGCAAAGGTAGGTATTTAGGCATGTTATTGTTGGGGCATTAAAGAATACACACTACCTGCAGGTTTCTTGCTAAAACCAATTTGATCTGCAATACCGCTAAAGTATGGGTTTGTATTAGCAATACTAATCATTTCTTGTTGTAACACTTGTTGCTGTTTAGCAGGATCTGCGTATTTATACGCGGGGCTGTCTTTCAAATTTGCCAAGGCTTGCTTTTGCAATGTGTCATATTGTGCCATCATTGGGTTTAGTTTATACTGATTCATTGCATCAGTACTCATTTTTACGCCTTGCAGATGAGCGTTAGCCATTAAGCCTTGACCTAATATTCCTGCTTGTGCGGTTGTAACACCGTGTAACAAAGTAGCGCGTGCGTTTTCGTCTGCGCCGTACAGCGATCCCGCGACCTGCAACTGCGCCTGTTTAAGCGCTGCGTCACGGTTTTTGTAGTCTTCAATTGACTTGTTGTAATCACTCCAATTGCCACGGGATATAGCGTAGTCTGCATTTTCTGCGGCGTCGCGCATCTTGTCTCTCTCAAGAGAAGCCGCCTTAAGATCTTTCATTGTGGACTTGTAATCAGACATACCGGCTTTTAAGCCCTCGCCTAAATTAACTGTCCAGTATGGGCTAGTTCCTGCAAGCGATCCAAGACCAGCGTCAATCAGTGCGTAATTAACAGCATCTTTTTTGTCTTCTGCGTCCTTACCTTCTTGTTTGTCAAGGCGCTCGAATATGTGCTTGGTAGGGCTTTCCCCGACTGCAGCCTTCTGTTGATCTTTAAAGTCTTTAAAGTCCATGTACTCACGCTCAGGACGCATCTTATCGGCAAGCGTATTCAGATCTCCAACATGTGAGTTAAGTTTGCCCATTAGCGTATCCGCATTGGGTAATTGGTTTAGGTAAGAATTTGTATTGATACCCGCAAGCCCACCTGCTGGATTACCGCCGCCCACGGCGGGACGTGATAGGCCTAACAAACCAGGAGCGCCGGGAGGGGTTGCGTTAGTGAGTCCAGGACCGGAAATGCCAGGCGTAGTAGTAGTAGTACTTGTAGCAGGAGCACCGCTTGTACCCGCAGGTGTGGCTGGAGCAGCAGGAGTTGCAGAAGGTGTGCCGCCGAATGGGGTAGTCCCAAACATAGGCTGATTGCTTTGCAAGCTGTAAACGTTTTGGTTAGTCGCGCCCGCTGTAGGATCGGGACCAATAGTACTAGGACGATAGTTAATATTGCCTTCAGCATCCATAGCACTTATCGCTGCTGCATTGTGCTGTTGTTGCTCATTAAGCGCTTTTTGTTTTGCTCTACGTTGCGCACTTAACGCACCGGCTACAGGGTCATTGCCTGTGAAATCGCCAATATCAAAACGTCTCACACCGTGCTCATCGTAGTGCCCGGTAATCCCGCCTTCTTTAAAATCCTCCAGGTTTTTGGCAGACAACTTGTCAATACCGTAGCCGTTAATCCGTCCGCCTTCTTTACCTTTAGGTGTGGCATTGGATGAATTACTATTATTGCTACCAAGTTGACTTAAGCCGTAACCAGCCATACCCAGACCAGCAACCTGTGAAAGCATGCTTGGCGCAGCGGCGTAATTGGAAGTTGTAGTGCTTGTTGGAGCGCCTGTATACAGGCCTTCCAACTGTTGAAGCTGTTGCATAGGCACAGCTTGTTGGGTGCTGTAGTTTTGAGCACCTTGGTTGATTTGGTTTTGAACCTGCTGTTGCTGTTGTGCACCGTATGCGTTTTGCAAACCGGCAATACTTTGTTGTCCAGCAAGTTGTTGAGTACCGAGGCTACCCAGATTAGTAGCTTGTGAACCAGCTCCGTTGTAGCCAGCTTGCTGTCCAGAGACGCCTTGTAAACCTGTAGCTGCGCCTTGCATGCCAAGCGTTGCAGCTTGTTGCATGTTTTGGTTTGCAGTGTTGTATGCTTGGTTGTATGCGTTGCCAATCAGTTGGTTTTGTGCAAGGTTCTGTGCCTGGTTGGTAAGGGCATTTTGTACGCCCATACGGGAACCGCCAAACGCACCTGCTTGGGTAGCCTGCGAATTATTATCA
>Ga0316227_1003709_pt1 | contig 12071 bp, 5 predicted proteins | sample TBH18019metaG_FD_206012 | JGI IMG/M metagenome (GOLD analysis project Ga0316227, IMG submission 206012) | Freshwater microbial communities from Trout Bog Lake, Wisconsin, USA - TBH18019 | ecosystem: Environmental > Aquatic > Freshwater > Lake > Hypolimnion/Profundal zone | place: USA: Wisconsin... | reverse complement strand
CGCAAGGACCGGTCTCACCCATCATCCAAAAATTGTCTTTTTTGCCTCCGTTAACGATATGGACATCCGGATCGAGCCCGACACTGCGGAATTTCTCCGCCCAGAAGTTCCAAGCGTCCTGGTCAAATTCGCTGGGATCATTCTTGGATTTGTCTGGGTTATACACGGTGGCGTAGAGGCGCTGCGGCGGGAATTTCCAGATTTCCACGACCAACTCCCAGGCCCAAGCGATGGCCTCTGGCTTGAAATAGTCGCCGAATGACCAGTTGCCAAGCATCTCAAAAAACGTGTGGTGGTAGGTGTCCAAGCCCACATCGTCGAGATCATTGTGCTTGCCACCGGCGCGGATGCACTTCTGGGTGTCGGCGGCGCGGCCGGGCGTATAGGGACATTGGGTCTGGCCGAGAAAAATGGGCACGAATTGATTCATCCCCGCATTGGTGAACAGCAGGTTGGGGCTGTCCGGCATGAGGGAGGACGAGGGGACAATGGTGTGCTGTTTCGACTTGAAAAAGTCGAGAAACGACTGGCGGATTTGTGTGCTGGTCATCACGGCAAATGCAAACGGGTGCAAAATTGATATGCAGTCCAGCGGGGATGATACGAAAAACGGGTCGCAAGGCGAGCCTAAGTTTTGACATGTGCCAAAAAGGCACAGTTTATTTTATGGCAGGAACAAATGGTCATCCCTAACCACCGTTTGGAAAGCTGGAGGGGGAAACGACCAGAGCAAGGATTATTAAAATTATAGCTTGCAAGCGGCCGAAAGAAATGGAAGAGATTTACCAGCGGCGAAACCTAAATAGACACTTCATAAACCACCACCTTATGCCCAATCCAGCCAAATTATCCGCTGCCGTCTGGCGGAAACGCGCGACGGCCTATGGATTCGCCCTTGCCATTTCAGCGCTGACTTTGCAGATGCGGGTAAGCCTGACCCCCTGGGTTGGTAAACGTCCAGTGCTGATGATGTTCATGCTGCCCATCATCTTCAGCGCTTACGTTGGCGGTCTGGGACCCGGGCTGCTGTCCACGCTGTTGTGTGCCGCAGGCGCCTATTATTTCCTGTTTGCCGATGCGCACAACCTCCTGCTTTTCCAAGGCTCGGTGAACCTGTGGCAATTGGTCATGCTGGTGGTTACCGGCGGACTGGTCAGCCTGCTGATTGGGGCGTTGTACCGTTCCGGGCAGCGGCAGACGGAAACCCAGGCGCAATTGTCCCACTCGCTTTCGCTGCTGCGCGCCACCATTGAAGCCAGCAGCGACGGATTGCTGGTGGTGGACAACCACAACCGGGTCACGGCCTATAACCGCAGGTTTCTGGAATTGTGGAACATTTCCAAGGAAACGGCCGAGCAAGGCGAGGCCGTGCTGCTCCGGAAGCTGGTCCAGGCACAATTGTCCGAGCCGGAAGAGTTTCTTCGCCGCGTGGAAGAACATTATACCCATCCGGAGCAAGTTTCCCTGGACACGCTCAAATTCAAGGATGGCCGGGTGTTTGAACGGGTATCCCACCCGCAAAGGCTCGGCGAAACCGTCGTGGGACGCGTCTGGAGCTTTCGGGACGTGACGACCCGCAAACAGGCTGAAAAGGCCGTGCTGGAGCGGGAACAGTTATTGCAGCAGGTGATTGACCTGGTGCCGCACTTTATTTTTGCCAAAGACCGCCAGAGCCGCACTTTGTTCGCTAACCGCGCCCGGGCCGAGGCCAACGGCATGACGCCGGAGGAAATGGTGGGCCGCACTGACCGGGACTTTGTGGCCGACCAGGAACAAGGCGAGGCTTTCATGCGCGATGACCGCGAGGTAATTGAAAGCGGCAAACCTAAGTTCATACCCGAAGAGCGGCTGCGACGGCGGGACGGCCGCCTCCGCATCCTGGAGACGATCAAAGTGCCTTTCACCATGCCCGGCACCAACGAACCCGCCCTGCTGGGCGTGGCGGTGGACATTACCGACCGCATCCAGGCAGAGGAAGCGGTGAAACACGAGCGTCAACTGCTGCGCCAGTTGATTGATTTGATGCCCGATCTTATTTTTGTGAAGGACACGGAAAGCCGTTTTCTGGTGGTCAACGAATCGCTGGCCAGAAGCTACGGCCAGTCGCCCGCCGCGATGATGAACCGCACCGACGCGGACTTTTTGCCGGCGGAACTCGCCGCCGGCTTCCGCGCCTCGGAACTGCGCGTCATGGCGGCGGATTCTTTCGTGCCCTTGGAAGACACCATCGCCTTTCCCGACGGAAACACGCGGACGATGGTGACGAACATGGTGGCGTTTCGCGACAACCAGGGGAAACTTCTCGGGGTGGTTGGCATCGGGCGGGATGTGACCCAGAGCAAAATTGATCTCAACCGCCAGCATTTGCTCGAGGAGCAATTGCGGCAGGCCCAGAAGATGGAGGCGATCGGACAGCTTGCCGGCGGCGTGGCCCATGATTTTAACAACATCCTGGCCGTCATCCAAATGCAGGCCGAACTATTCAAAATGGACGCCCAAGCATCGAAGGAACAGGCGGCCTGCCTAAATGAAATCCAGACTGCCGCCAACCGCGGCGCCAATCTCACCCGGCAGTTGCTGCTGTTCAGCCGGCGGCAGCGCCTGCAACCGCGAGAATTGGATTTGAGCGACTCCATCACGGCCATGACGAAAATGCTCCGGCGAGTATTGGGGGAAGACATCCAGATCCAGTTCAAATATGCTTCCCAGCCGCTGATCATTCACGCCGACGCCGGCATGATGGACCAGGTGCTGATGAACCTGACGCTGAATTCACGGGACGCCATGCCTAGCGGCGGTCAGTTGATCATTGAAACCGCGGCGGTGGAATTGGATGAACTGGCGGTGCTGCAATCCGCGCAGGCGCGGCCGGGTTCCTTCGCCCGCCTGCGCGTCAGCGACACGGGTTGCGGCATTCCGCCCGAGCTGCTGCCACGCATTTTTGAACCTTTCTTCACCACCAAAGACGTGGGCAAGGGCACCGGCCTCGGTCTGGCCACGGTCTTCAGCATCGTGCAGCAACACCAGGGCTGGATCAATGTCGTCAGCGATCCGCAACGCGGCACGACCTTCGACATCTATCTCCCGCGGTTGGCCAAAAGTTCCTGCCCGGCGACCGAACCGGCCGCCAGCCCGACGGCCTTTACCGGTGGCCATGAAACCATCTTGCTGGTGGAAGACGATGACGCCTTGCGCAGTTCAGTCCGCCATTGCCTGGCGCAATTGGGTTACCGGCTGCTGGAAGCCGCCAGCGGCGCCGCCGCCCTCGAGGTCTGGCAACAGCACCGCAACGAAATCCGCTTATTGCTGACCGATTTGATCATGCCCGGGGGCATGACGGGCCGGGAATTGGGCGAGCGGCTACAGCGGGAAAACCCGAAGTTGGCGATCGTTTACGTGAGCGGCTATAGCGCCGACATTTTCACAAAGGACTATCCGCCCGGTCCCGGCATCGCCTTTCTGGCCAAACCCTTTCCCGCGCAAGCCCTGGCACGGACGATTCGCGCACAACTGGATGACCTAGGCAAAGCGGGCGCGGCGGGCGGATAAGGATAAAAAAAACAACCCAATTCCACCACCAGCGGCAAGTTGGTCATTAAAATGCTAACGCACAATGAAAGCAAGTTTTTGCGGCTGGAAACTAAAAAATATTTTTGAAAAAAGTCCTTGAGTCCCGCGCGCAAAAAGGCGATGTATTAGCCAGCAGTTGCTCTTTGGATAAAACAAAAACAAACAGATTTCCCTGCTCTGTTCGTGATTCGCAACAGTCCTTGAACCGTAATTAAAACGATCACGGAATGAGTTCGGTCGGTGGCCGGCATTCCTTTACTGGAAGCCGAAAGCCGACCAACAAGTTCCACATGTAGCAATACATGTTCAAAGGATCGAGTTGGACACGGCAAGAGTGGGGGTTTACTTCCCAGCCCGTCCTTTGGACGGGCTGTTTTTGTTTATGGTGGCCTCCAGTCTCCGACCTCGGCTCGTGGTTGGAATTCAAGCTTTTTTGTTCCGCAGCCACGCCCAAACGCGAGTTCAAACCAAGCCGGGTCCGGCAATCCAAAAACGATTTCAACCCGCCGCCATCATGGTTAAGACACGCGTGTCCTTGCCAGTGTCCCAAAGCAATCCATCTCATCTTGATTACTTATACTCTAATTTATATATAATAATTTAGGCGGGGCCGCAAAGCACCGGGCCATGCCCACTTAAGTGCCTGCAGTCAAACGAGATTTGCCCAGCAAGGCGCCCCTGCGCACGATGGCTTGGGAATCAAAAAAAATTCCCACACTAATCCAAACGGTTGGCAGGAAGGTTGCAATGTTCCGACGGCGTGAGTGCATTATATTTTGGTTTGTCATCTCGGACGGTGCGGACGGCGCTGACCTCTTTCCTGCCACTCTTGCTCGTCGCCAGCCTGCCCTGCGCCACTTTTGCCAACGTCAACGCCAGCCTGATGTGGATCGCCAGCGCCGACCCCAATGTCACCGGCTATGACATCTATTACGGCAGTTCCAGCCAACAATTCACCAACTTGGCGGCCTTCGGCGCTGTCTCCAACGCGGTCATTCCAAACTTGGCTGAAAACACGGTCTATTTTTTCGCAGCGAAAGCCCATGACAGCGCGGGCAATGAGAGCGATTTCTCCAACGAGGCCGCCTTTACCGGGGTGAACGTCACGCCCAACGCTGGAGCTCACCTAAAAACCCTGCCGAAAAACTACACCAGTGATCCGCTCGTTTTCAGCCTCGATGCCAGCGCACCCTCGGGAGCCGCCATCAATTCCACCAACGGCAACTTCACGTGGACCCCCGGCACCGCCTACGCCGCCACAACCAATTACATCAATGTCTATATCACGGACACGCTCAATCCAGCACTGAACATTTCCGAGACAGTGATGGTGGTCGTCAGCGATGACCTTGAATACCAAATTGGCTCCGCGGCCGTTTGCGCCGGGCAATCCTCCAGCCTGCCGCTGGTCGTGGCCTCCAGCTCCTCCGTCTCGAACTTCCAGATTACCCTCAACTGGCCAGACAGCCAATTGCGCAACCCGACGTTGACGTGCCTTGCGCCGGGCGTTACCGGGTCGCTGACCCAGCAAGGCAACCAAGTCTTCATCCAATTGCAGGCGACGGCGACCCAGCCATTGATCGGCACCAATCTGGTGGCCCAGGTGAATTTCCAGGCGGCCGCGGGCCAGACTTCCACCACGATTTACAGCATTCCCGCCTCCAGCGCCTCCGGCGCCACCGCTGACGGCACTGCGTACGCCAATGTAACGGCGCAAGCCGGAGAAGTGGTGGTGGTGGGGAACCACCCTCTGCTGCGTCCGCAGGCGAATGCGGGCACTGGGCGGTCCTTGACGCTGTACGCCAACCCGGGCAACTATCAGTTGCTATACACTACCTCGCTCACCGCGCCCGTGACTTGGGCCCCACTGCTGACCTACCAGCAAACCAACGCCGCCCAATTCGTTTCGCTCGATCCCACCATTCCCGCCGTCTTCTACCAGCTCCAGCAGCTCTAATTTGGAGTGCATAGCACAGGTTTCCCAACCTGCTGACGGCGAGCCGAGCTTCGGCTCGCCGATTTCCAAATCGGCAGAGCAACGAAACGCGCAATATATCAGAATAATGCCGGGCTGCGAGGTTTGGAAACCTGCGCCACAGCAGACTTGGAAGTCTGCGCTGTGTTCATAATTTTCTTTTGGGCGAAAAATGTCCCTGATGGTACCTTCTGGGCATGGCTCGAGACGATCTATTTTCCCCCGCGGTGGAACCCAGTGCTATGGGAAATCCCGCGCCCACAGCGGCCAGACTCGCCAGCCAACCGCTCGCGGCGCGCATGCGTCCGCGCAACTTGGACGAATACGCCGGCCAATCCCACATCCTTGGCCATGGTCAACTGCTCCGCCGCGCCATCGAGGCGGATCGCATCCAGTCGCTGATCTTTTACGGTCCGCCGGGCACCGGCAAGACTTCGCTCGCGCAGATCATCGCCCGCCAGACCAAAAGCAAGTTTGAACGCTTGAGTGGCGTGGAATCCAACGTGGCGGACATGCGGCGCGTCCTCTCCGCCGCCGCCAATCGCCTGGAAAACACCGGCGCATCCACGATCCTCTTCATTGATGAAATCCACCGCTTCAACAAGGCGCAGCAGGACGTGCTGCTGCCGGACGTCGAGAGCGGCGTCATCAAACTGATCGGCGCCACGACGCACAATCCGTTCTTCTTCGTCAATTCGCCGCTGGTCTCGCGCTCGCAAATTTTTGAACTGCGTCCGCTCACCGAGGACGACCTCTATTTGCTGTGCGGTCGCGCCCTGGCCGACGCCGACCGCGGCCTCGGATACCTGAAAACCGCCGCGGATGAAAACGCGCTGCGCCATCTCGCCAAAATTGCCGACGGCGACGCGCGCAAGGCGTTAAACGCGCTGGAAATCGCCGCCCTCACCACCGCGCCGGACGCGGACGGCGTCATTCGTCTCACGCTCGGGGTGGCCGAGCAGAGCATCCAAAAGAAAGCCGTGGTCTATGACGGCGACGGCGACGCGCATTACGACACGATTTCCGCGTTCATCAAATCCATGCGCGGCAGCGATCCTGACGCGGCGCTGTACTGGCTGGCCAAGATGATCCATGCCGGCGAAGACCCGCGCTTCATAGCGCGGCGCATCGTGATTTGCGCGGCGGAGGACGTGGGGCTGGCCGATCCGATGGGGTTGGTGCTGGCCGGTTCCGCGCTGCAGGCCGCCGAATTTGTCGGCTGGCCCGAGGCCCAGATTCCGCTGGCGGAGGCCACCATTTATATCGCCACCGCGAACAAGAGCAACAGCGCGGTCGCCGGCATCGCCGCCGCGCTGGAGGCCGTGCGCTCCGGCCGCACCCTGCCGGTGCCCGAGCATTTGCGCGACGCGCATTACCAGGGCGCGGAACGGCTCGGACACGGCCAGGGCTACCAATACGCGCACGAGGGCAAGGACCATTTCGTGGCGCAGGACTATTTGGGAGCGGACAAAATATTTTACCACCCCACCGAACAAGGCGTGGAAAAGAAAATCAAGGAACGGTTGGAAAAATGGCGGGCGCAATTTGCGGAAAAGCGGAGAACCGCGAATGAACCCAAATAATCGCGAAGGGAAAATCCAAAATGCCGGCGGTTGAGTGATGGGGAATCGGTTCCATTTGGAACTGCTGACGGACCATGAACCGCACGGGGGAGCGCCGGCCTCCGGTACGGCGCGTTGGATAGTAGGCGTTGAAGTTCAATGTTCCCCCACACGCTGCACGCCGGGACGGCGCACGGTCCGACCACACCGCCGGTTCCCTCTGGGCCTACTGACCCTTCTTGCCCGGTTCTCGATGGAGCCTCCTCACGTCGGCTCCGACAAGGAAGGCGATACCTAAATCGCCGGTGAGCCGGGGTCGTCTGGTGTCACACCCAGCGCAGCGTTTCCGCGTTCGCCGGTCTTGATGCGGAGGGCGTCCAAGACGGGCAGGATGAAAATCTTGCCGTCGCCGCGCTGGCCGGTATGGGAACTTTGGTAAATGGATTTCACGATCTTCTCCACTTCGTCGTCCCGGCAGATGATTTCCAGGCGCAGTTTCGGCGGCAGTTCCACCTCGGTGAAATCGCGGTCATGCTGGCCGAAACCGCGCGCCTCGGAAACCGTCAGGCCGGGCAATTCATGTTCGTCGAGGTCGTCGAGCAGCTTGTACAGGTTTTCCGGCTGAATGATGGCAAGAATGAGTTTCATTTGGCGTTTTCCTCCACGGATTTCCTTTCAAACCAGGAATAGAGCAGCGGCACGAGGAACAGCGTCATGACCGTGCCGGTGATCAAGCCGCCAATGATGACCACGGCGAACGGCCGCGCCGTTTCCGCCCCCACACCGGTGGACAGGGCCGCCGGCAGCAATCCGAGCATGGCCATCAGCGCGGTCATCACCATGGGCCGCACACGTTGCGTGGCGCCTTCGCGAATGGCCACCGTCTTGGCCATGCCGGTGTTCCGCAGTTCGCGGATGCGGGAAACCAGGATGACACTGTTTTGGATGGCGATGCCAAACAGCGCCACGAAGCCCACAAGCGCGGCCACGGAAAGATTCAGTCCCGCCAGCGGCAGCGCCAACAGACCGCCGACCGCCGAGTAAGGCACGATGAGCAGGATCAACGCGGCGAAGGCCGACGAATTGAACGTGATGAACAGCAGGAAGAATATCGCCATGAGCGTGATCGGAAAGATAATGGCCAGACGGCGTTCGGCACGGCGCTCGTTTTCAAACGCCCCGGTCCAGACAATGCGATAGCCGGCGGGGAGTTTGATTTTGGCGTCCAGGGCGCGTTGCGCATCCGCCACCACGGAACCCATGTCGCGGTCGCGGATGGAAAGTTTGATGTCCGTACGGCGCTCATTTTCCTCGCGGTAGATGCGCGCCATGCCGGGGCGGGTTTCCACGGTGGCCAAGTCGCCGAGAGTCATCCGTTCCCCGTTGGAACCGAACACGGGAAGGCTGCGGATGGAGGGGATATCGGTGACGGCCTTCGGGGCCATCTTCACCACGAGGTCAAACGAGCGTTCGCCTTCCAGGACTTGCGTGGCGGCCTGGCCGCCCAGGGCGGTGGCGACGATGTTTTGCATGTCCGCCATAGCCAGGCCAAAGCGGGCGATGGCCGCGCGATTCACGGTAATCTGGATTTGCGGCTGGCCGGTCAGGTGTTCAGTGCCCACATCCGCCGCGCCTGGCACTTTGCCGACGACCTCCACAATCTGGTCGGCCAATTTTTGCAGGGTGAGAGTGTCGGGACCAAAGACTTTGATGGCCAGTTCGCTTTTGATGCCGGAAACCGCCTCGTCCACGTTGTCCTCGATGTACTGGCTGAATTGCTTGTCAATCCCGGGGATATCACTGAGCTTGCGGGCCATCGCATCACACAAGGCCTCCCGGTTGTGGGCGGTGGTCCAGCGTTCGCGTGGAATCAAACCGACGCTGTATTCGGTGACATCCCAGCCATTGACGTCGCTGCCGTCGTCCGGCATGCCCTCTTGGTCCACGATGTAGCGGACTTCGGGAAACGAGGCCAGCAACAGACGAACCTTGTGGGTGAGCTTAGCCGCTTCCGAGGGCGAAATGGATTGGGGCAGGAACGTGCGCACCCACAAATCGCCTTCGTCCAGCTTGGGCAGAAATTCGGAGCCGACGAAATGAAACACCACCCCGCCGATCAGCAGCATCACCACTGCGCCGGCATAAATCAGGCCGCGTGATTTCAGGGAAAAATCCAGGGCCGGCCGATAAATTCGCAGCAGCCAGCGCACGATCCAAGATTCTTGCTCCTGCGTTCCCCGCTTGACGGCAAAGGTGGCCAAAGCCGGCGCAACCAGCAGGGCGAAGACCGTGCCGGCCACCAGCGCAAACGTCAGCGTCCAAGCCATCGGCTTGAAGATGCGGCCCTCCACCTGTTGCAGAGTGTACAGCGGGATGAACGCGGTCAGCAGAATGACTTTGGAAAACAGAATCGGCCGGCCCATTTGCATGACGGCCTCGGTGATGGCGCGCGGCAGCGAACGCAATTTGCCCTGCCGCTCGTGCAGAATACGCAGCAGATTTTCCATGATGACCACGGAGGCGTCCACAATGATGCCGAAGTCAATCGCGCCGAGTGAAATCAGGTTGGCGGGGATGCCCCGCAGATCGAGCAGCATGTAAGCGCCCAGCAAGGACACCGGCACGGCCAGCGCCACCACCAGGGCGGACCGCCAGTTGCCCAGTCCCAGAAATAGCAGCGTGACCGTCATCACCAGCGCGATGCCTTCGAGTAGATTCTTATGGACGGTGTGAACCGTGCGGTCCACCAGGGCGGTGCGGTCATAGTACATCACCAGCTTAACGCCCGACGGGAGAAAATGCGCGTTGAGGTCGTCGAACATCTGCTTGACGCGTTCGCAGACCACGGTCGGATTTTCGCCGCGCCGCATGATGACGATGTTCTCAGGCACGTCGTCCTCGTCCCGGATGACTGTGCCGTTGGCACAATCCGTCCGGCCCACGCGCCCCAACCGCGTCGCGTGACCGATGACGACCTGGCCGATGTCTTTGATCAAAATCGGCGTGCCGTTGACGGTGGCCACAGCGACGTTTTTGATGTCATCCACATTTTTGATCAGCCCCAGCCCACGCACCACATACAGTTGCGCACCGTGTTCCACATAACCGCCACCGGCATTGACATTGCCATTTTGCAGCGCGGTGAAAACTTGTTGCAGGTTCAGGCCATAAGCCTTCAAGCGGGCCGGGTCCACCAGCACCTGATATTGCTTGGTCAGCCCGCCGAAGGGATTGAGATCCACGATGCCGGGCACGGAACGGAATTTCTTTTCCACCACCCAGTCCTCGAGGGCGCGCAGTTCCTCCGGCGGGAACCCCGCCGGTGCCCGGAGCGTGTAGCGGAAGATCTCGCCGATGGGGGTCGCATCGGGCGACAAACCGGCGCTCGCCCCGGTGGGCAGATTCACGGTGCCCAAGAGCTGGCTGACCAGATTGCGCGACGCGATCGGATCGGCGTTGTCCTCGAAGATCATGGAGATCTGCGACAAACCGAACAAGGAAATGGACCGCATCGAGAGCCGGCGGGGCACGCCGTTCATCGCGGCCTCAATCGGGATGGTCACCTGGCGCTCGACCTCCTCCGCCGCGTGGCCAGGCCAGAGGGTTTGCACTTGCACGCGCAGATTGCTCACGTCGGGATACGCCTCGACCGGCAGATGCTCGTAAGCGTTGATGCCCGCCAGAATAAAAACCGCCAGCACCGCCACAACAATCGGCCGGTTGCGCAGGACGTAGGCAGTCAGTTTGCCGATCATTTCAGTTGGCGGGGTTGACGATGGATTGCAACAGCAGCGCGCCTTCGGCCACGACTTTTTGGCCGGCGGTAAGGCCGTCAAACACCGGAATTTTCCCGTCCGCTTCCAGGCCCACTTTCACCGGCTGGCGTTTAAAAACGCCGGCCGAGGATTCGACGAACAGATACGATTGGTTATCCACCACGAACACGGACGATGCCGGGATTTCCACGCCGGCGTCCGCCAGCTTGTTCATGCCTTCCTCCACGTCCACCGTTACATACATTTCCGCCTTGAGCAGTTTCTCGGGATTGGCCACGCCGCCGCGAACCTTGACGGTGCGGGTGGCCGGATCCAGCGTGTCGCCGATTTTTTCGACCGTGCCGGCAAAGACTTTTTCGGGGAAAGCATTGGCATGGACCCGCAGCTTTTGGCCCGGTTCGAGCGCCGGCAGATCGGCTTCCGCCACATCCACTTGCAGCCAGAGCTTCGCCGGGTCGCTCACGGTGAACAGTGAATTGAAGGTCTGGGGCACGTTGCCGAGCATCATGTCCGGACGCAGTTCCTGTCCGGGATTGATGTTCTTGTCCACCACCACGCCAGCCAGCGGCGAGCGGAGGAGATACAATTCATTGGTACTCTGGTCGGTGCCGTGATAATTGGCCAGGACGGCTTCGGCCCGGTCGCGTTCAGCGAGCGCGGCGAGATAAGCCGCCTCGGCCGCCTCCACGTCTTTTTGCGCGGCGGCACCGTGCGCGAATAATTCCTTCGCGCGCGCATTCTGCCGATCCAGGGCGGCGAGATTGGCCACGGCGGTGCGGGCGGCGGCCAGCGCCTGGCCGAAATCCGGCGAATCAATTTGCGCGAGCGCCGCTCCACTGGCCACCGTCTGCCCGAGGTCGGCCAGCACCGCCGTGACCCGGCCACCGACCGGCGTGAACACATGCACCGTCACCTCGTCGTTCCAATAAAGCCGTCCCGTCAAATGGCGGATTGCCACCGTGCGCGGCCGCGCGGTGTCAATCGTGATGGAATCCAACTGCGGCGAACCGGCAGGAAAGCTCACTTCGTCGCCGTTTGCTTTCGGGGCGGGTAGTTGCGGCTTTATTGACGCCTCCTTTTGGCATCCGGCCAGCGCAAGCAAGGCGGCCAGGAGCAAGACTTTGTGGCAGCCGAGGTGAGGAGGCTCAAACTGAAGAAAATTCAAAGGTTCCTTGAAATCTAAAACGC
>Ga0316227_1003706_pt1 | contig 12077 bp, 10 predicted proteins | sample TBH18019metaG_FD_206012 | JGI IMG/M metagenome (GOLD analysis project Ga0316227, IMG submission 206012) | Freshwater microbial communities from Trout Bog Lake, Wisconsin, USA - TBH18019 | ecosystem: Environmental > Aquatic > Freshwater > Lake > Hypolimnion/Profundal zone | place: USA: Wisconsin... | reverse complement strand
TTCGAATGGATCAAGCGGCTCAAGCCAGGCAGCGGCATCTCCCACCGCGCCTGCGAAGAAGAAGCTCTCCTACAAAGAAGCCCGCGAGTATGCCGCTATCGAGCGCCAGATCGCCGATGCCGAATCCCGCCTCACCACCGCTCAATCCACCCTCAACGATCCCGCCATTCAAACCGACGCCCCCGCCCTCATCGCTGCGCAATCCGAGCTAGAGCAAGCCGAATCCGCCCTCGATCAACTGCTCACTCGATGGACTGAGCTGGAAGAAAAACAGAACTAGGAGTGTGGGTGAGATAGACATTTTTTTGAGCGTGTCATCTTGAGCGTAGCGAAAGACCCCTACGCTATTTAATCCTTCTGCGTCGCTTTAAGCTTCTCAATCAGCCATCGATTCTGGTCTCGCGTCGTGAGGCTCTTCCAGGTCTATTCGGACAAGCATGAAGAACAACCTCAAAAGCTGCAGGGATGGAGGTTGTTGCTTCCCACTCAAGCCAAAAGAAGGCTTGAATGGGCCACCGGGGATTTAGGTACGATTCTCGTCCCTACGCCTTTACGCAGCCGTGCACTCCTCCGCTGTCTTATCCATCCTTAATCCCAAAAACACCGGAGCCCGCATCTTCACCCCGCCCTTCTGGCCCTCGTGTGTCCACTCCGTAAACTTGATCTGCGCCACCAACTCGGGTTTCACATAGTGAATTCCGCGCGACGTATCCACCTTGTTTGCAAACGGGTTTTTGTCGGTCTCCAGCTTTTTCAGCACCTTGAAAACTTCCGCCTCGGTCTTCTGTGTAAATCCAGTGCCCGCCTGCCCCACAGAACGTAGTTTCCCGTGCTCGTCATAGAGTCCCAGCACCAGCGAGCCAAAATATTTGCGGCCTCCCTTCGGCTCCGTCCATCCTCCGATGACGCACTCCTCCTTTATCTTGCACCATGCTCGCGAGCGGGTCTGCTCGTATTTGGAGTCCTTGCGCTTGGCCACAATGCCTTCGAGCCCCTGCTCCCTTGCGGCCGCAAGCAGCTTTGCCCCATCCTCAAAATGCTCCGAATACCGCACCCGCGCATCGGTCTCCAGAGCCTCCCGCAGCAAGCGTTTCCTCTCCTCAAACGCCACTTCCATCAGCGACCACTCATCCACCTGCAGCAGGTCAAAGGCATAGAACGCAATCGGGATGCTCTTATCCGCCTGTCTTGGCGCGCGGCCATTCTTGCCCACGCCCGTCCGCTGCTGCATCAGGCTGAAACTCGACCGCCCGTGTTCATCCAGCGCCACAATCTCCCCGTCGATCAGCGCTCGCCGTGCTCGTACACGACCCGGCAACTCTGCCGCCAGCTCTGCAAACGCTTGCGTCAAGTCGTTCTGATTTCGTGAAATCAGCCGCGCCTTGCCTCCCCCCACAAACGCCAGAGCCCGGTATCCATCCCATTTGATCTCGTAGAGCCACTCATCCGCCAGAGTCGCGAGCATTGGCTTCAACTCGCCGGGCATCGCCGCCTTTTTCGCGCCTTTCACGGGCCCCGCCAACTCCGCCCAGTCGATGGACATACGTCGCTCGTTGGCGTGACGCTTGGCGGCGGTCTGCTTATCTTCCCCCTGCCATTCTGCCGATCTTTTGTCGGCCGCGATTTCGTCCATTGAGCGACCTGTCAGCGCCGAGCCGTCATGTGCGTCAATGTCATATCCGCTCTCCACCGCGTCATCGCGATGCTTAATCAGCAGCCACTCCGTACCCTTGGTTCCAGACCGGCGAGAATGCATTTTTGCAAGCACCCAGCTCCCGCGCAGCTTCGTTCCGTGCAATTCAAATTTCAGATCGCCCTTCGCCAGCATCGCGCGGGCATGGGCCTCGCGCTGCTCGGGCGACATTTTCTCCGTTCCTGCTGGCTCCCACGTTCCCTGGTCCCAGACCATTACGGTTCCCGCGCCATAATTGTCCCTGGGAATTCTGCCCTCGAACGCGATGTACTCCACAGGATGGTCCTCGACCTCCATCGCCAGCCGCTTCTCCGCCGGGTCCGGCGAAGGCCCTTTCGGCACCGCCCACGACTTCAGTACACCGTCCAGTTCCAGCCGGAAATCGTAATGCAGGCGGGTGGCTTTGTGTTTCTGCACCACAAAGCGCCAGCCCGTGTGCTCGGCCTCCACGGGCTTCGGTTCCGGAGTGTTTTCGAACTTCCTCTTGCGTTCGTATTCGGCTAATGACATCGCTTTCTCCCGGCAATGATTCTTAAGATGCATTTTCAGGGCACTTTTTCCCGTCCCGTGTTCTATGCTCTTTGTATAGCGTCGTGCCAGTTTTCAGGAGCTCGCAACGTGACCAGCCGCGTCCTGTCCGTAGCCACATTCATCCTGCTCGCCTTCGTCGTATCGGTTGCTGCCCAAGCGCCCTCGGCGAGCGACGCGCGAGCCAACGGTCCTGCCAAGACAAATCTCCAGAACCAGAAGGCGTCCTCGGAGGACGCGACGGAGTTCGATGAACGCGCCGCTGCCAAAGTTCTCGGAACCATTCGCGATGGGCTCGAGAGCCGCTCTCAGCGCCGTCTGCTCTCTGCCTTTGATGCCAGTAAGATGGATGGATTCCTGACCTTTAAAGATCAGATTGATGCCTTCTTCAATCGCTATCAGAGCTTCCGCGTAAACATTCGCATCATCCAGACCTCGGAGGAAAACAATCGCGGAGTCATCCTCGCCGAATTCCAACTGGAGAACGAATCGCGGGAAGGCTACTTTTCTCGACGCCAGGGACAGCTACGCTTTGAACTGGAACGCGGTGCCAAAGGCTGGAAGATCGTGGACTTCAATCCCCGCGACTTTTTCTCCTAAAGTTGGAGAGGCTCTCGGCTACCTTCAGTGTGTTATTGCCTGCTCCGCTTACAATACTTCTATGTCCCGTCTCTACCCCTCACGTCCTATTGTTGGTGTCGGCGCCGTCATACTTCGAAGCGGAGAGGTACTCATTGTCCGCCGCGCAAATCCTCCGTTGCAGGGCTCGTGGTCGATTCCCGGAGGAGCACTCGAACTCGGAGAGAAATTGCGTGATGGCATCGCGCGCGAGGTTCTGGAGGAGACTGGGCTCGACGTGGAAGTTGGCCCTTTGCTGGATGTCTTCGACTCCATTCACACGGATGACGCGGGCCAGTTCAAGTATCACTACGTTCTCGTAGATTTTCTCTGCCGCCCTGGCTCGGGAATCGCAAAGGCCGCCAGCGATGCCTGTGAACTGCGCTGGGCTCGTCCTGAAGAACTGGAGGCGCTCGGTATGAAGCAAGTCACGATCGACCTCATCCGGAAAGCACTCGCTCTTGAATCGGCAAGCGTGTAATTTGCGACAGGCTTGCCTGCATATTACAGCGCGAAAGTATTTATGATTGCAGCGTTAGCGACGCCTCCGACTGGTTCTCAATCGTGAAGTAAACCTTGTGTGTGGTTGGCACAAAGCTCGTTGGCGCCGTATCAAAAATGACCATTCCCGGATCGCCGCCGAAGCTGGCGCTCGAACATTGAGCGTTCAGTGACCCTACCTGCCCGATCGGTGGTGATGCCAACACGGTGTTCGTGAACGTGGGTGGAACGGCTGCATACTGTGAGATCACGACTGCGCAGTTAAGCTGGTTTGGATTTGCAAGAAAGATGATCTCGCCCGTCTCCATCGCATAGTGAGTCCCGTCGCTGGCGACAATTGTGAACTTCACTCTTCCGCCCGCAGCATCACCTGCCGGGATGTGCACCGAGAACAGGTTTGCCATCGGAACCGGTCCTATCATTGGTTTGGGCTTGCCAACGATGAGCAACCGGTCGCCCATCGTGTTCGCGATAGTGGCTGATGTTTGCAGCGCCAGATTTCCCGCCCCGCCTGTGCCAGTGCCGGCGCCAAGAATAAGGTTGCCGTTCGGTTGCAAGCCAGGAAGGGTTGCTGCGGAACTCATTACGCTGCCGTCGGGAAACACAAAGCCGCCGGTCGTGCTGTGAATGGAACCCGCGACGGTCAGCATCTGATCCGGAGCTGTGGTCCCAATGCCGACATTGCCCGCTTCGGTGATTCGCATTCGCTCGGGAGCCCCAACATTGGTTGGTGCGCTGCCTTTCGGTGTAGTCGCAAGACTGATATAAGTGCCCTGTGCGGCGTCCGTCCAGTCTTCCGCCGCAAAGAACTTCATATAGGCGCGGCTTAAAGGTGAGTAACTGGTTGTGCCAAATCCGCGGCCCTGCATGGTCATGATGTTGTCATTTGCAAGCAGTCCGCTTGGCGCCAATGGCGTGCCTTCTGCCCGTCGCCCAATAAAGTTGACACCTACGTTGCCGTAGCCTTCAATGACAATTGCCGCCGGGTCGACAGTCGAGGCGATGTCCAGGTTGAACGCAGGAGTTGCAGTCCCGATGCCGATATTTCCATTCGATGTCTGGAACGCTGCCGAGTTACTTACCGCACCGCTTGCGTCGGCAAACGCCGCCAGGTACCCGGGAGTCGCGCCATTGGAAGCTAATGCCGGGGTCGGAATCGTTTTGGAGACACTTGCGTCAGAGACACTTTTGTCCGAGCTTGCAGCAGAGGTCGAATTCACGCGCGCAAATGCCGACGCTGGCAATCCATCAAGGGTTCCCGCGTTCGCTGCCTGCATCGCGTAAGGAACGCTCACCAGAAGAACCCGCGGTTGTTCGGAGACTCCCGGCGAGTGCACTAATACTGCGAGCCAGCGTGCGTCCCCGCCGGTAAAAAGCTCGGAGGGAACTCCGGTTGAACTGTTCGCCCCTAACAACGCATTGAATCGCCCGTTCGCGTCGGTTATCAAATTCTGCGTCTCTTGCCACAGGGGTGCCCCGCCGCTCTGTTCCTCGTAGATGGCAAACGTCGCACCGACCACGCCCTGCATCGGATGGCCTGCCTCATCCAGAGCATGACCGTTGAAGCGGATTAAACCCAGTCCTGAACGAGAAGAGGTTGCGCGACCTGCTGCCTGCTCTGCAGAGACTGATGTGTAGTCTTGGGAGGATTGCGCCGCCAATTCTCTGTTACTCGCGAGGATTGCAGCAACCGAAAGAAGTATGCCCAGAGTTATCCGCCGAGTCCATGAGTCCAATGAAAACCCACCTTACTGAAAGCGAGCCGGACAAATCCAATGGGCAATCGCCTGCGTAGGACCCGGTCCCGTAAGTCAATTTAAATTTATAGGAAGATTACTATTGCTGAAAGAAATGTCAACATCCGAGTACAGTTGCCCAAAGTAACACGCTGCTCACTTATAAATTCATCTGGTTGGAAGCACAGAAAAACGCCCCACACTGTAGCCATGCGGGGCGTCGGTTAGCTGTGTTGGATTGGCCTGAGGCGGGCTCGCTCCCACCGTGTCCGCACAACCCAATCTGTGCGCGATACGGATGAAACGCAACCCTGCGACAAACTCCGAAATGCCGGGAAGTCTGGCGAGTGGTTAGAGCGATTCCGCCCTAAGCCTCAGCCACCTCACTGATCACGATTTGTATGCTACAGTCGCCTGAACTTTTTTCCATCGGACCACCTCCTCTCCAGTGTGAAGGCATCCTAGACCCACGCCGCAAACCGTGTCAAATTGTGAGTAGAAGCACCGCGAAACGATCACAGGTGGCCCCAGTGGCCCACATCCGACAGGTGGCCCACATCCGCCTTCCTTTGGCGAATGTGGGATAGCAGCCCTTCATCCCTGTAACGTTGCTTTCCGGTACCTGGATTTGTCTTCGTTTTTCGGGGGCTACTTTCTACTCGCTACTATTTTCCGGCTTCCATACATAGGCTCCCTTTTGCGGAAGCCCTACGTGTTTGAGCACACGATAGACAAATTGGCGCGCCATCTCCTCCAGCGATTCAGGATGATTGTAGAGCGCCGGAGTTACCGGATAAATCGTCGCGCCAGCCTCAGCCGCCAGCGACATATTACGCAAATGGATGCGGTTCAGCGGCGTTTCGCGTACGCAGAGCACCAGTGGAATACGCTCCTTCAGGCAAACGTCAGCCGCGCGTTCAATCAACTTGGATGCCAGTCCCTGCGCGATCTTTGCCAGCGTTCCCATCGAGCAGGGAAGTACGATCATCGCATCCGTCGGATAGGAACCGCTGGCAATGTTTGCCCCGATATCCTGATTGTTCTGCATCTGGGTTTTATGCGGTTCGCCGCCAAGCAACTGCCGCAGCAACTCACCTCGTCCGCCAATGCCGAGCTCCTCGGCCATCACCCGCAGACCGCTATCCGTGCTGACGAAGTTGATGCAACCGACGCGTTCGTCAGCCTCCAGCGCACGCAGCATCTCGCGCGCAAACAGCGATCCGCTGGCTCCGGTCACAGCGAGGGTAATCGTGCGCCTTGTCTGATCGTTTCTGTCGAGCATCACCTTAGCCTAGTGCTTTGCTACTCTCCAGGCAAGTGCGGCACGATTGAAATGCAGGGAAATCCGCCGCTCTGAGTGATAGGCTAATGAGGTGGACGCCAATCGATTGAGAGCCTTACTGGAACAGGTGCGCAGCGGAGACGTAACTCCGGATGCCGCGCTTGAGCGGATTAACCTTCTCCCCTTTGAAGACCTCGGCTTTGCCAAGGTCGATCATCATCGCGCGTTACGGGTCGGAGTACCCGAGGTGATCTTCGGACCGGGCAAAACTCCCGAACATTTTGTCGAAATCTTCACCCGCCTTGCCGATCGCGGAAATAACGTGTTGGCGACTCGGGTCAACGAAGAGCAGGTAGCGATCAGCGTTGCGCGTTTCCCAAAGGTGGAGCATAACCTCATGGCGCGAACCCTCGTCCTGCGGCAAAAGAGCGAGAAATTGGGCAAGGGAATCATCGGCATCATCTCCGCTGGAACCAGCGACATTCCGGTTGCCGAAGAAGCTGCCGTGACCGCCGACGTGATGGGCAATGAAGTGACTCGTCTTTTTGACGTCGGCGTGGCCGGTTTGCATCGCCTGCTCTCGCACAGCGACGAACTGCGCCAGGCACGCGTCCTGGTGGTGTGCGCGGGCATGGAGGGGGCGCTGCCAAGCGTTGTCGGCGGCCTCGTTGGTGTGCCTGTGATCGCCGTGCCGACCAGCGTGGGTTATGGCGCAGCCTTCGGCGGCATCGCGGCCCTGCTGGGAATGATCAACTCCTGTGCGTCGAATGTTTCGGTGGTGAATATCGATAATGGATTCGGCGCGGCGTATGTAGCATCGCTGATCAACCGGCTATAGAAGGCAAGTTTCATAGAAGGCAAGGTTTCAAGGTTTCAAAGTTTCCAGGTTTCTGAGGTTCAAAGTTTCTGAGGTTCAGGGCGCGGATCCTGGGTGTCGAGGGTTCACCGCCTTTGCGCCCTGTGTTTCCGCGACTCAAACGATCTCCTGGGCAATGCATCCGACCCGTGTTGAGAGTGTCACCCTGAGCGTCAGCGAAGGGCCCCAGTATGGCCTAAATCTCCCGCGCTGTCCAAAGGCATTTCGCCCAGCGATCGATTTTGAACTGGGTTTGCGACACCCTCCACAAAGAACCTGTTGCAACAAAATTCCTTGCAACGAAATTCTCTGCATCCACCAGCCCCGCGCCGATATCTGACAGATAGTGAATATGACGAGGAAATCCACAAGCGCGGTAGGAGAAGAGATCCACCAGTCCAAGCCATTTACCTCCATCGAAGAAGAGTTGCTGGTGTCGCTGTTGCGCACCACTGATCTGCTGCAAGAGCAGTTCGAGCAGATGATCCATCCATTCAACATTTCAATGACCCAGTACAACGTGCTACGGATTCTGCGCGGAGCCGAACCCGAAGGGCGTACCTGTGGTGAGATCGGCGAGCGTATGATCGCACGCGAACCGGATGTTACCCGGTTGCTGGAACGTATGGAAAAGGCCGGATTCATAAAGCGCACACGCGACAGTGCCGACCGGCGCGTGGTGCTCACCCGCATTACCTCCTGTGGGCTAAAACTGCTGGACGAGATGGAACCGAAGTTGCGCGAAATCGACGGACTGCTGAAGCCCATGGGCGAGCGCAAGATAGAAGCCATGCTCGAATTGTTGGACGAATTGCGCGAGCACGTGAGGCAGTAGTAGTTAACGACTTAGGATAGTGAGTGCCTTGGGCTGCTTGCGACACGTATTGCAAGACTCTGGAAATGGGTGCGGCTAGGGTGTAAAGTTCTTCTGTATCTCCATAGCGAGGTACTTGCCTATTGTCGACTCGGGGGTGCACTGGCCCTCATGTATGTCGGCAACCGAATATCCGGAGGCGCGATGGGCGAGCACGGGTTAGCCCAATCAGAGCAGCCATACACTCAGTCGCGGCGACTAGGAGCTTACAGCTTTATGTTCGGCGTGCCGCTACTGTTCGGCTATTTGGCTGTCCGAATAGCCGCCAGCGCTTGGCCGCTTTCTTTAAGTTTGATTTGGTTTCAACTTCCGCTGTTGACGATCTCGGGAATCTTGATGGGGATTGCGGTGTGGCTTGTGATTTCACCACTTCGCCGCAAGTTCAAGACGGGAAAATTTCTATTGAGTGGTGCAGAGGCTGCACAGAAAGCGGCGGAAAGCTGGAACAGGTTCGGTGCAGGCAAACCGCTCCGGCCCCAAGTATGGCTCTGGCTGCTGCCAGCACTGTTTTCTGCGTTTCTTCTTTGGATCGCTGGCCTGGGGATTGCGGCAGTGTGGTGCGGCAGCGCGTCTTCGCGTGGACAACAGATCGCACTTGTGGCTCTGACAACTGCCCTGCTCGCGGGTGGTCTCGCTTACCCGTTTATAGGGATTCAGCGCAAAATCCGTACAGGAAGCTTTTTGCCCTCGCAAGAGGAGCTAGCTGCGCGGCGAGCGCGTTGTGCAAAGCCGGCTTCGTTGAAGAAGAGGCTTCTCACATCCGCGACGTGGTGGGTCTCCGCCATTCTCTGGACCGACGTGGCCGCCCATAGCAATCACTATGGGGCGATCTCTCCCTGGTTCACAGCCGGGTTGATGTGGATTACTGCCGCGCTATGGACATTCAGGTTCTTTCGTCCGACGGCATCGCAATGCGCATCACCTACGCCGGGGCAGACGCCGGGTACTCCGTCCCAGAACTGACGGGCTGGATACCTAAGAATAAAGCGCCATGTAACTCCGCAGGAATTGCGATCGCTGGCAAATCGCCCAAGTCAAAGCGTGGCCACCTCGAAAGAGAAGCTAGCGATTACCGGTGTACGCAGGATCCTTGTCGGATAATCGCCATATCACTCGTGAGCTTTGAGCTGGTCAAGTCCTGAATCAACCCGGGAAACGCCGACAGGGGAGAACTTATGATTACGTCCGCACTGCCAGCGTTCTTTTCCGGCCTGCCGGCACTGCCACCGATTTCCCTCGGCGAGTACGGTCTACTACTGGCCATGGCCTTCATCGGCGGTGTGATGAACTCGGTGGCAGGCGGCGGCTCTTTTTTCGCCTTTCCCGCCCTGCTTGCGGTTCGTCTTCCCCCCATCAACGCCAACGCGACCTGTAGTCTCGCCATGTGGCCGGGGCAGATTGCCGGACTGACCGCGCTGCGCGAAGAGTTGCGCGCCGTGCGGAGGTTGGTCGTTTCCGTGGTTTTGACATCGCTGGTCGGCGGAACGGCTGGCGCAGTTGCGCTCTTGCACACTAACCAGGCGACCTTTATGCGACTGGTCCCATGGCTCTTTCTGGTCGGCACCACCTTGTTCGCTTTCAGCGGCGCGGCCCGAAAGCGGCTGGAGCAAATGTCCTCGCGCCAAAGCAAGGCGATTGGGGGTTCGCCCTCGGTCGCATTCCTGTTTTGGATGACGGTTGTGGGTTTCTACATTGGCTACTTCGGCGCCGGGTCAGCCATCCTGATCTTCGCGGTCTTCGCGGTTTGCGAAAACGTCGGCGACCTTCGCCAAGTCAACGCCCTGAAAGTGCTCTGCAACGTGGCCGGGAACGGAATCTCAGTCGCAACGTTTATCGTTGCGCGGGCTGTTTATTGGAAGCAGGGCTCCATCATGATTCTCGCGTCGGTTGCAGGTGGCTACTTTGGCGGAAAGTATTCACGCAAACTGCCGTCCGAGGTAATGCGTGCGATTGTGATTGTGGCCGGCTTCAGTTTTGCCTTCTACTTCTTCTACAAAGGTTAGAACTTAAGCTCGTGACGCAGTCGGCGTCACGGTCTTGGCTGATTCTTTCGGAGAAGGATGGAACGAGCGCAGCGGGATGCGGCGAATGTAGATAATGAAGCCAGCCACCACAAGGCCGAGCGCGATCAACTGCGTTCCCGTCATGAACCCGCCGAGCACTTCTCCGCGTCCAGGATCACCACGGAAGAACTCGAAGACATAGCGCTCGATGCCATACACAATCATGAATAGCGCAATCACCTGGCCTTCGAACTTCTTGCGCTTGCATAGCCAGTAGAGGAACGCGAAGTTGATAAACTCGGCCAAAGACTCATAAAGCTGCGTTGGATGCAGTGGCCGGTTCAGCGGCGTACCAGAGAATTCAGCGGCCCAGGGATTGTGAAACGTGACTGCCCATGGCACATGGGTCTCGCGGCCAAAACAGCATCCTGCGGCAAGGCACCCAATTCGTCCAAAGGCGTGCCCCAAAGCAACTCCAGGCGCAAACACATCCGCAGCCGACAGGAATGGAATCTTCTCGCGCCGCACATACCAAAATGTGCAAACGATTGCCAGCAGCAGGCCGCCGGAAAATACTCCACCAGATTGCAAGGTTGCCATACTGAAAATGCGGCTCGGTTCGGCAAGATAGTCGCGCCAGTCCACCAGCAGCATCAGCAGCTTGGAGCCAAGAATTCCACTGAAAGCGGCGATGCCACCCATGTTCCACATCTGTTCGGGATCGAGACCGCGAAAGCGTGCAAGGCTGAAAACTACCGATAGTCCGGAGATCATGCCCAAAGCAGCCAGAAAGCCGTAGGTGGGCAGAGCAAATGAGCCGATATGAAATAGTTGTGGGAACACGTCTCTATTGTAGATGGAAAGGGATACGCTCGGGACGCAGCAAAATCAGAAGACGCTGACAAATAGCAGCTTCGAAACTACAAGTGCGAGGAAACTATAGGTGCCAGCCCGCGTAGCCGTGTGAGGCAGGGTTGCTGTGAACCCGATTCACCAGGTGGGCGCCCTCCGTGGTCCATTAGGCCGATCCGACTGGGGATCAGCACACCGGACCAATTGTCTAGTCGGGCACCCTATTTAGAAATATCGGTTCGCAGTGGTGTTCCGCCTCATCACCAACCTGGCAGGCCAGCACCATAGTGAGTCAAATCCTATGCGAGAGAAACTAATAGTGCAAGGCAACCGGCGCGAAATGTTGGCACTTGGCGTGCGAAGAGAAAACGGATTCATAACTGACTGCTGCAGTCTGAATTACGCGTGCGCAGCTGCAGGTTCAACCGGGAAACGGAATAATCGCGTCGCATTTTCGGAAAGGTATGCGCGCCGTGCCTCCGGGCCAAGCGGCAATGCCAGTGCCGTCTCCACGGACGCCCACCAGCCCTTTGCAGACGACCGGAACAGCACGCGTTCTCGTCCCCGCAACTCTACATATTCGCAAAGTGCGGCGTCAGTCTGCAGTTCCTCTGGGCGCAGCACAAACGAGACCTGAGGAAAGCGTTGCAACAGAAGCAGAATGCTGGCTGCGTTCGCATACGGGGGCGGAGATAGAAGAATTTCGAGTTCCGGAAAATCGGCAGCTACCACTTCTACCTGCGGACGGTAATGCAACCAGCGCTCTCTGCTGGTAAAATCCAGCACCGCGGGTGAACGCAATTTGGCGCACATTCCGTACATAGGATACATGCGAGGCGCGTCTACTCCGCTTGAACAACCCTCCGCCATCGCATAGGCGCCGACCAATCCGCCGCCGGTCACGCCTTCATCAATCCATCGCAAACTTTCGCCGATCCGCAAGGCATCGTAAGATGCGAGTCCGCGCAAGTGTCGCGGGTTTTTCGCGACCGAGTCCGCCAGTTCCTGCGTCATCCGATCCGCGCAATTCCAATAGTGCTGGCACCCGGCGCAATTACACGGGGCAAGCACAGCCCCGCTAATTCCGCTCGAAATCATCTCTGGAGCAAGGTCTTGATCGAAAGGGGCACAGTC
>Ga0316227_1003687_pt1 | contig 12113 bp, 13 predicted proteins | sample TBH18019metaG_FD_206012 | JGI IMG/M metagenome (GOLD analysis project Ga0316227, IMG submission 206012) | Freshwater microbial communities from Trout Bog Lake, Wisconsin, USA - TBH18019 | ecosystem: Environmental > Aquatic > Freshwater > Lake > Hypolimnion/Profundal zone | place: USA: Wisconsin... | reverse complement strand
TTCAGGATTCTTGGAGTAAAAATGTTTTATCTGACAAAAAAGATAAATGACTATGAATGATGCTAATAAAATAGAAACAGTGTACATGGCTCAGCCTTCATATGTTTATGAAGAAGCTTTAGTTATAGGTACAATATTTAATTCCAATACCGCATCAAATTTGTACAATTTCAATACCGCTACTATCAAGTTTAATCAATTTGAGAGTATTTATAAACAGTTGAAATTTGAGAAGGAAGCTATTTTAGATATAGCTCAGGATATTATTGAACAAGCAATTTTGTTAGGTAAAGAATTGACTATATCTAAAACTGGCGATAATGAAGCCCTAATCTACACTACCTCTAATGGGGAGTTCAGGAATATTATCATTGATGATGAGGGTAATATAGAATTTCTATTTATCTCAGCCAATAGAAGTGATTCTTATAATGAGTACTTCCCTTTTATTGGAGATATCAACGCTCAGGAATTGGCCGGAAAATTATAAAATCGAAGAATTAAATCATGCCATGCCCTGAATCTATTCCCAATTATTTACATAGGAATAATAGGCCTAAATGTTCTTCTGACGAGTATTTAAATGATCATCGGTTATATTCAGTTCAAACTAAAGACAATCCTGTAAAATTCCCAAATACACTTACCGCAATATCCTGTAAGTGGTCAGCAATAATTAAAGAGGAAGATGTTGTAAAATCTAATGAACCACCCATTGGGAATGATTATAAATTTGCTATTGTTGAAGAGGTAAGGGGGGTAAACGTTAGTATTGAGAAAAGAGATAAAGGGACTCAAGAAGGATGGCACACACTTTCTTGCGTTATCGAACATGCTCCGGAGGAGTGTGAATACTCTCATAGCGAAATCCTAATAAAACATGTTTATGTTAGTGACGAGGCAGGAGAAAAAGTCACAAAAGAACATATAATTACATATGATGATTGGGTTTCAAAAAAAACTATTCTTACGAAAGGGAATGCGATAATTTCCCAATTAAAAGGTAAATATCGACTTGAATTAATCAAGTTATTTTGTTATCCAAGCAATATTGAAGTGTAAGCTTCCCCTAAGTTCGGCCAGTAAGATTAGAGTTAACGACAAAAGTGTTTGTTAACTTTAAATTTTAATAGTCATGAAAAAAGGAAGATTTACCGAACATCAGATAGTATCTGCATTAAAGAAACAAGAGGCTGGATTAGCCGTTAAAGACATTAGTCGGGAATTGGGCATCAGCGAAGCAACCTTCTATAACTGGAAAGCCAAATATGGGGGTATGGAAGCCAGTGATGTAGCTAAGATGAAAGAGCTGGAACGGGAGAATGCCGAGTTGAAAAAGATGTTTGCAGAGATAAGTATTGAGAACCGGGCCATGAGAAATCTGATTGAAAAAAAGTTGTAGCGCCTGAGTTGAAACGGGAAGCTGTTGATTATCTGGTAGAAGAAGAACAGCTAAGTAACCGCAAGGCGTGTAAACTGATAGGAATATCTCGAACTACCTGTCAGTATCAAGCAAAACCTAAAGATGACAAAGAGCTTCAGGAAGCACTGACAGTCCTTACGACTAAACATGCTGCTATTGGTTATTGGCAGTGTTGTTATCGTCTTTGGAATAAAGGCTATTGGTGGAATCATAAGAGGATCTACAGGGTTTATACCGAGATGAAGCTGAATATCCGTCGTAGGGCTAAGAAACGGCTACCAGACAGGATTAAACAACCATTAACCATACCGGAAGCGCCGAATCAGGTTTGGAGTATTGATTTTATGAGTGACACACTGGTAGATGGCAGGAGATTCCGTTTATTCAATGTTTTGGACGATTTTAACCGAGAATCATTGGCAATGGAAGTTGATACCTCAATGCCATCCTTGCGGGTAATACGGGTCCTAAATCGTGTCATAGCCCAGCGGGGGAAACCGGCTAACCTTCGTTCTGACAATGGGCCCGAATTTATTAGCCACATTTTGCAACAATGGTGTGAAGACAATGCAATCACGCTTCAATACATACAACCAGGCAAACCAACGCAAAACGCCTACATCGAAAGAAAAAATGGAAGCATCAGAAGAGAATTGTTAAATGCCTATCTGTTCAACAGTCTGGCAGAAGTAAGATGCCTAAGCGAAGAATGGAGGATAGATTACAACACTGAACGACCACACAAATCGCTCGGTTATCTGTCACCTTTGAACTATGCAGAACAGTATTATCGAAAAATTAATAACTTAGAAAACTCTAATTGACCCTGGCACTAAAATAAGGGGAGCCTACAAGCTGTTTCCCTGTTTGTGTGTGCTGCAGCGCTCTTTACCAGACCTGCAGGGCAGTTTCAGCTAGCTACCGGGCATGGTGGCAGGGTGGAACAGGTAGCTGAATGATGTATACCGCATTGATTTTGTGCTGAATAGGAGGTTTTATAGGTGGTATTCGTTCTAATAGCGCAGAATACAACAGCTGTTTGCCAAACGAACTCAACGCGGTTAATATAGCATCTCTCTTTCTCTCTTTAGCTCTTAGTGAAACCAAACACCCCACAAATCACTAGAATAGCCAAAACTGCGGCAGTTCTGGCTTATATGTGCAGTGCCCGACTGCTGTAAAATCGAATCGTGTTCAGCATTTTAATCAATACCTATCAGCAATAAATTTCATAATTTTAGACTATGGAAGCGTTAAAAATTGAAATACTTAATCCCAAAGCGCTGCAACTCATCAAAGGTATGCAGGACTTACAACTTATTAAAGTAAACGATGCCCCAGCTTCTGCCTTAAAAACCTACCTCAAAAAAATGAGGCGTAGTTCTGCGTCTGTACCAACTGTAAACGAGATTGCTAAAATGGTTGATGAGGTAAGAGCAAAACGTTATGCCAAAAAGTAAACCGCTCAAAATAATCATCGACACTAATCTATGGGTTAGTTTTATCATATCTAATAAGCTAACCATACTCGATGGATTATTGGTTTCTCAGAAAATAAGCCTGTTGTTCAGTGAAGAACTCATAAATGAGATCGGCGTAACCATCACCAAACCGAAACTTAAAAAATATTTTGCAAGCAATGGTTTGGAAGAAATGCTGATAGCATTTGAACCATTTATTGATCTGATAAAGGTTCGGAGTTCAGTAACCGTGTGCAGAGACCCTAACGATAATTTTCTACTGGCCCTGGCCAAAGATGGTAAGGCGGATTATTTATTGACTGGTGATAAAGATCTGTTGGATATTGTGAAGTTTGGGAAGACTAAAATTATTTCCATTACTACTTTTCTGGAGACTACAAAGCATTTACTTTAATCACCAACCTTTTTTCTTTTCAGTCTCCGTAGAGTGTCTCGTGCCTGGACACTTCCTTAGTATCCCCACCCATTCATGTTAAACCAGGGCACGCATATTAGCACCGTTCTCTTTTTTTCTTTTCTAGCTCTTATTGAAACCAACCACTCCGCCCATCAGCCCAATAGCCGAAACTGCCGGAGGTTTCCATAAAAGAAGAACAGAAGAAAAAGAGACAAGAAGAAAACAACTCCCCTTCCCCTCTTTCTCTCTTTAGCTCTTAGTGAAACATCCCCCGTATATCAGCGGAATAGCTAAATGTGCAGAAGGTTTCACTAAGAGTGGATAAGAGAGAAAGAGGGGATAAGAGGAATAATGATAAAAGGTTATACGGAAACAGAAATGCACCTTATCTTACTGTACCTAAACCAAATGCTATGAACCTGCACCGTTTTACACCCGGCTTTTCGCCACAGAAATATGCCAGAGTGGGTGGGCTATTGTACCTGTTCATTATTGCGGCGGGTATGTTCGGTGAATTGTTTGTGAGAGGCACTTTGTTTGTACCGGGCGATGCCGGTGCCACGGCACAACGCATCATGAATGCCCCGGGCCTATGGCGCATCGGTATCACCGTAGACCTGCTCATGCAACTCTGCGATCTGCCCCTGATGCTGATCTTTTACGTGCTGCTGAAACCGGTCAACAAAAACCTCGCACTGCTGAACCTGCTCTGCAACCTGATACAAACCGCTGTACTCGTAGCCAATAAACTGAACCTGTTATCTGCGCTCTATTTACTCGGCAATGCGGGTTACCTGCAAACATTCACGCCCGAACAGTTGTATACCCTTGCCTACCTCCCCATCAAACTGCACGATGTAGGTTTTGGGGTGGGACTGATCTTTTTTGGTGTGGTATGCGTTATTGAAGGCCAGCTGATTGCGGTATCGGGCTTTTTTCCAAAACTGGTGGGCCGCTTACTGCAGTTGGCGGGAGTTTGTTATCTCACCAATAGTTTTGCATTGATACTGGTGCCTGAACTGGCGGGTAAATTATTCCCGGTCATCCTGCTTCCTCCGTTTGTGGCAGAACTGTCGCTGGGGTTGTGGCTGCTCATCAAAGGTGTTAACCTGCCTGTATGGGAACAGAAAGCCGCAGAAGCGCATACCACTTAACTCAACCGCGCCTTTGCGGCTTTGCGAGCAAATTTTCCCGCCAAGGCGCAGTAAGAAAGCAACTCTCTTGTCCCCTCTTTTTCTCTTTGGCTCTTAGTGAAACAAAACATCCCGCATTGCAGCAGAATCGCTGGTGGTGCGGGATGTTTCAATAAGAGAAAGACAGAAGAAAAAAAGGAGAAACTGTTGTATTTTTGATACATGAACCCATTGTCGGTATATATCAATGACATATCACAGGTATGCTATCAACATAGCGTAAAGCATTTGTATGTGTTTGGTTCAGCGACCACTGATTCCTTTAACTCTCAAAGCGACATTGATTTTATCGTTGATTTCTTGCCGGTAAATGCCAAAGAATACGCCGATAATTATTATGATTTAAAATTTTCTTTAGAACAGTTGCTTAACCGGAAGGTTGATTTGCTGGAAGAAACAGCCATAAAGAATCCATACTTCCTTCAATCTATCCAGGATAAAAAACAAATGCTGTATGGAAATTGAAGTTAAATCCTGGTTATTCAATGTCTTGAGCGCGATAGAAGAGATCGACAGTTTTTTTACGGATCAGCCAATGACTTTTGAGGCGTATCAAAATGACGTAAGAACAAGAAGAGCGGTAGAAAGAAATATTGAGATTATTGGTGAAGCTTTAAACAGAATTTTAAGTAAACAACCAGGCATCAATATCTCTAACGCAAGAAGAATTGTTGATACGAGAAATAGAATCATACATGGCTATGATACCGTTTCTGACGAGATCATTTGGAGTATCATCATTACCTACCTTCCGGATCTACGAAAAGAAGTGAACGCCTTATTGGGTGAATAAGAAAGCAACTCTCTTGTCCCCTCTTTTTCTCTTTGGCTCTTAGTGAAACAAAACATCCCGCACAGCAGCGGAATGGCTGATGGTGCGGGAGGGTTCACTAAGAGTGGATAAGAGAGAAAGAGGGGAAAGAGATTATTCCTGTTCGCTCTGTGCCCTGTCGGCAATGAGTTGGGCAATGAGGCTGGTCCAACCGCTTTGGTGACTCGCGCCGAGGCCTGTGCCACTATCGCCGTGAAAATATTCGTAGAATAAAACGAGATCCTTGTTTTCGGGGCGGCTGTAAAACCAGTTCTGGTTACCGTGCAGTTTGCGATGGTTATTGGCATCCAGTTCAAACAGGCTCGTTACGCGTTTGGATAATTCGTTGGCAATCTGTTTCAGGTCCATGTACACACCAGAACCGGTAGGGTATTCAATACTTAAGGATGCATCGTAAAACTCCCCGAACTTTTTAATGCTCTGGATAATGAGGTAGTTAATCGGCATCCATACCGGTCCGCGCCAGTTACTGTTACCGCCAAAAAAATCGGAAGTAGAATCGCCGGGATCGTATTGAATGGAATACACATGCCCTTCAATGGTAACCGAGTAAGGATGTTTTTCGTGGTACTTAGATAAAGCACGGATACCGCCTTCGGATAAAAATTCCGTTTCGCTCAGTACGCGTTTTAGCAGGGCGGTGAGTTTGTTTTTGGGAATAAGGGAGATCAGCATTTTATCTTCATCAGCGATCTCTTCGTTGGGCCAGAATTTTTTGTTCTTCTTCCGGTATTGCTCAAACCAGGTAATGCGTTTGGTAAAATCTCCCAGTTTGTTCAGCATTTTTTTCTCAATCACCGATACGGCAAACAAAGAAGTTAAACCTACGATGGATTGGATGCGTAACTGTATGGTGGTATTATCGGGCAAACCGAGGGTGTCGTAAAAGAACTGGTCTTCTTCGTTCCATAAACCCAGCTGGTTCAATGCCTCGGCAATTAATACAAAATGCTCGAAGAATTTGGTGGCGCTGTCTTCAAAAGCCCCATCTTCCATGGCTATCTCCAGTGCCATATCCATCAGGTTCAGCGCATACATGCCCATCCAGCTGGTGCCATCGGCCTGCTCCAGCCGGGCTTCGCTGTGTAATGGCAGGCTGCGGTTAAATACACCAATGTTATCGAGACCAAGGAACCCTCCTTCAAACATATTATTGCCATTGGGATCTTTCCGGTTGATCCACCAGGTAAAATTGATCATCAGTTTGTGAAATACTTTTTTCAGGAAACTGATATCGCCTTTACCGGTCTTGTTCTTTTCTATCTGGTACACCTGCAGTGCCGACCATGCCTGCACCGGCGGGTTCACATCGCTGAAGTTCCATTCGTAGGCGGGTAACTGTCCGTCGGGTTTCATGTACCATTCGCGCATCACCAGCAGGATCTGGTGTTTGGCAAATACAGGGTCTACCATGGCCATGGGTACGCAGTGAAAAGCAAGGTCCCAGGCGGCATACCAGGGATATTCCCATTTATCGGGCATGAGAATGATGTCCTGGTTTTTCAGGTGTTGCCAGTCGTGGTTGCGGCCCCTGCCCCGTTCGTGGCCCACATGGGCAATACCATCGGGTTCAGCCAGCCAGCGCTCCACATCGTAATAATAATATTGTTTGCTCCAGAGTAAACCCGCCAGCGACTGCCGCTGGATAGTATGCAGATCGGCGGGTAATTGTGGCGATAAGATACTGTGGTAATAATCGTCGGTTTCTTTGTTGCGTTGCTGAAAAATATCCGTGAAAGCATTTGTAAACGGCGATTCCATCTGCACATCGCTTAAACGCAGGTAAAGGGTTTCTGTGGCACCTGCGGCAATCTGGAAATTGTATACAGGCGCAAACTTGGTTCCGGTTTTTTTCTGGTTGAGAGCTTCTCTGTTTTTACCCTGGATGATAGCATCGTGAAATGCATCTTTCACAAAAATGGATGCATTCTTTTTGCCAAAGAGTTTTTCGGTATTGGTTTCGTTCTCGGTAAAAAAAGTGTCTTTGGTTTTCGGGTAGTAAAAATAGTAAGTGCCCAGGCGTTCGTGTTTGGCTTTTACCATATTAGCCTGGTCAATGGCTTTGATCACGGGTTTTTTATCGAGCCCGCGCGATTGCCAGCGGTTAAAGAACCAGAGCGTAGGTAATACGGTAATGGGTGCAGCCACATTGGCCCGGTTGGTGATCTCGATGCGGATGCCGATATCTTTCTTGTTTACTTTGGCGTAGGTGATGAGTACATCAAAATATTCATTGTCCTGGAAGATGCCCGTGTCCAGAATTTCATACTCCGGTTCCAGTTTGCTGCGCTGTTTGTTTTTATTGATCAGCTCCTGGTAAGGAAATGCCTGCTGCGGATACTTGTACAGCATCTGCATATAATAATGGGTGGGCAGGTTTTCGAGATAGTAGTAGAGTTCCTTTACATCTTCGCCATGGTTGCCCTCGTTATTACCGAGGCCGAATAATCTTTCTTTCAGAATGGTGTCTTTCCCGTTCCACAGCGATACGCAGAAACAGAGATTACCAAAAAAATCGGAGATGCCGCCCAGTCCGTCTTCGCCCCATCGGTAAGCGCGGGCATGCGCATGGCTGAAGGGTACATAGTTCCAGGCATCACCGTTCTCGCTGTAATCTTCGCGAACGGTGCCCCATTGTCTTTCGGATAAATACGGTCCCCATTGTTCTAAAGGAATTTTTTTGGTACTGTTGGCCTTCAGTCTTTGCTCCTCTGCTGTCATATGGCTAAATTAAAGAGGCTGCGCGGAATAAATCTGTCAATTTATGCAGATATACTTTTAATTTAGTGAATAGCAGCCAGGCATCAAGGCCTGTTGCGGTGCATGCAATGAAATACAAACTGTTGTTCGCTTTTTTATGCCTCCTCTTTGCTAACGCCCAGGCACAGCCTTCTGCAACACAACTCATCCAAAATATATGGTTGATAGATGGCACGGGCGCCGCTGCGCGAAAAGCGGCTGTACGAATACAGGGCAACAAGGTCATTGCTGTAGGAACGCTGAAACCCTTGCCGGGAGAGGTTTTGGTAGATGGGCAGGGCAAAACACTGACACCTGGATTTATTGATACACATAGTCACCTGCAGGGTTCCCTGCGCACGCATCCCCAGGCCATTGCGGCACTGAACCAGGGGGTAACTACCATTGTATCCGGGCAGGATGGCGAGGGCAGCTGGATAGACAGTTTACGTAGCAGACTGTTATCGCAAACGATTGCTGTGAATATCGCCACCTATACCGGACAAACTTTGCTGCGCGAAACCGTGATGGGCGAAAAAGAACTGCACAGGCAGGCAACAGCCGCAGAGATCAAACAGATGACAGCTTTGCTCGAGAAAGAAATGCAGAAGGGGTCACTGGGTTTATCAACCGGACTGGAATACGACGGCGCTTTTTTCTCTGCCAAAGAAGAAGTGGTAGCGCTCGCGCGGATGGCGGCTAAGTACCAGGGCCGTTATACCAGTCATATCCGCAGTGAGGATGTACATTTAAAAGAAGCCATTGAAGAGATCATTGCCATTGGTAAAGAGGCAAAGTTGCCGGTACAGGTATCGCATATCAAAATTGCATTGAAAGATGATTGGGGCAAAGCGCCGGAATTGCTGGAAAGGTTGGAGCAGGCGCGTAAGGAAGGGATCGATATCACGGCTGATTGTTATCCTTATGATTTCTGGAATAGTACGTTGAAAGTGTTGTTTCCGAAAACAGATTACACGAATCTGGAGAGCGCACAATTTGCGGTGGAGCATACATTTGATCCGAATGAATCTATTCTGTTCCGTTATGCACCCAATCCGGCGTACAAGGGAAAAACCATAACAGCCATCGCCGCTATGCGGAATGAAACAGTGGCACAAACACTGATCTCTTTGATAGCAGAGGCGGAACGGTATCGGGAAAAAAATCCCGGCGCTGGCCAGATACAAACCATCATGGGCAAATCGATGATAGAAGAAGATGTGATGAAACTACTGGCCTGGCAGCATACCAATATCTGTTCCGATGGATCTATCGGCGGGCATCCGCGGGCTTTTGGTTCTTTTACAAGGGTGTTGGGGAGATATGTGCGCGAGAAAAAGATCATAACACTGGAAGAAGCGGTGCGTAAAATGACATTACTTGCTGCGCAGCATATCGGGATCAGTAACCGTGGCAAAATTGCCCCCGGTTATTTTGCCGACCTGGTATTACTCGATCCCGCCACCGTGCAGGATCGTTCCAGTATACAGGAGCCGGCAGCTTTATCGGAAGGGATTGAAAAAGTATGGGTGAATGGCCAGCTGGTGTATCAGCAGAAAAAAAGTACCGGCGTATATCCCGGAGCATTTATCAGCAGGAAGTAGTGTGCTTACAGCGGATTTACCGGTTTGCATTTTAAAAACGTAAGGTCAATAAAATAAAATGTCAGAGAAGCATTTACCCGCCGCCCTTGTTATCAGCGAAGGCATGTTACATACAGACGACGCTAAAACAGCACACGGACTGATTCGCGGCACAGAGCGTTTTCGTATAGCAGGTTTGATAGACAGCCTGCATGCCGGAAAAGATGCCGGCGAAGTATTGGATGGTAAGCACCGCAACATACCCGTATACGCCAATGTGGAAGAGGCCCTGCAGCAAGCCGGTACAATAGATTACTGCATTATTGGTGTGGCCACCGTGGGAGGTATTCTGCCACCGGTATTTCTGGAGATCATCCGCACCTGTATCAACCATGGCATCTCCATCGTAAACGGATTACACGATTACCTCAACGATAAACCCGAACTGGTGGCTCTCGCCAAAGAGAAAGGCGTTAGTTTAATAGATATCAGAAAACCCAGGAAAAGAGAGGACCTGCATTTCTGGTCGGCCGAAATATTTTCCGTGAAAGCCCCCATCATTGCTGTGCTCGGTACCGATTGTGCCCTCGGTAAAAGAACAACCTGCCGCATGGTTCGCGAAGCCTGCGCCAAAGCAGGTATGCATGCTGAGATGATCTATACCGGGCAAACCGGTTGGTTGCAGGGCGGTAAGTATGGATTTATTTTCGACTCTACCCTGAATGATTTTATCTCCGGCGAAATAGAACATGCTATCGTGAGTTGCTGGAAGGAGACCAACGCAGAACTCATCTTACTCGAAGGGCAATCGGCTTTGCGTAATCCGAGTGGACCTTGTGGATCTGAATTTTTGGTATCGGGTAATGCCAAACTCACCATTCTGGTACATGCACCCAAACGTTTGCACTTTGATCATTTGCCGGAATGGGGCGAGATCCCATCGGTACGTTCGGAAGTAAACCTGATCAAAGCCTATGGCTCTACAGTGATCGCACTGGCATTGAATACATCGCACTGCACAGAAGAAGAAGCCTATGCCTTTCAGCGGGCCTACGAAAAAGAACTGGGCATACCGGTATTATTGCCTTTGCAGGAAGGGGTAGAAGCCGTGATCCCTGTTATCCGCTCACACATGAAAACACCCACCCCATGAAGATCGTAGCGGTACGCGCCTGGCTGGAGAACCTGCCTTTGACCAAACCCTATACCATTGCCTATCACACTACTTCGCATGCAACCATTGTATTTCTCGAAGTAGAACTCGCAAACGGCATGGTGGGCCTCGGTGCTGCCAGTCCGTTTGAAGAAGTAGTGGGCGAAACACCCACACAAACTTTTGCCAACCTGCAATCAGCTGAACTGCTTGACTTATTGAAAGGAAAAGACATCCGCCATTTTCAGCAGCTCATCAAAACAGCTGATCAATTGTTCCCGCATTTACCCGGTACGCTCGCTGCCATTGATCTTGCTTTACACGATGCATTCTGTAAATGGCTGGATATGTCTGTACTGGATTTTTATGGCAAACAGCAGGAGCCTTTACTTACATCGGTCACCATCGGCATTAAATCCATCCCGGACATGCTGGCAGATGCGAAGGATTATTATGCGCAGGGCTTCCGTATTCTCAAGATCAAAACAGGGATCGATGTGGAAGCGGATATAGAAAGTGTAATAAGATTACAGGAAACTTTTGCGGGTAAAATAAACATACGGGTAGATGCCAACCAGGGATATGACCTGGCTGCTTTGCAGCGTTTCCTTACTGCCACAGAACATCTCGGACTGGAACTGGTAGAACAACCCCTTCCTGCCGGGGAGGAAAAAAGCCTGTGCAGTTTACCGTCAGCGGCGCGAAAGAAACTGGTAGCGGATGAAAGTCTGCTGGATGCGCATACAGCCATACGCCTCGCGCAGGATCCACCGCCTTATGGTGTGTTCAATAGTAAACTCATGAAGTGTGGTGGCATCGCCGGCGCCCGCCGTATTGCTACTATTGCAGCGGCGTCTGGTATAGAACTGTTCTGGGGTTGTAACGATGAAAGTATCGCCAGCATTTCTGCCGCCCTGCAGATCGCCTATGCCTGCAGCAATACCCGCTACCTCGATCTTGACGGAAGTTTTGAGCTGAGCCGCGACCTGGTATCCGGTGGCTTTACGGTGAAAGATGGGTATCTCTATCCATTATCCCAACCCGGCCTGGGTTTGCAGCGGCGGGGTTGAGTTAACTGGAACCTCCTGGATAATCCTGATTCATTTTCCCTTCTTCACACCGGAAGTAGATAGCTGCTTTTCCATGAAAAATCCGCCCGGAAGATCAAAAAGAACTCTGTGCACCTCTGTCGCTCCGTGATCCCTGCTTACCGGCAGGCAGGTCTGTGTTGAAAAAAAATACCTACTATCGAAAGACGGAAGTAAAGGTGTTTTTCAACACGGAGGCGCAGAGATAGGGAGTTACATAGAGG
>Ga0316227_1003679_pt1 | contig 12135 bp, 8 predicted proteins | sample TBH18019metaG_FD_206012 | JGI IMG/M metagenome (GOLD analysis project Ga0316227, IMG submission 206012) | Freshwater microbial communities from Trout Bog Lake, Wisconsin, USA - TBH18019 | ecosystem: Environmental > Aquatic > Freshwater > Lake > Hypolimnion/Profundal zone | place: USA: Wisconsin... | reverse complement strand
CCTACAACTAGCCTTCCTGCAGCAGTGCCAGCAGGGTCTTGGCGTCCAGGCTCGCGGCCATGGCGCTTTCGCTGAGGATGTCGTCGGCCAGCTGGCGCTTGTGCTGGTGCAGGCCGAGGATCTTCTGCTCCACGGTGCCCTTCAGCACCAGCCGGTAGACCGTCACCGGGCGGGTCTGGCCGATGCGGTGGGCGCGGTCGGAGGCCTGGTCTTCCACGGCGGGGTTCCACCAGGGATCCATGTGGATGATGTAGTCGGCGGCGGTCAGGTTGAGGCCGGTGCCGCCGGCCTTCAGGCTGATCAGGAAGAGATCGCCCTGGCCGGCCTGGAACGCCTTCACGGCGGCGGCGCGCTTGCGCACCGGGGTGCTGCCGTCGAGGTACTGGTAGGTGACGCCGCGCTCGTCCAGGGCCTTGCGCAGCAGGGCCAGGTGGTCCACGAACTGGCTGAACACCAGGGCCCGGTGGTCGCTTTCCAGCAGCTCTTCGACCAGGTCCATGAAGGCCTCCAGCTTGCTGGAGGGGATGGCCAGGCCGGGCTGCACCAGGGCCGGGTTGCAGCAGGCCCGGCGCAGCCGCATGAGCGCGGCCAGCACCTGCAGGGTCTGGTTCGGCCCGCCGTCCAGGGCTTCCAGGCTCTGCCGCCGCAGCGCCTCCAGGAACGAAGCCTCGGCTTCGCTGGGCTCCAGCTCCAGCACGATCTCGGTGCGCGGCGGCAGCTCCTTCAGCACCTGGGCCTTGGTGCGCCGGAGCAGGAAGGGCGAGACCATGCGCCGCAGGCGGCCCAGGGCGTGGCTGTCCTGGTCGCGCTCGATGGGCTCCTGGAAGCGCTTGCGGAACTGCTCGATGGTCCCCAGCAGGCCGGGGTTGAGGAAGCGGAACAGGTTCCACAGCTCGGCCAGGTGGTTCTCCACCGGCGTGCCGGACAGCACCAGGCGGAAGCCGGCCTGCAGGTCCATCACGGCCTGGCTGCGCTTGGTGAGGGCGTTCTTGATGTTCTGGCCTTCGTCCAGGACCACGGTGGCCCACTGGACGGCCTGCAGCCGCTCGGCCTCCAGGGGAAGCAACCCGTAGCTGCAGAGATAGATGTCATAGGGGCCGGCGGTCTGCAGCGCGGCGGCGCGGTCGCCTTCGCCGAAGCGCTGGACCCTGAGGCCGGGCGCGAAGGTCGCGGCCTCGCTCTCCCAGTTGGAGCAGACGCTGGTGGGTGCGACCACCAGGGCCGGCCCCTCGGCGGCCCGGGCCAGCAGCAGGGCCAGGGTCTGCACGGTCTTGCCCAGGCCCATGTCGTCGGCCAGGCAGGCGCCGATGCCGGCGCCGGCCAGCCGGCGCATCCACTGGTAGCCTTCCAGCTGGTACTGGCGCATCTGGGCCTCCCAGCCGTCGGGCAGTTCCGCCGCGGCGCCCAGGGTGCCCTGGAGCTGCTGGAGCATGCCCTGGAAGGCCTGGTCCGTGTGGAACGCCCCCAGCTCGGCGCCGATGCCGTCCAGGGCCAGGGCGCTGAGGCCGTGCAGGCGCAGTCCGGCGCCGTGCTCCTCGCCCAGGGCGCGCAGGTCGTCCAGGCGCCGGCGGAAGGTCTCGGCCAGGGCGTAGACCCGCCCGTCGCCCAGCTTGACGAAGCGGCTGCCGCTCTGGTCGGCGGCGGTCAGCAGTTCCTGCAGGCTCGCCACCTGGCCCTGGTCGAGCTTGAGTTCGCCTTCGGCGTCGAACCAGCTGCCGTTGCGCTTCACGGTCAGGCTCATGGCTTCCAGGCCCAGGGTCCTGGGCGGGCTGAGCCGGCCGCCTTCGGGCCACTGGACGGTGGCCAGGCGCTTGGCCGCCTCCAGCTCCAGCAGCAGGTTCATGCAGCGTTCCGGGTCGTCGATCATCCATTCGCTGCGCCCCTCGTCCAGGGGCAGGGTGGGCAGGGCGGTCAGCAGGGCTTCGGCTCCGGCGGTCTCCATCGCCAGGTCCCGGGACACCAGGCGCATCTCGCCCTGGCGCTCCAGCATGAGGTTGGCGCCGCCTTCGCCGGGCACGTGGTAGCCGCAGCCCGCCAGCGGTTCGACCCGCAGCTGGGCCTTCAGGCCCTGGTGGAACGGCATGAGCAGGAGCAGGATGCGCGGGTCGCCGTCGACCCGGGCGAGCCCGGCCTGGCGCGCCGCCTCATCGGCCACGGCGACGTCGGAATGCACCGTCACCATGGGGGCCACGGCGCGCAGGGCCTGGAGCACCTGGGCCTCGGCCCCGGCCGGCACGGACAGCCCGTCGCCCAGGATCTCCGCCAGCTTGCGGTGGGCCGCGGTGATGGTGATGATCCGCACCCGGAACAGGCCCTCGGCCTGGACCATCACGTCGCCTTCCTGGAGCGGCGGGTTCAGCTTGAGCTCCAGCACCTTGCCCTTGCGGGTCACGTGCAGCTCCGGCTGGCCGGCGACCACTTCCATGCGCGCCGCCGCGTCCACTTCGGTCTCGCTCCAGAACACCAGGGGGTGCCCCACCAGGGCCTGCAGGGCGGCGTCGAAATTGAGCTCGTGGCCGCGCCAGTTCTCCCGCACGCAGTTGATCAGGGCCTGGTCCTGGGGCAGCAGGAAGTTCCAGCTGCGGCCCTCCTCCTTGAGCCGCTTCAGGGAGATGGCCTTGCCCCGGGTCCATTGGCCCTTGGCGTCCCGGCGCTGTTCACGGGGTTCGATCACGTAGGGGGTGCGGGCCTCGGGGTCGCGCCAGACCCACCAGGCCAGGCGTCCCGGGCGTTTGCTGGTGGCGGGCCGGGCCAGGCCGTGCAGGTCCTCCAGGGCCTTCTCCCAGGTCTCGCTGTGCGGCACCAGGTCCAGGAACGGGAACGGGGCGGCGCTGATGCCGCCCTTGGCCCGGCGCCGCAGCTCCGCCAGCTCCCGCTGGAACAGGCCCAGGGGCAGCCCGGCCATGGCCCGCTGGGCGGCGTCCAGGGCCTCCGGATCCAGCCGGTCGGCGCAGAGGTAGGCGCACAGGGCGTCGAGAAAGCCGGCCAGGGGATGCGGCCGGGGCGCTTCCAGCCTGGGCGGCTCCCCGATCCGGGGCAGGCCCTGGCGGTGCTGCAGCAGCCGGCGCAGCGGGTTCTGCAGGCCGGACATGGGATCGGTCGCCTGGCGCCGTTCCAGCAGCTCCAGGCGCTCGGCGGCGGCGGCCAGGCCGGCCTCGTCGTCCAGGCCGACGAAAGCCAGGAAGCAGAACAGGTCCATGAGCCCCGGCAGGTGCACCGCCTTGCGCCGCGGCCCCTTGCCGAGATCGGCCAGGACCGTTTCGAACCCGGTGGCGGCGCCGGCGGAATTGCCCCGGGCCAGCTCCAGGGCCGAGTTCAGCAGGGCGATCGGCGTGATGGCGCGCTGGGCCGGGCTGAGCCTTTGCAGCAGCGCTTCGGCCTCCTCCAGGCGGCCTTGCAGGATCAGGTACTCCAGCATGGGCCCCAGCGGGCTCGGCCGGACGTGGCTGCGGGCCTCCAGCCAGGCGCTGAAGGCCGCGTTGGGCTGGTCGTGCACCACCTGGTCGTAGAGCAGGGCCCAGGCCGCGTGGCTCTGCTGGGCCGGCGGCAGCGCCTCGAACCAGGCGGGATCGAACGGCTGGCCGCAGATGATGGCCAGGGGGTCGCGCTGGCCCAGCGCGGCGCGGTGGGTGTGGCGCAGCCGCTCCTGGGCCGCCAGCCAATCGCCGGGACGCCCCTCCAGGAAGGCCAGGCGGAAGGCCGCCAGGTCCCGGCCCAGGCCGTCCAGCAGCAGCTTGCCGGAGTCGTAGCTGGCCTGCCCGGCGGCGGCCAGGGGCTTGAGCTGGCCCTTGCGGTAGGCCCGGCGGCAGACCGCCTCGAGCGCGGCGGGGGTCAGGGTCCAGAAGCCGTTGTTGACCTCCTGGGCCAGGCCGGAATCGCGCAGCAGGTTCAGCACCGGGCTCATCCCCGCCGGGTTGGTGATCCAGGGCGCCGCCTGGGGCGCCAGGCCGGCCCGCACGACGGTCTGGGCCAGATGGCTGCGCGCCGAGGGCTGCCCGATGGCCCCCATGGCCATGAGCAGGGCTTCAGGGAGGGGACGGAGCTGGTCGAGCTCATGATCGGTGACCCAAAGAACAGGCATCCGGTCAGGTTATCGGCTCCCGGCGGATTGCGCATTGAAGAATCCACCGGTCCGCAACTTTTCCCCGGCTGCACGAGCCCTTGGTCCTTTGCTTGCAGATAATTAGGTCGCGCTATGCTATTCGCCCGGAGCCACCCCTTGCCAGCCGACGAAGCCAAGCCCCTCCTCCAGCCCGATCCGCCGGCGCCCCATGGCGGCACCGAGGCGGCGCTGCGCGAACTGGCCCGGCAGCTGGCGGCGCTGCGCCGGGATCTGGGCGAACAGCGCAGCCGGAACCGGGGACCGGCCGGAAGCTCCTTCGTGCCGGGCGTGGTGCACGAGATGCGCAATTTCATCTTCGGCATCTCCGGCAGCCTCGACGCCCTCCAGGCCCGCTTCGGCGGCCTGGCGGAGCTCGCCAAGTACCAGGCGGTGCTGCGGGCCAGCCTGGACCGCCTGAACGGGTTCGTGGACGAGCTGGGCGACTACGGCGATCCCAAGCCGCCGGACTGGGCCGACGGCAACCTGGAGCTGCTGCTGCGCGAGGCCATCGAGCAGCTCCGCCCCGGGGCCGTGGCGGCCGGTGTGGAGCTGCGGCTGGAACTCCAGGGGCCGCTGCCGCCGGTCCGGGCCGACGAGCTCGGGCTGGGCATGGCCTTCACCCGGATGATCGGGCTGGCCGTGGGCCGTCAGGCCGCCGGCAGCCGGGTGACCATCCACGCGGAGGCCGGGCTCCAGGAGGATCTGCCGGTGATCCGAGGCACCGTGGACATTCCCCGGATGGAGCTGCCCGGGGTGGACCTGGCCCGGCTGTTCGAGCCGTTCTATTACCGCGCCTCGGGCTTCGGCCGGCTGGCCCTGCCGGTGGCGCGCCGGGTGCTGGAGCGGCATGGCGGCAGCCTCACGGCGGCCCAGGGGCCCGGCGGCGGGGTGCGGCTGGCGTTCACCCTGCCGGCCCTGCCGAAGGTGCCCCATGGCTAGGTCGCGCATCCTGGTGGTCGATGACGAGGTGGCCATCCGCTTCGCCATCAGGGATTTCCTGGAACTGCACGGCTACGACGTGGACGAGGCGGAGACCTGCGCCGAGGCGGAGGCGAAGTACCGCCGCGATGTCTACGATCTGGTCACCCTGGACTATTCCCTGCCGGACGGCAACGCCCTGGACCTGCTGCCCCGGCTCAAGGCGGTGGATGCCGGGGTGCCGATCATCCTGCTCACAGCCCATGGCAGCATCGAGCTGGCGGTGCGCAGCATCCAGCTGGGGGCCGAGCAGTTCCTGGTCAAGCCGTTGAACCTGCCGGCCCTGCTGGTGGTGCTGGACCGCACGGTGGAGAACCAGCGCAACCGGCGCCGGGAGCTGGCCAACGCCGCCCGGGACCAGCCGAAGCGGTCCCTGGACCTGTTCCTCGGGCTGAGCCCGGCCATCCGCAGGATGGAAGGCCAGGCGCGCCGGGCCGCCGCCGCCGAGAGCCCGATCCTGGTCACCGGCGAGACCGGCACCGGCAAGAGCGAGCTGGCCCGGTGGCTGCACCGGCACAGCTCCCGGGCCTCGGAGGCCATGCTGGAGCTGAACTGCGGCGGGTTCACCCGGGAATTCCTGGAGACCGAACTGTTCGGCCACGAGAAGGGCGCCTTCACCGGGGCGGTCACGGCCAAGGTCGGCCTGCTGGAGGCGGCCCACCGGGGCACGGTGTTCCTGGACGAGATCGGCGACATGGACCTGCAGGTCCAGCCCAAGCTGCTCAAGGCCCTGGAGGAGAAGCGATTCCGCCGCCTGGGCGAGGTCCATGACCGCAAGGTGGATTTCCGGCTGATCGCCGCCACCCACCAGGACCTGGAGCGCCTGGTGCAGGAGCGGCTGTTCCGGGCCGACCTGTTCTACCGGGTGAGCGCCATCCAGCTGGTGATGCCGCCCCTGGTGGAGCGGATCGAGGACATCCCGGCGCTGGCCCAGAACCTGCTGAACCGGCTCACCGACGAGTGGGGCCGGGACCCGGTGCTGTTCACCAAGGCGGCCCTGCTGCTGCTGCAGAAGCACAGCTGGCCCGGCAACATCCGGGAGCTGCGCAACGTCCTGGAGCGGGCCCTGCTCGGCGCCACCAGCTCCAGCATCGACGCCGCCGACCTGGATTTCGCCAGCAGCCCGCGCACCGGCGCGGGGCCGGCCGCGCCGTCCTCGCACCTGACCCTGCGCGAGGTGGAGCGGAACCACATCGGCATCGTGCTGCGGGAGGAGGGCGGCCACGTGGAGCGGACCGCCAAACGGCTGAACATTCCCCGGAGCACCCTTTATCAGAAAATCAAGGCGTACGGTCTGGAGTCCTCAAGATAGTTTTTTCTTGGCTGGCGCGCGTGGTGGATGGCTTATCCTTTATCCCCAACCCGGACCTTCCGGACCCGAATATTAGGAGACATCAATGAAGTTACTGGAGCATCTCCTGACTGCGAAGCGGCACCGGCTCATTTCGATCGGGCCCGATGACACGGTGTTCCAGGCCCTGACCCTCATGGCCCAGCATGACATCGGCGCCCTTCTGGTGATGGAGGACGGCAAGCCGGTGGGCATCTTCTCCGAGCGCGACTTCGCCCGGAAGGGGATCCAGCCCGGCATGGAAGCCAAGACCACAGCGGTGCGGAAGATGATGAGCGACAAGCTGATCTGCGTGACCCTCACCGAGACGGTGGAGGACTGCATGGCCATCATGACCGACCGGCACATCCGGCATCTGCCGGTGCTGGCGGAGGACGGCTCGGTGGCGGGCTTCCTGTCCATCGGCGACCTGGTGAAGGAGACCATCTCGGAGCAGACCTTCATCATCGGCCAGCTGGAGCATTACATCTCGCACTAGGCGAGATCGAACAGAATGACTTCGCTGGCGACCGACGCTTCGAGGGTGGCCGCCGCTTCCTCCGACAAAGCGGCGCCGTCGCCGGCCTTCATGGCCTGGCCGTTCAGGACCAGCGCGCCCCTGGCCACCTGGACGTAGCCGTGGCGGCCGGAAGCGAAGGCGTGCCGCACGCCCTTGCCGGGATCCAGCCGGGCTGCGAGGACCCGCACGTCCTGGTGGATGACCACCGAGCCGTCGGCCCCGTCCTGGCTGGCGATCAGCCGCAGGCGGTTGCGCAGTTCCGGGTCGGGGAAGGCGGCCTCCTGGTAGCGCGGAGCGAGGCCCGGGGTGCCGGGAAGCAGCCAGATCTGCAGGAAGTGGACCACCTCGGTCGCGGAGCCGTTGAACTCGCTGTGGCGGATCCCGGTGCCGGCGCTCATGGCCTGGGCCGAACCGGGCTTCAGGGCGCTCTGGTGGCCCGTGGAATCCTCGTGGGCCAGGGCGCCCTCCAGCACCCAGGTGAGGATCTCCATCTCCTTGTGGCCATGGGTGCCGAAGCCCTGGTCGGGCTGCACCCGGTCCTCGTTGATCACCCGCAGGGCGCGGAACTGCTGGTGGGCGGGATCGTAGTAGTCGCCGAAGGAGAAGGTGTGGCGGGTGTCGAGCCAACCGAAATCGAAGTGGCCGCGGGTGTCGGCCGGGCGGAAGGCGATCATGGCAGTCTCCTGTTCAAGGGGTGCTGGCCGCGAGCCGGGCGGTCCATTGCACAAAGGCGTTGAGCGCCTGCTGGATCTCCTTGCCGGCCCGGGCGTCCAGCGGGGCGCCGGCCCCGTCCAGGTTGCGGTCGGCCAGGGGCACGCTGATGGCGCCCGGCAGCGCCAGGGCCCCCAGGTTGGCCAGCACCGGGCGCCATGAGAGCAGGGCCCGGGCGCCGCCGAACGCCCCGGGCGAGGCGGCGGCGAGCAGCACCGGAAGGCCCTTCAGCGGGTTCGGCGCGAGCGTGGACAGCCAGTCCACGGCGTTCTTGAGGTGCGGCGGGATGCCGGCGTTGTATTCGGGCGAGACGATGACCAGCCCGTCGATCCCGGCCAGGGCGGCCTGCACGGCGAGCACCCCGGCGGGGGCCGGCAGGTCCGCGTCGAACAGGGGCAGGCGCAGGGGCTCTCCGGCCACGGACACCACCTCGTGGCCCATGCCTTCAAGCTGCCGGGCGAGATGCTCCAGGAGACGCCGGTTCAGGGAACCCTGCCTCAGACTTCCACCCAGAACCGCGAGTTTCATGGAGGCCTCCCCCCGTGCGCTGTCAATTCCCAACTATTCAGCCATGGCCGGGGTTCGCGCAAGGGATTTCCTTCCCGGAAACCCTGAAGTTACTGTCAATCTATTTGCAGACCCATCATTTACTGCAGAAAGCCCCGGCATGAACTGGATCACCCCCCTCACCCTCGCGTCCGGTGACCGTAGCCACACCCGGGCGGTGCACATGGCGCTGGTCCGGGACCTGTACCGGCGCAGCCGGGTGCCGGTGCTGATGCAGCTGGCTTTCATCGCCATCTTCTACCTCGTCCTGAGGCGGCAGGTGGCCGCCCAGGGCGCGCTCTGGTTCCTGTTTCCCGGCCTGGTGGTGGTGGGCCTGTTCCGGGCGGTCCTGGCGCTGCGCGGCGACCACCTGGAAGCGGTGATGCGCCGGCCCAACCCCCGGTTCATCCTGTTCTCGGCGGGCGCCTGCGGGTTCGGGCTGCTGCTGGGCGGGATCATCCTGCTGGTCGTCGGCCACCTGGATGTCGGCCAGTTCCTGCTGCTGACGCTCTGCGTGGTCGGCCTGGCTTCCCTGGGCTGCGTCACCATGGCCGGCAGCCCCTGGTGCTACGGGGCCTCCCTGCTGCCCACCCTGGGCAGCCTGGTGGTGGTGGGGTTCATCCATCCCCCCTTCGGCATGGGCCACCTCTTCTCCGTGGCCATGCTGATCTACATCTTCGCCCTGCTGGGCGCGGCCTTCGAGGTGCACCACGTGCTGTTCAGGACGGTGCTGCTGACCCAGCGCCTGGAGGACCTGGCCCTGCGGGATCCCCTGACGGGCCTGCGCAACCGCAGGTACCTGGACGAGTTCATGCAGGAGGAGACGCCGCGCGTGCTGCGCCGCTGGCTGCTCAACGAAGGCGAGGTTCTGAACCGGCGCAGCATCAGCCTGATCCTGGTGGACCTGGATTTCTTCAAGCACGTCAATGACGAGCACGGCCACGCGGCCGGCGACGCGGTGCTGCTGCAGGTGTCCAGGCTGCTGAAGGAGATCGTGCGCAAGCCGGACCTGGTGCTGCGCTGGGGCGGCGAGGAATTCCTGATCCTGGCCCTGGATTCGGACCGGTCCGCCCCGCCGCTGATCGCCGTCCGGGTCCACGAGCAGATGGCCAAGCACCCCTTCCTCCTCCCGGGTGGCCAGACCATCCGCCAGACCTGTTCGGTGGGCTACGCCATCTTCCCCTTCCTGCCCGAGCGGCCCGAGGGGCTGGGCTGGGAGCAGGTGTTCCGGCTGGCCGACGAAAGCCTTTACGGCGCCAAGGACAAGGGACGCAACCGGCTGCAGGGGATCCTGCCCGGCGCGGGGGACCCCGACGCCATCATCGCCGCGCTGCAGGCGCCGGAGCCGGATTTCCCCAAGGCCCTGCAGGCCGGGTTCATCCAGATCGGCTAAGCTGGGCCCATGACCCTGTTCGTCCTGGAAAAGACCCTGGCCCTGTTGATCATGCCGGTGGGGCTGATCTGGCTGCTCATGCTCGCCGCCGTCCTGCTCTGCCTGAGCCGGCGCCTGTGGGGGCCGGCCGCCCTGTGCCTGCTGTGCGCCGCGCTGTACGCCTGCGCGGGCAGCACCTGCCTGGGAGATGCTCTGATCGGGTCCCTGGAGCGCCAGTTCCCGCCGGTGGCGGTGGCCGCGCTGGAGCCCTTCGATGCCGTGTGCGTCCTGGGCGGGGGCAGCGAACTGGACGCCGCGGGCGTGCCGGAGCTGGGAGTGGCCGGCGACCGCATCTTTTTGGCGGCCAGGCTGTGGCATGCCGGCAAGGCCCGGCTGCTGGTGACCAGCGGGGCCGCCTGGGACGGCATCGCCGGCCCGCGCGACGCGGGCCAGGAGACCCGCGCGCTGTGGCGGGCGGTGGGCGTACCGGATGCCGCCATCCTGCCGGTCCGGGAGCCGTGCTGGAACACCCGGGACGAGATCAAGGCCTACGCCCGGCTCCAGGCCGAGCGCGGCTGGCGGCGCATGGCGCTGGTGAGCTCGGCTTCCCATCTGCCCCGGGCCATGGCCCTGGCGTCCCGGGCGGGGTTGACGTTCACGCCCCTGGGCGCCGACCGCCAGGGGCGCCGCCGCGCCTTCCAGCTCCAGCAGCTGGTGCCCCAGGCCGAGGGTTTCTCGATCAGCTACCGGGCCTGCTGGGAGTATTTGGGTCGGTGGTTGGGGCGCTAGCCCGGTCCCAGGAGCGCGAGCGGCTCCGGCCCCTGGAGCACCTGGCCCGGCCGCACCAGCACCGCCTCCACCCGGGCCCGCCCGGGCGCGCTGACTTCGAACTGCATCTTCATGGACTCCAGCACGAACAGCAGCTGGCCCGGCTCCACCGCATCGCCGACGGCCGCGTGCACCTCCAGGATCTTCCCGCCCATGGGCGCTAGCACCTGGCCGAAGGCCGCCGGATCGGCGCCGCGGCCCGCCACGCGCGCCTGGGGGTCTTCCAGCGTCAGGGTCTCCCCGGCCATGGCCAGGGCCATGTCCGATCCCGGCAGCCGGCAGGCGCTGCAGGGCGTGTCCTCCCGCCCCGGGACCCGCAGGATGAACCGGCCCGGCGCCGCCTCCCGGAGCAGCGCGAAGGCCGGCGCGGGGGCTCCGCCGCCGATGGTCAGCTCCGGATGGGCCTGGGCGGCGAACCGTTCGGCGGGGCCGGGCGGGGGCTGGCCCAGGCCGCGCAAGGCGCAGGAAAGCGCCTCCCGGAACGGCTCGGATTGCACCAGGGCCAGGTGGGGTGCGGACAGGAGCGGCGCGTTCAACTCGGCCAGGCGCTCCTGGATCCAGCCGGTGGAGGTGCGCCCGGCGAGGAAATCCGGGGTCCGGCTGATGGCCTGGAGCAGGGGCAGGTTGGTGACGCAGCCGAGGATGACGAAGTCCGCCAGGGCCCTGGACAGCAGCGCCACGGCGCCGGCACGGTCCGGGCCCCAGACGATCAGCTTGGCGATCAGCGAATCGAACTGGGCGTTGACCCGGTCGCCCTGGCCCACCCCCGAGTCCACCCGGATGCCCGGGCCGGACGGCTCCCGGTAGACCAGCAGCGGGCCCGGGGTGGGGATGAAACCGCGCCGGGGATCCTCGGCCAGGATGCGGGCCTCCAGGGCCACCCCGTAGGGCGCGGGCGGGGCGAACACTGCGGGGTCGCCCAGGGAGGTCGGCCAGCGGCCCTCGGCCAGTTCCAGCTGGGCCTGGATCAGGTCCACCCGGTAGACCTGCTCGGTCACCGGGTGCTCCACCTGGATGCGGGTGTTCACTTCCAGGAAGTACCAGGAGCGGTCGGCGTCCAGCAGGAATTCCACCGTCCCGGCGCCCCGGTAGCGGGTTTCCCGCACCAGGTCCAGGGCGGCCCGTCCCAGGGCCTCGCGCAGGGCCGGGTCCACCACGGAGCTGGGGGCCTCCTCCAGCACCTTCTGGTGCCGGCGCTGCAGGGAGCACTCGCGCTCGCCCAGGAACACGCCGCCGCCGCGGCCGTCGCCGAACACCTGGATCTCGATGTGCCGTGGCCCCTCCAGGTAGCGCTCGACGAACACGGTGCCGTCATGGAAGGCGGCCTCGGCTTCCAGCCCGGCCCGGCGCACCGCCTCCGGCAGCAGGCCGGCCTCGGCCACCACGCGCATGCCCCGGCCGCCGCCGCCGCCGCTGGCCTTCACCAGGAAGGGCGCCCGGATGCCCCGGGCGGCCAGTTCGGCCTCCCAGCGCTCCGGGGGGATGTTTGCCAGTTCATGCGAAAGCAGGGCCTCCAGCACCGGCACGCCGCAGGCCCGGGCCAGCTGCTTGGCGGCCTCCTTGCGGCCCAGGGCGCGCATGCTTTCCGGGGCAGGCCCGACGAAGACGATGCCGGCATCCTCCACCGCCTGGGCGAACCCGGCGTCCTCGGAAAGAAAGCCATAGCCGGGGTGCAGCAGCTGGCCGCCCCATTCCCGGCAGGCCGCCACGATTTCGGCGCTATCCAGGAAGCTGGCCACCGGCAGCAC
>Ga0316227_1003667_pt1 | contig 12177 bp, 8 predicted proteins | sample TBH18019metaG_FD_206012 | JGI IMG/M metagenome (GOLD analysis project Ga0316227, IMG submission 206012) | Freshwater microbial communities from Trout Bog Lake, Wisconsin, USA - TBH18019 | ecosystem: Environmental > Aquatic > Freshwater > Lake > Hypolimnion/Profundal zone | place: USA: Wisconsin... | reverse complement strand
TATGCCCGCTCGCTCGTGGTCGGCGGCGGCACGATGTTCGAGGAGATGGGCTTCCACTATGTCGGCCCGGTCGACGGGCACAACCTCGACCACCTGCTGCCGGTCCTGAAGAACGTCCGCGACGCCGAGCACGGCCCGATCCTGCTCCACGTGGTGACCCGCAAGGGCAAGGGCTACGCGCCCGCGGAGGCTTCCGCCGACCGCTATCATGGCGTGGTCAAGTTCGACGTGGTGTCGGGCGTGCAGGCCAAGGCCAAGCCGAACGCGCCGGCCTACACCCGGGTGTTCGGCGAGAGCCTGATCAAGGCGGCCGACGCCGACGACAAGGTCGTGGCGATCACCGCGGCGATGCCGGGGGGCACCGGCATCGATCTTTTTGGAAAAGCACACCCGGACAAGACCTTCGACGTGGGCATCGCCGAGCAGCACGCGGTGACGTTCGCGGGGGGGCTGGCGACGGAGGGCTACCGGCCGTTCGTTGCGATCTACTCGACCTTCCTGCAGCGGGCCTACGATCAGGTGGTGCACGACGTGGCTTTGCAGAACCTGCCCGTGCGGTTCTGCATGGACCGCGCCGGTCTGGTCGGTGCGGACGGGGCGACGCATGCGGGCGCGTTCGATCTGGCCTACCTGTGCTGCCTGCCCAACATGACCGTGATGGCGGCCGCCGACGAGGCCGAGCTGGTCCACATGGTGGCGACCGCGCATGCCCATGACAGCGGCCCGATCGCGCTGCGCTACCCGCGCGGCGAGGGTGTCGGCGTCGAGCTTCCGGAGCGGGGCGAGGTTTTGGCCGTCGGCAAGGGCCGGGTTGTGCGGCGGGACGCGGAGGCGCAGGTTGCGATCCTGTCGCTCGGCACGCGTCTGGCGGAGGCGCTGAAGGCGGCGGACACGCTGGCCGAGCAGGGCGTTGCGGTGACGGTGGCGGATGCGCGGTTTGCCAAGCCGCTGGACGAGGCGCTGATCCTGGAGCTGGCGCGCGATCACGCGGTGCTGATCACGATCGAGGAGGGCTCGCGGGGCGGGTTCGGGGCGATGGTTCTGCATCTGCTGGCCGAGACGGGCGCGCTGGATGCGGGCCGGGTTCGGGTCCGGACGATGACGCTGCCGGACACCTACCAGGATCACGACAGCCCGGAGAAGATGTACGCCGAGGCAGGGCTCGACGCGCAGGCCATCGTCAAGACCGCGCTCGATACGCTGCCGGAGCGCAAGGAAGGGCGGTCGCTGCTGCGGCTCGCCTGATCGGAGGGGCCGCGGAAGCGGCTCCGCATTGTCACCCATCGCCACCTCAGCTTGCCGCTCGGGCGGTTCGGTGACACAAGCGCGGCGCGGCCGGCCATCCCAGGCTCCGCTGAGAGACGGTAACCCTCCAGATCCCTGATGGCAGAGGCCACACCCCCCGGCTCTCCCGAGGTCGGCCCCGTGCTGATCACCGGCGCGAGCGGCTTCCTCGGCTCAGCTTTGGTCGACGTGTTCCGTCGCGCCGGCTTCCCGGTGCGCATTCTCGTGCGCGCGTCGAGCCCGCGGACCAACCTGACCTGGACCGACGTCGCGATCGCCGAAGGCGACATGCGCGATCCGGCCGCCGTGGCGGCGGCGATGCGGGGCCAACGCTACCTGATCCACGCCGCGGCCGATTATCGGCTCTGGGCGCCCGATATGGAAGAGATCGTCCGGACCAACCGCGACGGCACACGTCTGATGATGCGCGCCGCGCTGGAGGCGGGCATCGAGCGGGTCGTCTACACGTCGAGTGTCGCGACGATCAAACCGCCGGCCGATGGTGTGACGCCCTCCGACGAGACCATGCCGCTGACGCCGGAAACGGCCATCGGCGCCTATAAGCGCAGCAAGGTCGTGGCCGAGCGCGTGGTCGAGGAGATGGTGGCCCGGGACGGACTCAAGGCCGTCATCGTCAATCCCTCGACGCCGATCGGCCCCCGCGACGTGAAGCCGACGCCGACCGGGCGGATCATCCAGGAGGCGGCGCTCGGCAAGATGCCGGCCTTCGTCGATACCGGCCTCAACCTCGCCCATGTGGACGACGTGGCGCATGGGCACCTGCTCGCCCTTCAAAAGGGTCGGATCGGTGAGCGCTATATCCTCGGCGGCGAGGACGTGTTCCTGTCGCAGATGCTCGCCGACATCGCCGGCCTCGTCGGGCGCAAGCCGCCGACCGTGAATCTGCCCCGCGCCGCGGTCTACCCGGTGGCGTTCTTCGCCCAGCTCGCCGCCCGGGTGACGGGCAAGCAGCCCTTCGCGACGATCGACGGCATCCGCATGTCGCGCTACCGCATGTTCTTTTCCGATCGCAAGGCCCGCGCGGAACTGGGCTACACGGCCCGGCCCTATCGCGAGGGGCTCTCCGACGCGATCACGTGGTTCCGCCAAGCCGGGTATCTCGGATGAGCAAGCTCGATTCCGCCACGGCAACCCGCTCGGGCAAGGGCCACCACGACGAGAATTTTCCGGTCGCCTCGCACCTCATCCATCCGCGCTACCGCGGAGCGATCCTGGCGTTCTACGATTTCGTCCGCGCCGGCGACGACGTCGCCGATCACACGGAGCTGTCACCCGACCGTAAGATCGCGCTGCTCGACCGGCTGGCCGGGTCGCTCACCGGGGCTGGTCCGTCCGATCCCGAGGCGGAGCCGCTCAAGCGCGAGCTGGCCGCTCACGGCCTGTCGCCCCGCCACGCCCTGGAACTCCTCGACGCGTTCCGCCTGGACGCGCGCAAGTCTCGCTACGCGAACTGGGACGAGCTGATCCATTACTGCCGCTACTCGGCCATGCCGGTGGGACGTTTCGTCCTCGACGTGCACGGCGAAGATCCGGCCCGGGTCTGGGGGCCGTCCGACGCGATCTGTGCGGCGCTGCAGGTGATCAATCACCTCCAGGATTGCGGCAAGGATTTCACGGGACTCGACCGGGTCTACATCCCGCAGGACGCGCTGGATCGTCATGGTGCGACCGTGGCGATGCTCGGTCAGCCCAAGGCGACGCCGCAGCTCCGGGCCGTGATCTGCGAACTGGCGCAGAAATGCCTCGATCTCCTCGATGAAGGTGCGGTCCTGCCGGACCTGATCGACGATCTGCGGCTATCCCTGGAGATCGCCGCGATCCACCGACTCGCCGTGGTGCTGAGCCGCGGCCTGCTGGAGCGCGATCCGCTCTCGGAGAAAGTCCATCACGGCAAGGCCGCCTTCGCCCTGACGGCTCTGGGCGGCATCGCGGCCACTCTGGCACGCCGGCCGTTCCGGGGACGCGTCGTGCGGGCTGCCGTTCAAGGAATCCGCTCGTGAGCGCCACCGCGACACCTGCCGCTGCCGCGGAGGCGGCCGCCCCGGCACTGCCGGCTGCCGGCTCCTCCTTCTACACCGCCATGCGCCTGCTCCCGAAGGAGCGGCGGGAGGCCATGTACGCGGTCTACGCTTTCTGTCGGGCCGTGGACGATGTCGCCGACGACGGTGGCACCCGGCCCGTGCGGCAGGCCGAGCTCGACCGCTGGCGCGCCGATATCGACGCGCTTTACGCCGGGCGCCCGGTGCCACGGGTCCGCGACCTCGTTGAGCCGGTGCGGCGCTTCGGCCTCAAGCGCGAGGATTTCCAAGCGGTCATCGACGGTATGGCGATGGACGCGGTGGAGGACATCGTCGCCCCCGACGCCGAGACGCTGGACCTGTACTGCGACCGGGTCGCCAGCGCGGTCGGCCGCCTGTCGGTGCGCATCTTCGGCATGCCGGAGGCGGACGGCATCCGGCTCGCCTGGCACCAGGGGCGGGCGCTCCAGCTCACCAACATCCTGCGCGACATCGACGAGGATGCCGAGCGCGGCCGGCTCTACCTCCCCCGCGAGAAGCTCCAGGCGATCGGTCTCGCCGATCCGACGCCCGCAGCGGCGATCGCGCATCCGCGCATCGGCGAGGTCTGCGCTTCCCTCGCCCGCGAGGCCGAGGAGCATTATCAGGCGACCTGGGAGATCATCCGGCGTAGTCCGCGCAAGGCCACCAAGGCGGCCCGACTGATGGCGGCGGCCTATCACCTCTACCTGAAGGCCGTGCTCGCCCGCGGCTGGGCCATGCCCCGGGCCCGGGTGAAGCCCAGCAAGCGCGCACTGCTCGGCGTCGTCCTCCGGCACGGCCTGATCTGATGGGAACGGTTCACGTCGTCGGGGCCGGTCTCGCCGGCCTGTCCGCTGCCGTCGCGCTGGCCGAGTCCGGCGCGCGGGTGGTGCTGCACGAGGCCGCCAAGCAGGCCGGCGGGCGCTGCCGCTCCTACTTTGATCCGGCCCTCGGGCTGACCCTCGACAACGGCAACCACCTGCTCCTGTCGGGCAACGCCGACGCCCTGGGCTTCCTCAAGACGATCGGGGCCCCCGCGGATGCCCTCGTTGGGCCCGACGCGGCCGAGTTCGACTTCGCCGACCTCGCGACCGGCGAGCGCTGGCGCCTGCGGCCCAATGCCGGGCGCCTGCCCTGGTGGGTGATGAGCCCGTCCCGCCGGGTCCCCGGCACGAAGGCGCGGGACTACCTCGCGCCGCTCGGCATCCTGCGCGCGGCTTCCGGCAAGGCGGAGGGCGCGGGCGGCACGATCGGCGCCCACATGGCCTGCGAGGGCGAGCTCTATCGGCGGCTCTGGCACCCGGTGCTGCTCGCCGCCCTCAACACCGAGCCGCGCGACAGCGATGTCGGGCTCGCCGCCCGGATCCTGCGCGAGACCCTGGGGGCGGGCGGCAAGGCCTGCCGGCCGCTGGTGGCGGTGGAGGGCCTGTCCTACGCCTTCGTCGATCCGGCCCTGCGCTACCTGACGGAGCGCGGCTGCGCGATCCGGCTCGGCCGACGCCTGCGCGGCCTCGATCTGGCGGAGGGGCGTGTCGCCCAGCTCCAGTTCTCGGACGGTGCCGAGGCCATCGGTCCCGAGGATGGGATCGTGCTGGCGCTGCCCCCGTGGGTCGCCCGCGAGGTGTTGCCCGGTCTCCTCGCCCCGGTTGAATTCCGCTCCATCGTGAACGCGCATTTCGCGCTCACGCCGAAGCCGGGCAGCCCGCTGCTGCTCGGCGTCGTCAACAGCCTCACAGAGTGGCTTTTCGCCTATCCGGACCGGTATTCAGTCACGATCAGTGGTGCCGACAGGCTCCTCGACGTGCCTCGGGAGGATCTCGCCCGCCAGATCTGGTCCGAGATCGCCCGGTTGTGTGACCTTGCACCGGAACTGCCCAGCTGGCAGATCGTAAAGGAGAAGCGTGCGACCTTCGCGGCGACGCCGGCGGAAGCCGCGCGGCGCCCGGGGGCCGAAACCGCCTACGCGAATCTCGTCCTGGCAGGCGACTGGACCGCTACCGGTCTGCCGTCGACGATCGAGGGAGCGATCCGTTCGGGCAAGACGGCCGCGCGCGCCCTGCGCGCTGGATCTGTCGCGCGCGCCGGAACCCGGCTGCGCGGCGCAGCTTGAGGCATACGTCCGCTGCGAGGCGGATGTTCGAGGTCGAGGATGATGAGAGAGGCCGTTAGCAAAGTCGAGCCGCTGCTGCGCTCGAAGACGCAGGGGATTTCTCTGGACGATGTCGAGCGCGGCGTCGCGCAGGCGACGCGTGCCCTCACGGCATTGGCCCAGGACGACGGGCATATCTGCTTCGAGCTCGAGGCGGATGCCACGATCCCGTCCGAGTACATCCTGTTTCACCAGTTCCGCGGCACGCAGATCCGGGATGGCCTTGAGGCCAAGATCGGCAATTACCTGCGCCGCACCCAGGGCCGTCACGGCGGCTGGGCCCTCGTCCACGAGGGGCCCTTCGACATGAGTTGCACGGTCAAGGCGTATTTCGCCTTGAAGATGATCGGCGACGACATCGAGGCGCCGCATATGCGCCGGGCCCGCGAGGCGATCCTCGCCCGCGGCGGGGCTGCCAACGCCAACGTGTTCACCCGCTTCCTGTTGGCGCTTTACGGCGAGGTGCCGTGGCGCGCCGTGCCGGTGATGCCCGTCGAGGTCATGTTCCTGCCGAAGTGGTTCCCGTTCCACCTCGACAAGATCAGCTACTGGGCCCGCACCACCGTGGTGCCGTTGTTCGTGCTCCAGGCGACGAAGCCCAGGGCCCGCAACCCACGTGGAATCAGCATCCAGGAACTGTTCCTCACCCCACCGGAGAGTGTTCGCTCCTGGCCGGGCTCGCCGCACGCGACGTGGCCGTGGACGCCGATCTTCGGCTTCATCGACCGGGTCCTCCAACTCGTGGAGGACCGCATGCCGCGCAAGAGCCGGCAGCGTGCCATGGAGAAGGCTCGCGCCTGGGTCAGCGAGCGGTTGAACGGCGAGGATGGCCTCGGGGCGATCTTCCCCGCCATGGTCAACTCGGTGCTGATGTACGAGGTGATGGGCTACCGGCCCGATCACCCGCAGGTCCGCGTCGCCTGCGACGCCATCGAGAAGCTCGTGGTGGAGAAGGCCGAGGAGGCCTATGTCCAGCCCTGCGTCTCGCCGGTCTGGGATACGGCGCTCGCCAGCCATGCTCTGCTGGAGGCGGGCGGCCCCGAGGCCGAGGCCCAGGCCCGTGCCGGCCTCGACTGGCTGAAGCCCCGGCAGGTGCTCGACATCGTCGGCGATTGGGCGGCGCGCAAGCCGAAGGTCCGGCCGGGCGGCTGGGCGTTCCAGTACGCCAACGCCCATTACCCCGACCTGGACGACACCGCCGTGGTCGTGATGGCCATGGACCGGGCCATGCACCAGCACGGCCTCGTCGCCGGCATGCCGGATTACAAGGTTGCGATTGCCCGCGCCCGGGAATGGGTCGAGGGGCTGCAATCGGAGGATGGCGGCTGGGCGGCGTTCGACGCCGACAACAACCACATGTACCTCAACCACATCCCGTTCTCGGATCACGGGGCGCTGCTCGATCCGCCGACCGCGGACGTGACCGCCCGCGTGGTCGGGATGCTGGCCCAGCTCGGCGAGACCCGGGAGACTTCCCGGGCGCTGGACCGCGGCGTGAACTACCTCCTGAACGACCAGGAGGAGGATGGCTCCTGGTACGGCCGCTGGGGCATGAACTTCATCTACGGTACGTGGTCGGTGCTCTGCGCCCTCAACGCCGCCGGCGTCGATCCAGCCGATCCGCGCATCCAGAAGGCCGTGTCCTGGCTGATCCGCATCCAGAACCCGGATGGCGGCTGGGGTGAGGACGCCTCCTCGTACAAGATCGATCCGGCCTTCGAGCCCGGCTCGTCCACCGCCTCGCAGACCGCCTGGGCTCTGCTCGCCCTCATGGCCGCCGGCGCGGTCGACGATCCGGCGGTCACCCGGGGCATCAACTTCCTCACCCGCACGCAGGGCGCGGACGGGTTCTGGAAGGAGGAGCGCTACACGGCGACGGGCTTCCCGCGGGTCTTCTACCTGCGGTATCATGGCTACCCGAAGTTCTTTCCGCTCTGGGCGATGGCGCGGTTCCGTAACCTGAAGCGCACCAACAGCCGGCGCGTTCAGTTCGGCATGTGAAGCGCGGAGCCGGCCCCGAGGGCCGGTTCCCTCCCGCCGGATCGCAGCGCGTTCGACTAGCCCGTTGACCGACTCGCGAGCCCCGGTATCCGACACGTGGCCTCTTCAGACAGTGATCCCGCGGGACCGGGCGAGCCCCGCCCCGCGCCGGATCGACCCGCCACCGTCCCGCGGCGCTCGCGCCTTCTTGCGGAGCTTGCGGGACTGGTCCACCAGCGGGTCATGATCGATCCGAAAGCCCCCGTCCTGGCCGTGACCGGCCTTGCCCGTGAGCGCCGCATGGCGGCTGGTGCCGGTGTCGAGGCGGTCGGGGCCGGGGGTAACCCGCACCGTTTGCGCCAGTTGCTCGACGCGCGTGTGCCCCCCGGCTGCCGGGCCGTGGTGAGCTTTGGAATTGCAGGCGGACTGGATCCGGCCCTCAAGCCCGGCGACGTCGTGGTCGGCACCGGTGTGATCGGGGAGGAGGGGCGGCGGGCCGCCGATCTCGACATATCGGCCGCGCTGCTCAACGCCCTGTCGGGGCTCGGCCTTCGCGTCATCCCGGCGGATCTGGCCGGTGTCGACACGGCGGTCCTCGCGGTCGAAGGAAAGACCGAGCTGCGCGCCGCCTCGGGGGCCGCCGCCGTCGACATGGAATCCCATGTGGCCGCCTCCTTCGCCGGCCGGCACGGTCTGCCTTTCGCGGCGCTTCGGGTGATCTGCGATCCGGCCGGGCAGGCCCTGCCCGCCTTCGCCGCGCAGGCCCTCACGGCGGATGGCGAGCCCGACATCGCCGCGGTGTTTTTCGCCTTCGCGCGCGGACGGGCACGGCTGGGAGATCTGATGCGGCTCGCCCGGGATTCCAACGCGGCTTTCGCCTCGCTCGGCCGATGCCGAGCCCATCTCGGGACAGGTTTGGGAATTCCAGCGGCTCAGCTGTGAGAGACGCTGCTGCGCGTGCAGGGCTCGCAAGAGAACGCATGAAAAAGGCGCCGGCCTGATCGGCCGGCGCCAGTCCGAGGTCACCACGAGACGGCGCCGGGTGAACGAACACCCCGCGCCGGGAGGAGCCGGCCTCAGCCAGCGTTCTTGCTGAGCGAGACTGCGACGAAGCGGGTCTGGCCCTTGCCGCTCTTCACGCGCATGAGCACAGCCTTGCGTCCGCTCGACTCCGCCGCCCGGACCTGCGCCGCCACGTCGGACGGGCGGGAGACGCTCTGGCCGCCGACGTCGAGGATCACGTCACCCGTCTCGATGCCCTTGGCGGCGGCGGGCCCGTCGGGATCGACCTGCACGACCGCGACGCCCTGGTCGGACAGACCGACCTCGCTCGCCGGGGCGAGCTGCAAGCCGAGTCGCGGCTGGCCGTTGCCCGAATCTTCATCGCGGCTGGCCATCTTGGTGCCGTCGGTCGGCATGGTGCCGAGCGTAACCGTGGCGGTGTCGGACTTGCCACCGCGCAGGTAGCTCAGCTCGACCTTTGCACCGGGCTTCATGCCGGCGATCTTGCGGGAGAGCTCGCGGGCGCTGTCCACCGTGTCGCCGTTGACCTTCTCGATCACGTCGCCCGCCTTCAGACCGGCTTTGGCTGCCGGGGTGCCGTTCTCGGCATGGTCGACGAGCGCGCCCTTGGCCTTATCGAGGCCCAGACCCTCAGCGATGTCCTGGGTCACCGGTTGGATCTGCACGCCGAGATAGCCGCGGGCGACCTTGCCGTCGGTGCGGAGCTGATCGACCACAGCCTGCACGGTCTCCGCCGGGATGGCGAAGGCGAGGCCGACGCTGCCGCCCGAAGGGGACGCGATGGCGGTGTTCATGCCGACCACCTCGCCGTTGACGTTGAAGGTCGGGCCACCCGAATTGCCCTTGTTGATCGGGGCGTCGATCTGCAGGAAATCGTCGTAGGGGCCGGCGCCGATGTCACGGCCGCGGGCCGAGACGATGCCGGCGGTCACGGTGCCGCCGAGGCCGAACGGGTTGCCGATCGCCACCACCCAGTCGCCGACCTGCGGTGCGGCCTTGCCGAACTGCACGTAGGGGAAGGTCGAGCCTTCCGTGATCTTCAGGAGGGCGACGTCGGTCTTGGCGTCCTTGCCGATGACCTTCGCGTCCAGAGTGCGGCCGTCGTCCAGGGTGACCTGCACGGTCTTGGCATGATCGACCACGTGGTTGTTGGTCACGACATAGCCGTCAGCCGAGATGATGAAGCCGGAGCCGACCGCGCCGCGCGGGCCCTGATGCTGCGGCTGCATACCGCCACCCGGACCATTCTGCCCGAAGCGCTTGAAGAATTCGCGCAGCTGCGGCGGCACGTTCTGCAGGTTCCGGCCCTGACCCTGGCCTGGGCCTTCGTCGTCGTCGCTGCTGCTGCTCGCGGAGTCGTCGAGCTTCACCTTCACCGAGACGACGCCCGGTTTCACCTTGTTGACGATGCCGGCAAACGAGCCCGGCGGATGCTCGGGGGCCTCGATCGGCGACTTGGGCAGGGCCTGGGCAAAAGCCGGCGTGGCGGCGGGCAGGTAGCCGCTGCCGAGGGCTCCGCCGGCGATCAGTGCGGCAGCCGCCACCGAAGCGAGGGCGCGACGCGATGTGCGGCCGGAAGGACGGATCTCGGTCATGGGGAGTCTCTACCTCTCGGAGATGATCGGGACGACGCCGGCTGAGGCGGCGGTCGATGCGATCGGTCTAGAGGGCAGCCCCTGACCCGGGGGTGGCGGTCACATTACGGTTTGGACAGGTGCCTGAGCGGCTCACGCGGCACCCGCCGGTAGGATCGACGTCGCTGGTGACCTCAGTGTCTCGCCGAGTAACTCAATCCGAGCCGGTCGCTCACCGCGGCCAAGCGGCGGTCGCGTGTCCAGAGCCGGGAACCGGGCATCAGTTTCACGGATGCTAAAAGATGAGCATCGACGTAGCCGATGCCGAGACCGTGCAAACCATGGTCTGCGATCAGGTGCATGACCTCTTCCGGCTCAGCAAGCTGGGCTCGCGGCATGCGCGCAAGAAAAGCCAGCACGGTCGTACGGTCTCGCAGGCTTCCGAGCGCGAGTTCGCCGATCACGTACGGATGAACGCGTTGGCGCCCATCGCCGAGGAGCGCGATCAGGGCCGGGTCCGCGCTTCTGAGATGGTCGATCCAGACACTCGTGTCGATGATGATCACGACTCGGCGCGGCGGCGTGGGCCGGCCTCGGCTGTCGGATCGCTGCCACCGAGGAGGGCCATGCGCCGGGACACCTCACGCTGGATGAGCGCCCGCAGGGCCTCGCGCAGAAGCTCCGATTTTTCGCTGATGCCGGAATATCGCTGCGCCTCCTCGACGAGCTTGTCATCGAGATTGATCGTTGTCCGCACCGCCCGCCTCCATACGACGCATCATTTAACGCATCAGATGATGCCTTTGAAGATGCGTTAGGGATGGACGCTCCCCGGATCGCTTGAACGGATGCTCTCGAAATGATCCGGTCCCGGTTTGGCTGGGGCCGGCGCTCAATCCCCGCTCAGCCGCGCGAGCGCCTCCTCGATCTTCGCGAGCAAGGCCGCCTGGGTCTCCCGCCGCTCACGGTTTTCCTCGATGATCTCCTCGGGCGCGCGGGCGACGAAATCGGCGTTGCCGAGCTTGGCGTCGACCTTCTTGATCTCGCCCTCCGCCTTGCCCTTCTCCTTCCGAAGCCGCGCGACCTCGGCAGCGAGGTCGACGACGCCCTCCAGCGGCAGCGCGGCGACGCTGCCGCGCACCAGCAACTGGACCGAGTTCTTCGGCGGCGTCTCCGCGAAGGTGATCTCCGACAGGCGCGCAAGGCGCAGCAGCGTGTCCCGCCATGCCTCGACCCGCGCCCGGACTTCCGGGCTCGCCCCGACCATCACCAGGGGGATCTGCGCGGCCGCAGGCACATTCGTCTCGGACCGGGCTGAGCGGACCTGGCTGACGAGATCGACCACGAAGCCGACCTCGGCCTCGGCCGCCGCATCGGCGAGGCCGCCGAGATCCGGCCACGTGGCCAGGGTCAGGAGGCCACGCTCCGGCAGGCCGGCGCCCTTGATCGCCCACAGCTCCTCCGTGAGGAACGGCATGAACGGGTGCAGGAGCTTGGCGACTTGATCGATCAGGAGGGCGACGCTCGCCTGCGTCTCCGCCCGAATCGCCGGATCGATGCCCTCGCCCTGCAGGACGGGTTTAGTGAGTTCGAGGTACCAATCGCAGAAGATGTTCCAGACGAAGCGATAGGCGGCGCCCGCCGCATCGTTGAACCGGAAGGCCTCCAGCGCCGCCGTCACCTCGTCCACCGCGCGGGCGGCCTCGGTGAGGGCCCAGCGATTGATGGCGCCAGTCGCGCCGCGCGGGTCGAAGTCCGGATCCAGGCGGCAGCCGTTCAGCTCGGCGAAGCGGGCTGCGTTCCAGAGCTTGGTTCCGAAATTCCGGTAGTCCCTGACCCGTTCCTCCGACAGCTTGATGTCCCGGCCCTGGGCGGCGAGCGCGCAGAGCGTGAACCGCAGGGCATCCGCCCCCATCGTCTCAATCAGCTCGAGCGGATCGACGACGTTGCCTTTCGACTTCGACATCTTCGCACCCGACGCGTCCCGCACCAGGGTGTGCAGGTAGACCGTGTCGAAGGGCGCCCGGTCGGTGAGGTGCAGGCCCATCATCATCATCCGGGCGACCCAGAAGAACAGGATGTCCTTGCCGGTCACCAGGGTGTTGGT
>Ga0316227_1003666_pt1 | contig 12185 bp, 10 predicted proteins | sample TBH18019metaG_FD_206012 | JGI IMG/M metagenome (GOLD analysis project Ga0316227, IMG submission 206012) | Freshwater microbial communities from Trout Bog Lake, Wisconsin, USA - TBH18019 | ecosystem: Environmental > Aquatic > Freshwater > Lake > Hypolimnion/Profundal zone | place: USA: Wisconsin... | reverse complement strand
TGGCGGTCGGTGTGCCAGAGATCGTTCCGGTCGTGGACATGGACAGTCCGCCCGGCAGGCCGGCGGCCGCGTAAGTGTAGGTGCTGCTGCACCCGCCGCTGCCCACCACCGTCACCGGCCTGATGGGCGTGCCCTGAACCGCGTTGATGGCCACGCAATTCGCGCTCGGTGGCGTGAGCACCATGACCGAACAGGAATTTGTGCCCTTGTTGCCACAACTGTCCGCGATGACAAAGGTATAGTTGAACGTGCCGCTGGCGGTCGGCGTGCCGGAGATCGTCCCGGTCGGGGACATGGACAGCCCGCCCGGGAGACCCGTGGCAGAGAAGGTATAGCTGCTGCTGCACCCGCCATGTCCCACCAGCGTCACTGGTGCGAGGGGCTGACCCAAAACCGCGTTAATGCTCGCACAAGTGGCACTTGGCAACGGCGTGATCGTGATGCCGCAGCCCTGGCTGCTGGTGTTGGCCGAGATGCCGCAACTATCGGTGACCTGTGCAACATACGGATAAGTGCCGGCGGTGGTTGGGGTGCCAGTGATGGCGCCATTCGTAGGATTCAGGGTCAAACCCGGCGGCAGGGAGCCCGAGATGATGGAATAACTTGTGTACGACTGGCAGCGAGCCAGTGCGTCTGTGGCCACCAGAGAAGAGGTATAGGGCACGCCGACCAAGCCGCTGGTGCCCGTGCAAACCAGGCTTAGAACGTCCAAGGTCCCGTCAAAAACATAGCCGGACGCACCCGCAGCGCTGATGGTCAAAACTTCGGAAAGCGAATACGGCGTGGCCAGGCTAATGGGCCCGGAAGCGCTGAAGTAGGTAAACGGAGAGGCGAACGCATTGATTCCCGTGTTGGCCAACAAGGTAGTCAGGCCATCGGCATTGCTGGCATCCCCATACGCCGCAAAGTCGACCGTTGCGGGTCCGCCTGTGCTTGGGTTGGCGGTAAATGCGGCGTTCAAGGTGCCGGGAACAGATTGAAAGCTGTCGTCGGAGAAAATCACCGTCAGATTTCCCGCGCCAGTCGAGGTAAAGTTGACATCCAAATCCATCGCCGGCGCAGTGGCGCTGCCAAAAGTGGGTTTGGTCATCCCGGTGGTAATGACCACGCTCCAGACGCCGATGTTCGTTTTCACACTCATCACGCCCTCTTGCGAACTGAGGTCCCCAGTGGTGAGGTTGGATACGGTGATGGAGGGGTTCACACCGTCTGATAAGGTGATGATGCCCGAGGCACTGGCGCTGTTGGCCAGACCGAGGACCGCCAAGCCGGCGATCAGGCTGTTGATTCCATTGTTCATACTGTACTGTTTTGCTCCTATTTGGTTTGTTGGTTCGTATTACGCGCGTTACTGGTTTGGGAATCGCAAAAGTTGACAACGAGCGGACCGCTGGCGGTGCCTGACACAAGCAGGTGCGCGCCATTTTTTAAATGTGCATGACATCTCCACAGCCGCTTTGAGTCGTTGTCCATTCATCAGGGCCGACTCTGCCAAGCGAGCCGGGCAAGCCGGCCCAAGAACGGCCACGACACTGATAAATTCAAACACCCGACTTCTCGATTAAACTTTGCAAATCTTTTCGAAGCACAAACCATGCCGAGAAACTTGAGCTATGCTCGGCAATGTTGCAAGTTAATGATTGCCAACATTTTAAACCAAACCAGACCGGCGCCTGCCAATCCGGCTCAAGCTTGAGATAGTGTAAAGCAATCCGACATGGGTGGGATTCCTGTATCTGTTTCCGGGGCCAAACTGTGCCCCCTACGGTCGCACAAATTTTGTGATTTCCGACTGAAGTTTCCGCAAATCGGGCTGGTTGATATACATCATGTGGCCGGCGTCGAATTCCGCAAAGGTCACATTCAGGCGGTATGCCTCGGCCAGTGGCATATGTTCCAAACTGTGGCGGATGGTGTCGATGGGGCAGACCAGATCACAGCGCCCGCCACACACGAGAATTCGCAGGTACGGGTTCTGGTTCATCACGGACGCCAGGTGGTCGCTGGCGTTGGGGTAATTATTGCGAGCGCCGTAATTCCAAGGTTGAACGCCGGCAAGAATCTCGTAGGGCAGATCGTCCTGGAATTTCAATTCCCCGCGCACATACGCGTTCATCCCCGCGGAAAAGGCACCCATGGCGGCGGCGGACGACGGATCGAAGGCTGGTCCTCCCGCCGCGGGATCGCCGTCGCGCCCGGTCAACCGCGCGTCGTAAGCGCCCAAAATCAGCCCTTCGTCGTGCAATAATTGTTTGCGGAACACCCCCGGCTCCACCCGCAGCCGGTTGTCCTCGATTACCCGTGCCGGCAGTCCCGTGAGCCGCGCCAATTCCTTCACCACCTTTTCCCGCTCCGCCGCCGGCAACGCTGCGCCGGCCTGCAAGGCCGCCGTATATTCGCTGCGCGCGAAAGCCCGCGACTCCGCCAGCGCCTTGTCCAAGTTCGCCGCCAAATCCGGCGGCAGCTTCTTGTGAAAGTGCGCCGCCGCCGTGTAGGCCGGCAAATCCAGCGGATACGGCAGGTCGTTGCCGGTGCCGCCCTCGAGCGTGGCAAAATCCAGCACGCCGGATACGAGGATCAGTCCGTTCAGATACATTCCGTAGCGCCCGCGCAGATGGTCCGCCAGGCCCGCCGCGCGGAACACGCCGTAACTTTCCCCGCACAGGTATTTCGGCGAGAGCCAGCGCCCATGACGCGTGGTCCAGAGCCGGATGAATTCGCCAATGGAATCCAAATCCCCCGTGTCGCTAAAAAAGTCGCCCGGCTTTTCCTCTCGGGCGGCGCGGCTGAAGCCGGTGGCCACCGGATCAATGAACACCAGATCACTCGCATTGAGCGCGGAAAATTCGTTGTCCACCAGTGCAAACGGTGGGGCGGGCTGGGAGCCGTCGGGATTCATCCGGGCGCGGCGCGGACCCAGCGCGCCCAAATGCAGCCAGACCGACGCCGAACCGGGACCGCCGTTGAAACAAAACGTCACCGGCCGCGCCGCCGCGTTAGTGGCATCCTGCCGCGTGTAGGCCACGTAAAACACGGACGCGCGCGCGGTCCCGTCGGTCTTCAGGACGGGCAACATGCCCGTCTCCGCCGTGTAGGTCACGCGTTCGCCGGCGATGGTCACGGCATTGGTGATATGGACCGGTTGGTACGAGGCGTCCGGGATGGTGGCCAAGTCGCCTTTCGCGGCCGCCGCATTGGTGGCCGGCGCGTTTGTGGCCGTGGGTTCAGCGGCGGCCAGCGGGAGCGCGGCGAGCAGGGCGAGCAGGCCGGGGAGAGGTTTTAGACTGCGTGGCATTGGGGTTGGCATAGGTATTTCGTATTTAATAAATCTAGTGTGCTTAGTGTAACTTCACCAAATGCGTTTGACCCTAATCGCACGACTCTTTGAGTTCAATTTTGTATCACCGGCGATGCCCCAAAGAAATGCGTGGGTGTCGAGGAGTAGTTTGACTCCATCTAGGGTTTTATGGCTTCGAGTGGTTCGTCAAAGTCTGACGCGATGTGAATCAAGCCTTTGGCACTGCCGAATCTTGGCTGCGTTTTTTGCGGTCCGCCGCCTTCCCCGGCCAATTTTTCCACCAAATCCAAGACCGTTTTTTGCACAGGTTCAGGAAGAACCTGCGCCTTCGCAAAGATTTGTTCGGCCACGCTCATGCTTTCAGCATACCGCCAAAAGTGGATTCGACAACAGATTCTTGATCGCATCCGCTCCGTGCGTGCCTTACCCACACAAGTATTCAGGCTTGAGGCTTGCAATCGGGCATTTTCAATCGCCGCTAAAGCCGCTGGCTGCGCTGGCCGTCAACGCTCCCGAAAATGTTCGTAACCGGAGACCGCGAGGCTGTGCGCCCCGGTCCGGTCGCGGAGCACAATGCCCTCGCCGGTCACGATCCTGCCGATGCAGCTCAATTTGAGCTCGGGAAATTTCTTGCGCCAGTCATCCAGCAGCTTGACCGCGTCCCGGCTGGCTACCGTGAACAGCAATTCAAAGTCCTCGCCATCGGTCAGCGCGGCCAGTGCCGCCGGCTTGGGGCCAGCGCTGCGCCCGAAACCGGCAGCGCTGATTTTAAAATCTCCGCGCCCAGTTTGCCCGCCGCTAAAATGTGGCGCAAATCGCCGGCCAAGCCATCGCTCACATCCAGCATGGCGTGGATGTGAAAATGATCCGCTAGCCAGCGCGCCTCCGCGAGGCGCGGCGCAAAATCCAGATGCCGACCGGCGAGCGAGCCACCCAGTTCGCCGGTCACGAAAATCGCGTCACCGGGCTTGGCTCCGCCGCGCAAAATCTGTTTCCCCCGCCCGACCAAGCCCAAGAGCGCGATGGAAACCAAGAGGCCGCCGGGATTGGTCGTGGTTTCTCCGCCCACCACGGCCACCTGGTGCTGTTCCGCCAGGGCGTTCAGCCCGGTGTAGATTTTCCCCACGAAGTCCGCGTCGAAGGCTTCCGGCAAACCAAGCGTCACCAGCGCCGCCGTGGGCGTGCCGGCCATGGCGGCAATGTCACTCAGGCAGCGGGCCAGCGCTTTGCGCCCGATTTTTTCCGGCGGCGTTTCGCGGGTGAAATGGAATCCTTCCACCACCGCGTCCGTCTTGAACAAAATCAAGTGATCCGGCACGCCCAGGTCGAGCACCGCGCAATCATCGCCGGCACCGGTCACCACGGCGGGGTTGGTGGGCAGCGACCGGGTCAGGCGCTGGATGAGTTCAAATTCGTTCATGGACTCAGATAATGATGTTTTTCAGCCCAGAGCAAGGCCAGGAGGTTGGCCGCGTTGAACAGGCTGTGCGCGAGGACCGGCGCGAGCAACCCCTCGGTCTGCTCGTACAGCCAGGTCAGCGCCAACGCCAGCACGAACAGCGGCAGCAAGGTAGGCACGTTGAGGTGGCTTAGCGCGAACAAGCCACTCGCGCCCAGCCAGCCCAGCTTCGGCCAGCCAAATCTTTTGGCCGTGGAAAAAAGCAGCCCGCGAAAGAAAAACTCCTCGCCCAGCGGCGCCAGCACCACCGCAAAAACCACCAAGTAGGCGGTCAGCCAGGGCGTTTTGGCGTTGGTGAATAGTTCCACCGCGCGCTGGTCTGCCACCGGCCAGTGCAGCTTTTCCAGCGTGATTTCCGAGAGCGCTTTCAAGCCCAGCACCACTGGAGCCACCACCGGCAGCACCACCAGCGGCAGCCACAGCGTGCGTTTCCAACTGGCGCCCCGCAAAACCTCCCACCAGCTCGTGTCGTGCCATTTCAGAAAGACCGTCCCCAGCACCACCGCCACCCCTTGGAAACTCAGCGTGCCCAGCAAAATGGTGCCGAGGCTGTCTTCACCCTTGAAGCCGGTGACTGCCGCCCCGTGCAGAATGGCCGCCGCGAGGAGGCCAAAAATGCAGGCGGCCAGAATGCCGGCAATCAGCGCCAGCACCGCTTCCGGCTCCCACGACTTTTTCCATAACATGCCGCCAGCCTATCCAAGCTGGCGCCAAGTGACGACCCCAAAAAATCCCGCTTGTCATCCGGCGGTTTTCTGATAAGTTAGGCACCCTTTTTATGAAGACGGCCATACATCCGAAATATGTGGACGCGGAGATCCGTTGCGCCTGCGGCAACGTGATCAAGACGCGCTCGACCCGCTCGACCATCATCGTCGGCATTTGCAACGTTTGCCATCCCTTTTACACGGGCCAGCAGAAGTTTGTGGATACCGCCGGTCGCGTGGACAAATTCCAACAGCGCCTGGCCAAGACCCAGGCTGCGCAGGCCGAGCACGCCACCAAGAAAAAGAAAAAGGTCTAGCTTTTGCACCAATGCCGCCCGCGACGCTGGATACTTCCGGTGTCGCGGGCGGCTTGTTTTTTTGAGGTGAACCTGCTGCCGCACATTGAAAAATTCCGCAAGCGTTTCGCCGAGGTCGAGGCCTGGCTAAGCGATGCCAGGGTTTTCGACAACCCGCAAAAGGCGCAGGAACTCTCGCGCGAATACGCCCGGCTCAAGGAACTGGTGGCGGCCGGCGGAGCGTATGAGAAAACGCTCGCCGACCTGGAGGAAAATCGCGCCCTGCTCCAAGCCGAACCCGCGGAATCCGAACTGGCGCTGCTCGCCCGGGAGGAAAGCGCGCGGCTGGAAGCGGACGCGAGGCGGCTCGCGCAGCAAATCCACTTCGGGCTGGTGCCGCCGGACCCCACCGATTCGCGCAACACCATCGTGGAAATCCGCGCCGGCGCGGGCGGCAACGAGTCCGCGCTGTTCGCCGCCGACCTTTACCGGATGTATTGCCGCTATGCCGAAACCCGCCGCTGGAAAATCGAGGCGCTGGATTCCAACCCCTCCGACCTGGGCGGCTTCAAGGAAATTGTTTTTCAAATCAACGGGGCGGACGTTTTCAAGCGGCTGAAATACGAGAGCGGCGTTCATCGTGTCCAGCGCGTGCCGGCCACCGAGGCCCAAGGGCGCATTCATACCAGCACCTGCACCGTGGCGGTGTTGCCCGAGGCCCAGGAAGTGGATGTGGAAATCAAGCCCGAGGATATCGATGTGACGGTCTGCCGCGCGTCCGGAAAAGGCGGCCAGGGCGTGAACACCACGGACTCGGCGGTGCAGATCCAGCACCGGCCCAGCGGCCTCACCGTGCGCATTGCCGATGAGCGTTCGCAGATCAAGAACCGCGCCAAGGCCATGACCGTCCTGCGCTCGCGGCTGCTCGAGGCGAAAATCGCCGAGGAAAACGCCAAATACGCCGCGCATCGCAAACAGCAGGTCGGCTCGGGCGAGCGGAATGAGAAGATCCGCACCTATAATTTCCCACAGAACCGCGTCACCGACCACCGCATCGAACTGACGCTTTACAATTTATCCAGCGTCATTGACGGTGAGTTGGATGGACTCATTGACCCTTTGATGACGCACGACATGGAGGAGAAACTGGCGGCGTTAGCAACGTGAGCAGCGGGGAGGAATTCGCATCACGCATTACGCATGACGCATCACACATTACGCAAATGGAAGATATCCGAGGTTTGATTTTTGACTGCGACGGAACGCTGGCCGACACCATGCCGCTGCATTGGCGTGCGTGGCAGCTGATCACGCGCCGCCACGACCTGTATTTCCCCGAGGACCGTTTTTACGCGCTCGGCGGCGTGCCGTCGCGCGATATTCTGAAGATGCTCGCGGTGGAACAGGGTCGCTCGCTCGACCACTTTGCCATCGCGCACGAAAAGGAAAGCGCCTATCTGCCGCTCATGGCCGAAATCGAGCCCATTCACGCGGTCGTGGAAATCGCGCGCGCGAATTCCGGGAAAATCCCGATGGCGGTCGCCTCGGGCGGCACGCAGCCTATCATCGTGCAAGTGCTGGAGCAACTGAAGATCCGGCATCTGTTCCAAGCCGTGGTGACCAGCGAGATGGTTAAAAAACAAAAACCCGCCCCGGACATTTTCCTGGAGGCAGCGCGGCGCATCGGCGTGGCGCCATCCTTCTGCCGCGCCTATGAGGACACTGATCTGGGCCTGCAAGCCATCCGCGCCGCCGGCATGGAGGCCGTGGACGTGCGGAAGCTGCGGGTATGACCGGGGCAGGTGACGAGATGGAAAGCGCGTGCGGCCGGAGCAGACCTGGCACTCCGCCCATTCAACCCTCACCCCCCCCGTCCTCCGCAGCAGCACTGCGGAGGGCGGACAACCTTCAGCCAGCAGCATTGCTGCTGTTTGTCCTGCTCGTTTGGGCCACGGCGGGTTGCGGCAGCTTCATGGCGCATCGCATGGTGCAGGCGCCGAACTCGTATCCCACCTGGTTCGCGCCGGAAGCGCCGGTATGGCTGGCTTTCCATCCTAATGTCTTCACGAACTTCCCCCGGCACTTGGTCGCGGTTGGCCCGCCTCCCGCGCAGCTCAGTTATCGCGTCATCGAACCGGCGGATTATCACCTCACCGTTGCCACCACGAACTGGATGGAGGGGAGCGATGAGCGGACCATGTTCGATTTCCGTACCGAGCTGCCGGCCAAGACGAACGCCTGGTCGGCGCAACCGCGCGGCACCGTAGTGTTGCTGCATGGCTACGCGCTGGCGCAATTTTCCATGATGCCCTGGGCGCTTCAGTTGGCCCAGGAGGGTTGGCGGTGCGTGCTGGTGGACTTGCGCGGGCATGGCAAATCCAGCGGCAACCAAATCTCTTATGGCTTGCACGAGGTGGCGGATTTAAGCCAGTTGCTGGATCAGTTGAACCACGATGGCCGGTTGCGAAATCCGGTGACAGCGGTGGGTGAATCCTATGGCGCGGCAATGGCATTGCGCTGGCAACCGGCCGACCCGCGCCTGCGCGCGGTGGTGGCGATCACCCCTTATGCGGGCTTGTCCAATGCCGTGCTGAACCTCCGCTCCCAATATGCCGGCTGGCTGCCCAAGTCGCTCCTCCGCGCCGGATTGAAAAAGTTACCGGCTGTATTGGGCGTCCCCGTCGCCGAACTTGATACCACCACGGCCCTGTCCCGGCACCCGGTTCGCGCCCTGTTCGTGGCCGCCGATGGCGACAAAATCGCGCCGGAGGCCGAGGTGGCGCAAGTGTACGCGCTCGCGGCGCCCGGCAGCCGGCTGCTGGTGGTTCCCCACAGCACGCATGAAACGGTGCCGTATCGGTTTGCGGACCTGGCGGCGCCGGTATCGTCCTGGCTGTTGGAGACATCGCAGTAAACATCCCGCAAACTGCCTTCGGAGCGCGGGTCTGTGAACCGCCGCAACTCCGCCAGTTAGACCAGTCAGTCTTGAAGCGAAATGGAAGCGGCTTGATGTTTCAACGCTGCTGCGGGTCACAGACCCGCGCTTTGCAAACGAGGACACCCCATCATTTGGCTGGCTGGACGGCCCGCCATATTCAGTTTAGACTGCCCGCATGACTTTGCCAGGATTTCCAGTCAGCCGTCCGCGCCGTTTGCGCACTTCGCCGGCCCTGCGGCGGCTTGTTGCCGAAACGTCGCTCCATGTTTCACAATTGGTGCTGCCGCTGTTTGCCCGTGGCGGCAAACGCCTGCGCCGGCCGGTGGACGCGATGCCGGGCGTGTTCCAGTTGTCGCCGGATGAAGTGCTGCGCGAGGCGGCGGCGGCGCACGCGCTGGGCGTGCCGGCCGTGCTGCTCTTTGGCATCCCGGACAAGAAGGACGACCAAGCCAGCGGCGCTTATGCGAAGCAGGGCATCGTGCAGCAGACGGTGCGCCTGCTGAAAAAGGAATTGCCCTCGCTGCTGGTCATCACCGACGTGTGCCTGTGCGAATACATGGCCCACGGCCATTGCGGCATTGTGCAGGACGGCAAGATCCTGAACGACCCCACGCTCAAGCTGCTCGCCCGCACGGCGGCCAGTCATGCGGCGGCGGGTGCGGATCTGGTGGCGCCGAGCGACATGATGGATGGCCGCGTGCGCGCCATTCGCGCGGCACTGGACCGCGAAGGATTCGCCGACACTCCAATCATGAGTTACGCGGCCAAATTCGCCTCCGCCTTTTACGGGCCGTTCCGCGAAGTGGCCGAATCCACGCCGAAGTTTGGCGACCGCCGCAGTTACCAGATGGATGCCGCGAACGGCAACGAGGCGATCCGCGAAGTGGCGCTGGACGTACAGGAAGGCGCGGACATGGTCATGGTCAAACCGGCGCTGGCGTATCTGGACATCCTCCGGCGCGTGAAAGAGGAATTTGGGCTGCCGACCGCCGCCTACGCTGTGAGCGGGGAACATGCCATGATCAAGGCCGCCGCCGCCAAAGGCTGGATCGACGAGCGCGGGGTGACGCTGGAAAGCTTGCTGGCCATGCGCCGCGCCGGGGCGGATGTGGTGATCACCTATGCGGCGGTGGACGTGGCAAAATGGCTGAAGTAAAATATTTCGGATTGACGCCGACTGGCAAAAGGGCGACAACTGCTGCAAACATGAATGCCAAACGCTGGTTTGCCTGGGTCTGCCTGGCCCTGATGCTGGTCACGGAATTCTTCCTGTGGCGCTCCAACCAAGAGCGCGACGCCGCCGTGGCGGAAGCGCGCGACGCGCGGCAGAAATTGCATGAGACCGAAACGGCCTTGGAGGCACTGCAAAATTCCAGCGCCGGCGGGCAGGCGCTGGTCGCTGCCAACTTGCGCAAACAAAACGACGCGCTCGCCGCCAAGGTGAGCGCCCTGCAGAAGAACCTGGAGCGAATTCAGAATGAGAGCCAGCAAAACGCGCAGCACCTCAACACCGCGCGCGACGCGCTCGCCATGCAGCGGGAACACTTGCAGCAGCTCCAGGCGGAGCAGCAGCAGGCGGCGATGGCCGCCAACGCCAATGCCTGCATCAACAATCTCCACCAGCTGGCGCAGGCCAAACTGCAATGGGCGCTGGACAAGGCCAAAAGCACCGCCGACGTGCCCACGGCGCAGGATTTGACGCCGTATTGCAAGGACGGGGTGTTTCCTGTCTGCCCCGACGGCGGCACTTATACCATCAACGCCATTGGCGAAGCGCCGACCTGCTCCATTCCGGGCCATGTGCTGCCGACGCAGTGAAGCGGGATCATAGGATTATTGGATTGGTGGGGGCACCGCCGAGTGGGGACACATGGCGCCACGCGGTCCAAGCCTGCCGGCGGAGAATAACCTTTGTGTCTTTGTTCCTTGGTTGTTCAACCGCGGTTTTCAGATTAAATTATGGCCATGAAAAAACTCATCAAAGACCGCTATGGGCGGGTCTTGAAATTCTCCCAGGAAAGGGTGGAGGATCTCGTTTATTTCAAGCTGGAGTTTTTGGAAGGTTGTGCGGCCTACGTTAATTGTCAGATTGAAGGCGACGTGCTGGTTTTGGCCGATATGTTTGTGGAAGAGCATTGTGTGGTCCGGCATCCCAATCTGCTGATTCGCTGGTTCGGCCGAAAAATCCTCGAGGTCAATTTCCGACGGCAGGGGATCGGCAGCCAACTATTAACGACCGTGCTCGCCTACACGAAGAGCAAAGGGCTCCGGCGCTTGGAGTACAGAATGCCGCCAGAGGATCCAACTCCAAATCCACAGCTCCAGCAATGGTTTCGGAAACGGGGATTTACAGTGACGGAATCCACTGTGTTTAAGGATGTGGCGCTTGGTCCAAAGGACGATTTGCGGTATATGCCGAAGGGATGAGACTTGACAGCATGTGCCGCCTTCGGACCGCGACCGGTCCCCGGTCGCAGCACTCCGAATTCACGCATGAGCTTGGTCACCCGCCTGCGGCGTTATTCTCTTTTGCCTCCGCAGCCAACTTGGTAGCGTTGTTTGCGAATGAATCCAGCCGCGCTTTTGCAAAAAGGACTGGCCCTGCAACGTGCCGGCCAGTTGGCGGAAGCCGCGGCGATTTACCGGCAGATGCTTCAGCGCTGGCCCAAGCATCCTGATGCTCTCTATCTGCTTGGCGTGGTGGTCCAGAAGAGTGGCAACCAGGCGGAAGCGGTCGGGCTGTTTGACCGAGCGGCCAAGGCGAGCCTCAAACCCGCCCGCGCCCACTTGCAGCGCGGTTTTTCCCTGAATGCGCTGGCCCAGCCGGCGGCGGCGGCGGCGGCGTTCCAAGCGGCCATTGCCGGTGAAGCAAAACTGGCGGAAGCTCACCATCAGTTGGGCAATACCCTCCGCGCGCTTCGCCGCTTGCCGGAGGCGCTGACGAGCCTGCGGGAAGCCACCCGGCTTGCGCCCTCGGACGTGGTCTTTTGGTTGAGTCGGGGGGTGGCATGCCTGCACAGCCAGCAATTGGACGAAGCCGTGGAGTGCTTTCAGCATGCGGTGAAGCTGAACGCCTCGCTGCCCGAGGCCCGGGAGATCTTAGGGCAGGCGCTCATGGCGCAGCGGCGGAACGACGAGGCCAGGGTACACCTGCACGAAGCGCTCCGGTTGCGGCCCGATTATGCCGCGGCGCACCATGATCTGGGCCGGATCTGCGCGGAAGAAGGCTTATTGGCGGAGGCCGCCGCGCATTATAGGCACGCGCTGACTTTTAAACGAGAGCCCGAAACCCAGACCAATCTCATCTTCGTGCTCCATTACCTGCCCGATACCGAACCGGAACAGCATTTCGCGGAACATCGGCAGTGGTCCGAATGGTTTGAGAAACCGCTCCGCGCTGCTTGGCGCCCCCATGTTAACGACGCCACACCGGCGCGTCGCTTGCGCATCGGCTACGTCTCCCCCGACTTTCGCGATCATCCGGTCT
>Ga0316227_1003662_pt1 | contig 12204 bp, 10 predicted proteins | sample TBH18019metaG_FD_206012 | JGI IMG/M metagenome (GOLD analysis project Ga0316227, IMG submission 206012) | Freshwater microbial communities from Trout Bog Lake, Wisconsin, USA - TBH18019 | ecosystem: Environmental > Aquatic > Freshwater > Lake > Hypolimnion/Profundal zone | place: USA: Wisconsin... | reverse complement strand
ACGCTGTCGTCCAACCCGGGTGTGGCCTTGGGCGCATTGGGGCTCGGGTATCAGGCCCTGAAGGGCAACGAGATGCCGAAGGGCTACAACCAGTTGGCTGGGGAAGCCGCGGCTCTCACCAGCGAGGCCAACCAGCTGTCGTCTCAGGCGCTGAACCAAGCCCTGCCGCCCGGCGCGCAAGCACAGCTGGATCAGGCGTCGAACGCGATGAAGGCCCGCGTGCAGTCCCAGTTCTCCCGGATGGGCTTGGGCGGCTCGACCATGGAAGCTCAGGCGTTGGCGAGCGTGGACCAGCAGGTCGCCAGCCAGGGCTACGGCATCATGCAGAACCTCATGCAGCAGGGGCTGTCGGCCGCGCAGGCGGCGGACGCGATGCTGAACCAGATCATGAGTGCCCAGGTCTCGCAGCAGAATGCGCTGACCGGCGCGATCGGCCAATTCGCCGGCGGCCTCGCGGGCGCATCCTTGAAAGCATAACCGATGGCAGACCCCACCGACATCCTGAACACGCTCGGCAACTACGCGACGCCCCAGGTGGTTCTTGGCGGCCTCGGGCTGGGCGTGGACGCGCTTCTTGGCCAGCAGCCGCTGAAGGGCCAGGCGCAGCTTTCGCAGATGGGGTCGCAGTTGGGCACGCAGGGCCAGCAGCTGGTCCAGCAGGGTCTGACCGGGGCCTTGCCGCCGGGCGCCCAGGCGCAGCTCGACCAGCAGGTGAACGCGGCCAACGCGGCCACGCGCAGCGCCGACGCGCGCATGGGGATCAGCGGCTCGACCATGGAAGCCCAGCAGCTCGCGTCGAACCAGCAGCAGCGGCTTGCCGCCAGCTTTCAGATGGCCCAGGGGCTGATCTCAGACGGCGTCAAGATGAGCGGCATGAGCGCGCAGATGCTCGGGCAGATCATGCAGGCCAACGTGCAGCAGGATGACGCGTTCGTGAAAGCGGTCGGGCAGTTCGCCGCGGGCTTGGCGGGAGCAGTGTGATGGCGGATGGTGGCGACAGCGGCACGGCGACGGCAACGCCCGTCAACGCACAGGACACGGCGCAGAAATTGACCCGGGGGACGGTTACCGCCCCCATCGAGCGCGACGTGGCTTCGGCCAGCGCGGCGAAACCGCAGTCGGCGGCGCTTGCCGTGAACGACCTCATCAAGCAGGGCAACGACCTGTATTCGAAGTTCCAGGCCGGGCTGGAGAAGGCGAAGGCCGATATGCCTTCCGGGCCCAACTTGCAGCCGTGGAACCAGAAGATGCCCGAGGCCGATCCGGCGCGGGCGTTCGGGTCGTGGGCGTCGGTGCTTGGCATCCTCGCGGGCGCGCTCACGCGGCAGCCGCTGACGGCGGCGCTGAACGCTTCGGGACAGGCCATGAAAGCGATCCGGTCGAACGATATCGCGGCGTACGAGGACGCGAAGCAGACGTGGAAAGAGAACACGGACATCGCGATCAAGAACGCCGAATGGTCGTACAAGCAGTATCAGGCCGGTCTCGACTTGATGAAGACGGACTACGATGCGGGCGCGGCTCACATCAAAACGACTGCCGCCCTCATCGGCGACATTCACACGATGCAGAACGACGACGCGCGGACGGCGGCGGCCATGGCCGAGTCGAAACAGCGGTTGGCGATGCAGGGCCTGCAAATCTCCGAGGCCATGGGCGCGCATTACGACGCGATGATGGCAGGGGTCGACCTCTATAACCAGCAGCGGCAAACAAACCCGCAGATGCCCGAGTTCAAAGACCTGTCTCCGCAACAGCAAAGCGCCTGGACGAGCCGTGGCGCTCGCGAGATCGCAGTGCAGGACAAATTGCGCACCGCCAAAATGGCGGAGACCGACCGGTTGCGTTCGGCGATCATGGCGCAGCACCCAGATTGGGACGAAACAAAGGTCGCGGCGGAAATGCAGCGCATCCAGCGCCCCGTGCGAGCCAGCGTTGAAGCCCCCGACAAGGCGGCAGTAGCGGAAGACGTTGAAAAAGAGCACCCGGACTGGACCCCCGGACAAAAAACTCTCGAAGTCGATCGCCGCATCGCGGTAGCCAAAAGGCCCGCGCCTGCGGGTTTGCAATTGCCGCCAGACACCGCTCGCATGATCGCGGAGCGAGTGGTAGACGCCGGCGATTTTTCCGGCCTCACCGGGTTCGGGCGTTCGCCTGCCGCGCTCTCGCAAATCGACACGGAGATCACGGCCCTGGCGAAAGAAAGAGGCCTGTCGGGTCTTGACCTCGCAAAGATGAAAGCCAACTTCGCTGCGTACGGCCAAGGCGTCAAAGCTTTCGTTCCCGGCGGCAAGGTCGAGCCGGCGCTGCGCTCCCTCGGCGTCGTGGTCAGTCACCTAGACACGTTGGAAAAAGTCGCCAAAGGGCTTGCGCAAGGTCAGTTCCCCGCTCTCAACGCGGCAGAGAATGCCGTGATGCGGCAGATGGGGTGGAGTGGCCAGACAACGTTCGAGGCGGTCAAAAACATCGTGGCCCCGGAAATCGAGAAGGCCGTGACCGGCGGCGGCGGGGCGCTCGGGGATCGCGACGACCTCAAAGCTAGCTTGAAAGCTTCGAACAGCCCAGGAATGCTGCTGGCCGCCATTCACGGCTATCAGGAGCTTATGGGCGGCCAGCTTCAGGGCATCAAACAGGCCTACACCAACTTGCAGAACATGCCGGGCCAAGCGGGCGTGCCCTTCGAGAGCTTGCTGTCGGAAGCTACGAAAAGCGCCATTGAGGACCGCGGCTCTGCGAGTGGCGCGCCAACGTACAAAGTCGGTCAAACCATAACACAGGGCGGTAAAAAATATCGTATTGATTCTGTTGACCCCCTGAAAGCGACGGAAATCCCGTAATGCCCTTTGACCCGAACAAACCTTTTGTGGTTGACGACGGCGACAAGTCTTCTGGGTTTGACCCGAACAAGCCATTCACGACGGTGGATGCTTCAAAAACCGACGAAGGCGACGGCTCCTACGCGGAATGGGCCGGGCGAAAAGCCGCCTCGATTGCGCGTGGGCTCGGACCCGTTGCGGCAGGCGCGGCGGCGGGCGGGGCGGCCGGGTCCATGTTGGGCGGCGTGGGTGCTATTCCAGGCGCAGCGGCGGGTGCGCTGGCCGTAGGCGGCACGGAGTTGGCGCTGAGCACCTACAACGCTCTGGCTCGCGCCACCGGCTTGCCTGAAGCGATGACCCCGGACGAAGCGACGGACAAGCTTTTCGACGCGCTCGGCGTTGCCCGCCCGAAAACCGCGGGGGACCGCATGCTGCGAGCGGCCGCCGGCGCGGCGGGCGGTGCGTACGGGCAAGCCGCGGGGGCCGCCGCAAAAGCCGCCGAGATGGGCCCTGGCGTCGCTCGAGAAGTGCTGCGAACGCTGGGCGAAAACCCGGCGATGCAGGCGGCGGCCGGCGCCGCCAGCGGCACGGCGGCGCAAGGCGTGGCAGAGGTCGGCGGGGGCCCCCTGGCTCAGACCATGGCTTCCCTTGGGGCGGGCGCGCTGACAGGCGCCGCGTCTTCCGGCGCGGGGACTGTGAAAGAAGCGGTTCTCCCCTCGGCAAAAGACCCGTATGCCGCCGCCGTTACGGCGGTGAACCGGCGGCTGAAAGAAGCTGGGCTGACGGCGGAAGAATTGCTCGCCAAGAAAGCAGAGTTCCCCGACAAGCCGATGACGCTGCGGGATGTTTCGGGTCGCTCTCTCGAAGACTTGGGAGGGTCGGTCGCGCGCTCCCCGACCTCTGTGGGCGCGAGGATCCGAACTTTCTTAGAAGGGCGAGACAAGGCCGCGGGAGACCGCATGATGGCCGATCTAGCCAAGGAGATGAAGACCGACTCCGTGCTGCAGACGACGCGGGCGTTGGCGGAAGGCCGCAAAGCCGTGGCGGACCCGCTCTACGAGCTGGCGTTTCAGGGCGGCAGCGTGGCCCCGTTGGAGACGCAGTACCAGAACGCCTGGGACAAAGCGTCAAAACGGGTCGCCGATTTGACGAAAGAACGAGACAAGCTGGTTGCCGAAAGCATTACCCCGCGCGCTCGGATGACGACCACGGAGGACGTCTACACGACCGGCTCTGAGGGGGCAAAACTTCGCGACAACCAAGCTCGCATGGCTAAGATTGACCGCGAGTTGCTGGCGGCGCAGGAGGACAAGGAAATTACGCTTGACCACCTTCGTCGAGCGCAGGCCGACCGCGAGAGCGGCGCTCCTGGGGCGCTGTGGACGCCGACGATTGCACGGCTGCTGTCAAACCCGAGGATCAAAACGGGTATCCGACGCGGCATCGAGATCGAACGCGATCTTGCGGACTCCGAAGGCCGCCCGATGAACTTGCGGGAGTACGCGGTTACCGGAATTGACGAAAATGGCGACCCGATTGTTTCGCGGGTTCCGAATACTCGCCTACTTGCGGCGGCCAAAAAAGGTTTGGATTCTATGCTAGAGGCCAAGGGCATGCGGGATGAACTGACGGGCCGGTTTACCGAAGAGGGCCGCGCGGTCGACAAACTCCGTAGCACTCTTTTGAGGGAACTTCGAGAAAACAACGACACCTACGCTCAAGCAAACGATATTTGGGCCGGCGAAACCCAGTCCATGGAAGCCGTGCGCGAAGGGCGAAAATCGCTTGACCCAAAAACCAACCCAGAAGAAACCGCCGAGTATGTTGCCGGTTTGACATCCGCACAAAAAGAGTTCGGTCGCATGGGCGTGGCCGATACGATTCGAACGAAAATATTGAAGGCCGGGTTCGACGAGGATGAAGCCAAAAAAATCATCAACAGCAAGTGGGCGAAAATGCAGCTCGCCCCTTGGTTCGACTCGCCGGAAGCCGCCGAAAGGTACATGAACTCGGTGTTGGCCGAGAGGTCCATGTTCCAGTCGGCCGCGAAGGATCTGAGCGGGTCCGCGACCGCCCAACGCCTTGCCCAGGACCGCAATCTTGAGGCGGAAAAAGATCGCGTCGGCGAGCATTTGGCGGACGCCGGAGTAAAGGCAGCCAAGCAAAGCTATTTGAGCGCCGCGAAATCGATGTTCAAGGCGTTCAAGGCCTATCGCGAACGCGGCGGAACACGGAACGAAGACTTCGAAAACGCCGTAGCCCAAATCGTGTTCAATCCCGACGTCAATCTGGAAGACCTGACCGCGCCTGCGGCCCTGCCGCCCCCGGCCCGTCGCGTTGGAGCGACGGGCGTTCCCGCGGGCATTTTGGGGGCGTTGGGCGTAAGCCCGGTGCCGGCGGGAGACCTCCCTCAATGAGCGCCGATCTCGTCGGCGAGGGTCTTGCTTCCCTCGCGAAGTCTATTCTGGACGAGGCGTCTGGCGCTAGTGTAGGGTTGGACCTGCGCTTGGACGCCTTCAAAGCGGTGACCGCCTACTACGTGGGCGTCAAGAAGGTCGGCGGCAAAGCCAACGACGACGATGGCGACACAGAAGGAGGGCCGATTCTTGACAGGTTCCGTAAGCGGATCACGATTGCGTCAGGTGGGAGTTGATCGGGAAGTTCCCGACCCGGCGTCCGCCCCCGCCGCTCAGACGCCTCGCCGCGACGACGCCGCGCTCGCCCTGCTGCTGACCGCGCTCAAGGCGCTCAGCCAGCGCACGGTCGTGGCGTTGGGCCAGCTGGCCGCAGTGTTCGCACTGTTCTCGGTGTGGTGGCTCTTCAACAACGCGCTGCCGGCCGATCCGTCGGTCCATCAGCTCATCGGCCTGGGGCTCTACGGCGCCCTGGTGCTGGCGGTCTTGTGGGTGAAGCGCTGATGCCGTGGAAGCCCGGTGACGCCAAGAGCAAAACCAAGGCCGCCTCGACGCCCAAAGCCAAGCGGCAATGGGCCCACGTTGCCAATTCCGCCCTCGCCCGGGGCGCGTCTGAAGGATCGGCTGTCCGCCAGGCCAGCGCGGTCGTGAAGCATGTGAAGAAAGGACGCAGCAAATGAAGAAGCCCGTCGCCAAGGCCGCCAAGGCCATGATGAAGGCCAAGCCCGACGTCGTGGTCGCCATCCCCGCCAAGGGGAAGGGCGCCGCCGCGAAGGCGAAGGCGAAGACCCCGTCCAAGCGCGGCTACTGACGTCGCCTGGATTGAGCCATGAGCGAACTCCAGCAAGGCGGCGTGGTCACGCCGGGCCACCTCGCGGCCTGGTCGGTCAACGGCGTCTTGCAGGACGCCGGCACTGCCACTGAGCCCCTGACGAACAGCCTGGGGCTCTACGGCAACGGCGGCACGCCGCTCGGCATCACGAACAGCGCCTACCCCTGGCCGTTTGGCGGGGCCTACACCACGATGGGCTTCGGCGTGTCGCAGACCGCCGCCTACGTGAACGTGTACGGCTCGCAGTCCCTCCCGTTCGAGATCATCACCGGCGGCACCGTCGCGCTCTCGCTGAGCGCCTCGGGCACGATGACGCTATCGTCCCCCCTGGGCACCGCGAGCGGCGGCACGGGGCTGACCGCCACGCCGGCCAGCGGCCAGATCCCGATCGGCAATGGCTCGGGCTACTCGCTCTCGACGCTCACCGCCGGCAACGGCGTGACCATCACCAACGGCGCCGGCAGCGTCACGATCTCCGCGCCGCAGACCGGCGGCAGCGTGCTGTCGGTGACGGCCGGCACCGGGCTCCTGGCGAATGGCGTGCCCGGTGCCGCGATCACCACGACCGGCACCCTCGCCGTGGCCCCGACGTCCGTTTCCGCCGGCGCATACGGCGGCGCGTCCAGCGTCCCGGCCCTTGCGGTGAACGCGCAGGGACAACTCGTATCGGTGACCTCGGTGCCGATCTCTCTTGACGGAGGCACCTTCTGATGTCCAACACGATCCAGATCCGGCGGTCGAATACGTCGGGCAGCGTCCCGACCGCGGGCGCGCTCCAGCCGGGCGAACTCGGCCTCAATATGCCCGACGCTTACGTCTTCTTCGGCACCGCTTCCGGCGGCGTGTCGCAGCTCGGGGCCACCGTGCATGTCGACAGCAACGGGACGCTGACCAGCACCCGGCCGACGCTGAACTTCATCCCCGGCTCGAACGTCACCATTAGCGTCGCCGACAACGCGGGGTCGAACCGGGCCGATGTGACCATCAACGCCAGCAGCAGCGCCACCGTCACCTCGGTGGCGGTGACCGGCGGGACGACCGGCCTGACCACGACCGGCGGGCCGATCACGACCGCAGGCACCATCGTGTTCGGCGGCACGCTCAACACCGCGAGCGGCGGCACGGGGCTGACCTCCTTCACCTCGGGCGGCGCGGTCTACGCCACCAGCAGCAGCGCGCTCACCACCGGCACGCTGCCGGCCACGGCGGGCGGCACGGGCGTCACCACCAGCACGGGCACCGGCAGCAGTGTCCTCTCCACCAGCCCGACGCTGGTGACGCCCACCATCCAGAACATGGTTGCCACGACGACCAGCGGCGGGTCCGGCGTCACCCTGGCCGGCGCGCCCGTCAGCGCCACCGACGCCGCCACCAAGGCCTATGTCGACGCCAACGCGACCGGCCTGCAGATCCACGGCCCTGTGGTGGCGGCGACCACCGGCACGAACCTGACCGCGACTTACAGCAACGGGGCGTCGGGCGTCGGCGCGACGCTGACCAATTCCGGCGCGCTGGCCCAGTTCACGCTGGACGGCGTCACCCCCGCCACCAACGCCCGCGTCCTGATCAAGGACCAGACGACCGGGGCGCAGAACGGCATCTACGTCGTCACCACGCAGGGGTCCGGCTCCGTCGCCTGGGTGCTGACGCGCGCCACCGACTTCAACACTGCGGCGACGGGAAATATTGCCACCGGGGCCTACGTGCTGGTGTCCGGCGGCACGGCCAACATCAACACCAGCTGGGTGATGAACACGACCGGCTCGATCACCGTCGGGACCACCGCACTGGCGTTCACGGAGTTTTCCAGTCCCATCACCTACTCGGCCGGCACCGGCCTGACGCTGGCGACCAACACGTTCAGCATCACCAACACGGCGGTGGCGGCCGGTTCGTATGGGTCGGCGTCGAGCGTGCCGACGTTCACGGTGAACGCGCAGGGCCAGCTCACGGCCGCCTCGAACACGTCCATCGCCATCGCCGGATCGCAGATCACGTCGGGCACCACCGGCAGCGGCAACGTCGTCCTGGCCACCAGCCCCACGCTGGTGACGCCCGCCCTCGGCACGCCGTCGTCCGCCACGCTCACCAACGCGACCGGGTTGCCGCTGTCGACCGGCGTCACCGGAACGTTGGGGGCCACCAACGGCGGCACCGGTCTGACCTCCTTCACCTCGGGCGGCGCGGTCTACGCCACCAGCAGCAGCGCGCTCACCACCGGCACGCTGCCGGCCACGGCGGGCGGCACGGGCGTCACCACCAGCACGGGCACCGGCAGCAGTGTCCTCTCCACCAGCCCGACGCTGGTGACGCCCACCATCCAGAACATGGTTGCCACGACGACCAGCGGCGGGTCCGGCGTCACCCTGGCCGGCGCGCCCGTCAGCGCCACCGACGCCGCCACCAAGGCCTATGTCGACGCCAACGCGACCGGCCTGCAGATCCACGGCCCTGTGGTGGCGGCGACCACCGGCACGAACCTGACCGCGACTTACAGCAACGGGGCGTCGGGCGTCGGCGCGACGCTGACCAATTCCGGCGCGCTGGCCCAGTTCACGCTGGACGGCGTCACCCCCGCCACCAACGCCCGCGTCCTGATCAAGGACCAGACGACCGGGGCGCAGAACGGCATCTACGTCGTCACCACGCAGGGGTCCGGCTCCGTCGCCTGGGTGCTGACGCGCGCCACCGACTTCAACACTGCGGCGACGGGAAATATTGCCACCGGGGCCTACGTGCTGGTGTCCGGCGGCACGGCCAACATCAACACCAGCTGGGTGATGAACACGACCGGCTCGATCACCGTCGGGACCACCGCACTGGCGTTCACGGAGTTTTCCAGTCCCATCACCTACTCGGCCGGCACCGGCCTGACGCTGGCGACCAACACGTTCAGCATCACCAACACGGCGGTGGCGGCCGGTTCGTATGGGTCGGCGTCGAGCGTGCCGACGTTCACGGTGAACGCGCAGGGCCAGCTCACGGCCGCCTCGAACACGTCCATCGCCATCGCCGGATCGCAGATCACGTCGGGCACCACCGGCAGCGGCAACGTCGTCCTGGCCACCAGCCCCACGCTGGTGACGCCCGCCCTCGGCACGCCGTCGTCCGCCACGCTCACCAACGCGACCGGGTTGCCGCTGTCGACCGGCGTCACCGGAACGTTGGGGGCCACCAACGGCGGCACCGGTCTGACCTCCTTCACCTCGGGCGGCGCGGTCTACGCCACCAGCAGCAGCGCGCTCACCACCGGCACGCTGCCGGCCACGGCGGGCGGCACGGGCGTCACCACCAGCACGGGCACCGGAAGTGTCGTGCTGAATACCAACCCCACTTTCTCTGGGAACGTATATCTCAACAACATCTATCAGAGCAATTTGAGCCTGTTTTCGACCTACCCGTCTGGAACGACGGGCTTGGACGCGGGCGCGCTGCTCACTCTGTCAAATTCAAACAACTATGGTGCGAACACCGTTAGCTACTCATCGACGGACAATCGAATTTTCAACATCAACATAAACAGCACGACCGCCGTCGAGCTTCGGGCTTCTTCTACGGCGCAAATGATTTTTGCGGCAGGAAACTATCAGTTTCAAAACCCGGTCGGAATCGGCACAGCTTCCCCGACGGCGGAACTCGACGTTGCCGGGCAGATCAACAAAAACGGACACAACACCGCCCCCTGGATCAACATCTGCACCGACTACGGCGCGACGAACGGCGGCGACATCACGACGCCGCTGAACAACGCCATTGCGGCGGCGAACTCCGCTTCGACCGGCGTGACCATATACATCCCGCCGGGCAGCTACACCATATCTTCGAATCTGACGCCGATCACCAACAGCGGGGTCGGCATCGCGGGCGACAGCAACTACGCGACGACCATCAACATTGCCTACGCGCCCGGTTCGGGCAACGCCGTGTTCACGTTCCAGAGCACGACCAGCGGCTCTCGTCTTCAGGGCGGGTTCATGCGCGACCTTCAAGTGGCTTGCAACCCCACCTATATGACCTCCGGTCAGGTGTTGAACACCAGCTACACTTGGGACTTCAAGTGCCAACGTTTGACCGTCAATCAGCCGTACAACGCGGTCTACAATCGGCAGTACAACACGTTGCGGTTTGAAGACTGCCGATTCGAAAACGTCAAGGGCGCCTTTGGCATCCAGTGCTACGGGGACGGGTCCGCCCGAAACGGCGAAACTGATCGATGCGACATCCTCTACCTTCGTTCGGTCATCATCACCGGGAATGAAAACATCTCCGGGGCAGGCGGCTCCACTCCTAACTTGCTATGGCTGGACGGGTTCATCCAAACGGTCCACTACAGCCATCTTATGCTTCTTGAAGGCGGGTATGGGTTCTACGCCACGAACACGCCCAACGTGGCTGCCGGAAACTGGCCGTCTTTCATTTACGGGGTGGACATCCAGGCGGAACAGTGCCGCTACGCAGGAATTTATGCCACCAACTTGTGGGATGCCTACTTCAACGGCGTATACAGCAACATTAACGGAACCGCCAGCGGAGAAACTTACGCCGCCCCAGGCGCGTATTTGAACGGCACGACCGTATCCAGCCAGCCGACCATCGCTCGTGTTGCGTTCAACAACGGGGTCATGGCCGGCAATAACGAGCACGGATGCAAAGCGATCAATGTCGCGGGTTTGTCGCTCGGCAATATGAACTTTTTTTCAAACGGAGACTCGGGAATTTATACCCCCGGATGCTCGAACGTGCTGGTGTCGTCCACTCGGTCTTGGTCCAACACAAACTACGGTTGGGATGGGTCCACCGGAACAAATCTTGCGGCCGCCGCTTGCAGTTTCCAGGGCAACACGGTGGCGTCGACATACGGCACGATCTCCACCGCCGCGTGCTTCACGTAGGGGCCGCCCATGAGCATCCAGCAAACCGGCAGCGTCACCCCCGGCCACCTCATGTCGTGGACGACCGCGGGCGTGGCGCAGGACGCGGGGTCATCAAACTCGCCCAACGTCAACAGCCTGGGCCTCTACGGGAACGGGGGCACGCCGTTCAGTATCACGAACCGCGCAACGCCCGGCGCGCCGTCGGGCATCTACAGCCAGCTCAACGCCGGGGTGTCGCAGGCCGCCGCGTACATCAACGTCGACACGTTTGGGGCGACCGCGCTCCCGTTGAACTTCAACATCAACGGGTCCACCGTCTTCAGCGTGACCTCGACGGGCCCGACGTTCAATGCCCCGGTCGCGGTCAGTTCGGGGGGCACCGGACTGTCGACGACGCCCGCCGACGGGCAGCTGCTGATCGGCAACGGCACAGGCTACACGTTGGGTACGCTGACGGCGGGCGCGAACGTCTCGATCGTGAACGCGGCCGGCGGCATCACCATCAGCGCGATCCCCGGCGGCGGCATCCTGCCGGTCGGTTCGGGCGGCACCGGCGCTTCGTCCCTGATTGGGTTCGTCTACGGCAACGGCAGCTCGGCGATGACCGCCAGCGCCACGATCCCGACGTCCGCATTGAGCGGGACGATCCCGACGTCCGCATTGAGCGGGACGATCCCGACGTCCGCATTGAGCGGGACGATCCCGACGTCCTCCCTCTCGGGCACGATTCCAAGCTCGCAGATCACCGGCCTCGGCACGATGTCGGCGCAGAACGCCGCCAATGTGGCCATCACGGGCGGGTCGGTCAGCGTCTCGACCTTGGCGTCCGCCACGCCGCTCGGCGTGAGCAGCGGCGGCACCGGGGCGTCTACTGCGACTTCGGCCCTCGCCAATCTGGGGGCCGCCGCACTAGCGGGTTCGGCCTCCCAGGTGTTCAATGTCGCCAATGCCGTTTCCTCCTCGGAAGCGGTAGCCCTCGGGCAGTTCCCGCTCACCTCTTCCGCCTCGAATGGCTCCACCACGCTGCCGAACGGCCTGGTGCTGAAGTGGGGGTCGTCGAGCACATCAAGCGGGTCCGGCAGCGTGACTTTCGCCACTGCGTTTCCGAACAACTGTTGGGTCGCGACCTTGACGATCAACGGCGCGTCGGGGCCGGCCATTCAATACGGGCTGATCGACGGGTCTTTGTCCACGACGGGGTTCAACGTATACAGCTCTCCGGGGTCAACTCTCGGCTTCTACTGGATGGCGATAGGGAACTGAAATGA